>Ga0206974_1038_pt1 | contig 31915 bp, 20 predicted proteins | sample Alteio_BWOrgHeat_84_FD_152920 | JGI IMG/M metagenome (GOLD analysis project Ga0206974, IMG submission 152920) | Enriched cells from forest soil in Barre Woods Harvard Forest LTER site, Petersham, Massachusetts, United States -... | ecosystem: Environmental > Terrestrial > Soil > Temperate forest >... | reverse complement strand
ATGCGCACCGGGCGGCGGATTATGACCTCGAGATGCATGGGCCGAATGGATATTTCTGCCATCTGCGGGGTATTGTGGCGCGGTCGGATGAGGCTGCGCCGGAGGTTTCGGTGCGGTATGACCACGCCGCGGGAGATGTGGTGTTGACGTATGCGAATGCGGGTGCAGCGACGTGCATGGTGAAGACGGTTTTTCACTACGGCGAGCCGGAGCGGGTGCGTACGATTCAGCTCGCTGCTGGCGGCACGAGCGAGGATCGATGGCGGCTGGAGGGCAGTAATGGCTGGTTCGATCTCTCGGTGAGTTGCGCGGAGGCGCCTTTGTATCTGAGGCGGTTTGCGGGGCATGTGGAGACTGGGAAGGCTAGTACGAGCGATCCGATGGGGTACGTGGAAGAGGCGCTGCAGGAACACGCTTAAGCCGAGAGGATGCCGTACTTTTCCGCGAGGAAGTGCCGCATGGCAGCCGGAAGGACCGTGGCGATTTCCTGCCAGGTGAGCAGGCCTAGACGGCTGCGGAGTTCGCAGAGACGGACGGTGCGGAGAATCTGGAACCAGCGCTCAACGAGGTCGGTGCGGCGGGCGTCGCAGAGGACTACGAAGCTGCGCGCTTCGTGATGGGCGGCGAGGACGCCGCGGACCAGCTGGTAGGAATCGATGCGGCAAAACCCTTTGACGTCTGCCGTGATGGGCAGGGCTTCGGTGTCGAAGATGTCTTCGAAGGCCGGGTAGCGCTGAACGCGGGCGATGGGGGCGCGTTGGAAGCCGGTTTCGGTGAGCTTGGCTTCTACGAGGAGCGGGCCGAGGAGCATGTCGATTTCTGTTCGATCTAAGAGCGGGCGGTTGCGGCGGCCTGGGCCGAGGGGCAGGCCGGGTTTGTAGCCGAAGACGGGCTCGGCCGCGCAGTCGATGCCTAGGAGACCGCGGAGTGAGCGATTCTCCAGGAGGCCGGGGTGGCAGAAGATGTTCATAAGCAGGGCGTCGGAGCTCGAGGCGCAATCGAGCTCGCGACGGGTGCGGGCTCGATCCGGATCGTGGCGGTGGGGGATGCGGGCTTCGGCGCAATAGGTCTTGTTGAGGCGGGCGGCCCAGTCGGGGTTGGCTTGGATGGCGCGGTAGGACGGCGCGAGGAAGTTGCCGTGTTGACCTTGGTGGGTCTCAAGCTCGTAATGCTGGAAGAGGACGCTGGGGATGGCGCCGTAGGTAACTTCATGCGGGTGCTGACGGGCGTGACGCAGGCCGCGGGCGCTCAGTTCGCGTCGGAGGGCTGAGGCCGTGAGTTGGGGCTGCGACGCCATGCTTAACACTATAGCGAATAAACGGCGAATTTTGAAGCAGCCTTGTGTGGCATGGGCAGGGGTCAGCTTGCAATAGAGCAGTGGGTTCTTACTACAGGCCGACTACCCATTACATTCCGTGAGAGCGAAGAGCAAATGCTTGGGAGCAGGGGATAATTTAGGCATGTTGATATTGGCTTCGGGGTCGCCGCGGCGGCGGGAGTTGCTGGCGCAGGCTGGGTATGAGTTTGAGGTGCGGGCGGCGGAGATCGATGAGGGGCTGCACGATGGGGAAGATCCGATTGGATATGTGACTCGGCTGGCGCGGGAGAAGGCGGCCGCGGTTTTTGGGCTGCTGCGGGATCGCGATTCGTCTCTGGTGGTGCTGGGCGCAGATACTACGGTGGCTGTGGATGGGGCGGGTGATCACGGAATCCTGGGCAAGCCTTCGGATGCCGCGGATGCGGCGCGGATGCTGCGGATGCTGAGCGGGCGGACGCATCGGGTCATTACGGGCGTTTCCGTGGCGACGGCGGAGCGGACCGTGACGGCGGCAGAGGTGACGATGGTGGAGTTTCTAACGCTTTCCGAGGCTGAGATTGCCGATTATGTTGCTACGGCAGAGCCGATGGACAAGGCTGGAGCGTATGCGATCCAGGGACGCGCGGCGCGATGGATTCCACGGATTCAGGGGTGCTATTTCAACGTCGTGGGGCTGCCGATTGCTTTGACGGCGGGAATGCTGGAAGGAGTTGGTGTTCTGTCCACGTTGTAAGGCTTGTCAGGCGTAGTGCGGTGTGTAAGGCTTCCTGCTATGCCTTATTTCTGGAGACAGATACGTGTCCGGATTGCTGTAGCTGCGGTGCTTGGACTGATGTGCGGATGTGGTTTGGGAGCGCAGACGGCGACTGGCGATGCTCCTGCTGTCAATGTTCCTGTTTTCGAGGCTCCGGCCGTCTTTGACATTGCAAAGCATCCAGAGCCGGTGGCTTCGCTGGATGGGATGTGGCGATTCCAGACGGGCGATGATGCGGATGGCGCCAGGGGATGGGCGAAGCCGGGTTTCGATGACTCGAGCTGGAGGCTGATTCGCGCGGGTGCGAGCTGGAGCGGGCAGGGGTATCACAACTACGGTGGCGTGGGGTGGTATCGGGCACAGGTGAGAACGGCAGGAACGGCGCCTCTTGCGATCTATCTGCCGCTGGTGGCGACGAACTACCAGATCTTCGCGGATGGCATGCTGGTGGGGCAGTTTGGGGAGCTGCCGCCGGAACCGAAGACGCTGTATGCAGCGGTACCGCGGGTCTTTGCGCTGCCGCAGCCTTTGGATGGAAAGCCGCTGACACTGGCGATTCGCGTCTATCAGCCGCCGCACTGGGCACAGGCGTACGGCGGGGGTTTGCTGGGCGGGGTCCGGATCGGGCGCGCAGATCTAATCTACGAGCGGCTGAAGTTGGATATCCAAAGCCAAGCGTGGAGCCAGGTGGATGGGATCTTTCTCGCGATCTTCGAGACGCTGGCGGGGTTGGCGGCGCTGGGGCTGTTTGCGTTGCGGACGGAGGAGCGGGAGTATCTGTGGTTCGGTGTCTGGCTGCTGCTCTCCGCGGCGATCCGGGGCTTATTCCTCTATACAGCATTTCATCCGATTGGGCGGACGGACCATGACCTGCTGTGGCAGGGGTTGTACCGGTGTTCGACGCTGGCGGAGATGGCATTTTATTACCGGTTCCTGAAGGGCGAGCGCGGGGTCTTGTTCTGGCTGGCGCTGGCTTCGGTGCCAATGAGCGTAGTGCTGATGGTGGTGGGATTGCTGGGCTGGATCTCGGTGGCGTTGTGGATTGAGCTGGGCATTGCGATGACGCTGCCGCTGGTAGTTTGGACGGTGGAGTTGCTGATCCGCCGAGCAATCGAGGGGCTGCCGGACGCGCGGCTGCTGTGCGTGCCGGTGCTGCTGCAGGAGCTGGCGGCGTTTATAGTACGCACGCTGAATCTGGGCCATCGAACGAGCTGGTATTTCCTGCCGTCAGACTGGGTCTACTCGACGTCGACATGGCCTTTTCCTTTTTCGCTGCAGGATGTTGCCGATGGGCTGTTCCTGGTGGGGATGCTGGCGATCCTGATCCGGCGATTCAGCCGGACGAGCCGGCACGAGGACGATATGGAGCGGGAGCGGGAGGCGGCGCGGTCGGTGCAGCAGTTGCTGATTACTGAATCGATCGTGAACCATTCCGGCTTGGTGATTCACAGCGTCTATCGGCCCGCAGGGCAGGTGGGCGGCGATTTCTTTCAGATTCTGCCGCTGGAGCACGGTGAGGCCGCGGGTTCGGTGCTGATTGCGATTGGAGATGTGAGCGGCAAGGGGCTGCCTGCGGCGATGACGGTTTCTATGCTGGTTGGGACGCTGGGGGCGCTGGTCCACTATGTGCATAATCCGGGCGAGTTACTGGCTCTGATGAACGAGCGGGTGCTGGCGCGGAGTCTGGGCGGGTTCACGACTTGCCTGATTCTTCGCGCGGAGCCGAACGGCAAGCTGACGCTGGCGAGTGCGGGACATCCTGCGCCGTACGTGGACGGAGTCGAGGTCCCATTGGAGAATGGATTTCCGCTGGGCTTGGTGGCGGCGGCGAAGTATCCGGAAGTAACGATGCTGCTACGGGTAGGGCAGCAATTGACGCTGGTGACCGACGGGGTGGTCGAGGCACGGGGCAAGTCGGGCGAGGTCATGGGCTTTGATCGAACGGCAGCCTTGAGCCGGCAGTCCGCAGGTGCGATCGCGATTGAGGCCCAGCATTTTGGGCAAGACGACGATATTACCGTGTTGACGGTTGTGCGGCCTTAGAGCGCAGCCAGGCTCAGTTCCTATGGACGCAGGCGGACGACTTCGATCTTGACTACGGAGTAGATGGAGCGGGCGTGCATCTTGTCTCCGGGAACAACGACGCGGAAGGGCTGCTCGCGGCCGGGGAGTGGAGCGCCGTCGGCTTTGTCGGCGATGAGAACTCTTGCGCCCGCGAAAAGAGGGTCGATTTCGGCGACGGCGAAGACGACCTGATAACCGTCGCGGGCGGTGGCGACGATGTAACTGGCCATGGGCTTGCCGGTCATGCCGCGGCCGAATTGCCAGCCGGCTTTGGCGAGGAGATCGTAGAGAAGGACGCCTTCGTAGGCAGTGGCGCCCCCGTCGGAGGCGAGAGTAGCCGTGGTGCGGGGCAGCTTGGCCAGATCTTCGGCGGTAAGGTTGAGTGGGGTGGAGACTGCGCCTTCGATCCTGAGGGTTGCGGCTGGAGCAGTCGCCTGAGCAGCCTCTTGCTTTGCGGCGGCTTGAGGCGGGGCGGCGTGACCGAGTTCGGAGCAGAGGGCTAGCACGGCTGCCAGAAGTACTGCTTTGACGGGCGCGTGGAGATTTCTCATATCAACACTGTAAAGCTTGCACTGTACCGCTTGCACTGTAACCTAGAAGCCACTTCATGGCCGTGAATCCCGACTCTCCAATTCGAAGCAAATCGTTGTTCGCGATTCGAGCAGATTCGATACGCCGACGATGGGGACGCGCGGCGTTGATTTGCCTTCTCAGTTGCTGCGCCGCGCTTGCGCATGAGGGATCGGGCGAGTTCGATTGGCATCTGCCGGCGAAGTTTCCTGTGCCGCCCGTGCCTGCGGATAATCCTATGTCCGCGGCGAAGGTGGAGTTGGGACGGTATCTCTTTTATGATCTGCGCCTATCGGTGAACGGCGAAGGATCGTGTGCAACCTGCCATATGCAGAAGTACGGGTTTACGGATCAGAAGCCGGTGGCGATTGGAGTTACTGGCGAGAGCCATCCGCGAAGGACGATGCCGCTGGCGAATGTGGCGTGGTTTGCGGTGTATAACTGGGCGAATCCTACGGTGACGCAGTTGGAAGAACAGTCGCGGACGCCGATGTTCAACAGGCACCCGCTGGAGTTGGGGCTGGATGAAAAGAACGACAAGTTTCTGCGCGTGATTGCGGAGGATCCAACGTATGTGAAGCTCTTTCCAATGGCGTTCTCTGGTGAGAGCGGGCCGTGGGATTTTGCGCATGTGCGCAAGGCGCTGGCGGCGTTTGAGCGGACGCTGATCTCGGGGAACTCGCCATACGACCACTTTCGATATCGGCATGAGGAGAATGCGATCTCGGAGTCGGCGAAGCGCGGGGAAGATCTCTTCTTTCATCAACCTTATGGCTGTTCGCGATGCCACGGGGGATTTACGCTGGGTGGGGCGACGATCTATCAGACGACGGACGGAGCGCATGGCATTGAGTTTGTGAGCAATGGGCTTTATAACCTTGCGGGACCGCACAGCTACCCGGAAGATAACTTAGGCTTATACCAATTCACGCATAACTTAGCGGATGTGGGGAAGTTTCGGGCGCCTTCACTGCGGAATGTGGCAGTGCGTGCGCCGTATATGCATGACGGAAGCATGCGGACGCTGGATGAGGTGCTGGATCATTATGCGCGTGGCGGCAGGCTGATTGCGGCCGGACCGAACGCGGGGGATGGGGCGAAGAACCGGAACAAGAGCCCGACGGTGGGCGGGTTTACGTTGACGGCGGAGCAACGAGCAGATCTGAAGGCGTTTCTTGAGTCGCTGACGGATGAGACGTTTCTGCATGACCCCGCGCTGGGGAATCCCTGGACCGCAAGAAGCACCGCACTGCATGGTTCGCAATAGGGGCTGCGGCCGTGGGAATGCAATCGGGATCGGTGGGTTTGCCAAAAGGATGTCCGATATAATTCCGCCATGTATACGCCTCAGGCGGGAATCTTCGCTCTCGGAACATCCTCTCATGCGTATCTAGAGTTTGACATTCTGGACGCGAAGAAGCGCAGGGAGTTCGCCTCTGCTATCTCAGCGATCCGGGAACCACGGACGACGACGGGAGGAGTGAACTTCGTCATCGGATTTCGGCCTGAGCTCTGGCGCGAGATGTTCCCAGAGGATACGCCTGCGGGCGTTGAAGGCTTCAACAAAGAGGTCCTGGGTACAGAGGGATTTGTTATGCCAGCCACGCAGCATGACGCGCTGGTGTGGCTGTCTGGCAGCTCCTATGACGTTATCTTCGATATGGCGCGCTCGGTGATTCGCGACGTTGCGGGCCTGTCGTCTTTAGGGGAGGAGACGTCGAGCTGGTCTTACCGACATGATCGCGACCTTACCGGCTTCATCGACGGCTCTGAGAATCCGACGCTGCTTGACGCTCCGGAAGCAGCTCTGTTGCCGGAAGGAGTTCCCGGCGCTGCCGGTTCCGTGCTGCTGCTTCAAAAATGGAAGCACAAGACGGCTCAGTGGGAAGCTCTGCCGGTCGATCAGCAGGAGCGCATCATAGGGCGTAGCAAGTTGGACAGCATCGAACTCGAGAACAAGCCCCAGGACTCGCATGTCGCTCGCACCGATCAGGACGAGTTTGGGAATATCTTTCGGCGCAATATGCCGTACGGAAAAGTCGACGACCACGGGACCGTGTTCGTTGGTTTCAGCGCAGATCAGAAGCGGCTTTCGAGCATGCTAGATAGCATGGCGGGGCTCGTCAACGGCACGCGCGACGCGCTTACGCGTTATACTCAGCCGCTGACCGGCTCCTATTACTTCGTGCCTTCCGTCGAGAGTTTGCGGCGCTTGCGATAGATCGACCACACACGCACGACTCACTTCGAGAGCGACGGGGAACGACATCTGCCTGGTCTATCTTTTACTTTGCGATGAATTCGCCGAGCTTGATGTAGACGCCGTTGGTCCAGCCGAAGCCGATGACGTTGGCTTTGTAGCCGGTGGTGACGTGAACCTCGGCATTGGCGGACTCGACGTTGTACTTTTCGCGGATGGTGCCGTCCTGGGCGAAGCCGCGGTCGACGGTGGAGCGAAACTCGGAGGCGATGCGGCGGGCATCGTCGCGGAACTGATAGGCGGCGAGGCCGGCGACGGCGAGCCAGTTTGTGGGAGCCCAGCCGTAGGGCTCGTCCCACTGCATGCCGGAGTTGGTGGCGCTGGTGGCGAGGCCGCCGGGGCGCTCGAAGGTCTTGAGCGTGGACTCGATCTGAGCTGCCTCTTCGCGCGTGGCTACGCCTGCCCAGAGGGGATACAACGAGGTGACGTAGGCGTAGGTGGAGGCGCGGCCTTGGACGAAGTCGAAATCGGCGAAGGTACCGGTTTTGGCTTGCCAAAGGTAGCGCTGCATCGCGGCGGCCCGTTTTTTGGCCCGCTCTTCCCAGAGATGGGCGTCGTCGACTTTGCCTAGAAGATGGGCGAAGTGAGCCATGTCGCGCTCGTAGCGAAAGAGCAGGCTGTTGAGACAGACGGGCGCGTAGTGATGAGTGGCTCCGGAGAAAGGACCGAAGCGGAAACTGGTGTCGAAGCCGGACTCGCGCATGGCGCGGTCGCCCTGGTAGAAGTCGCGAGAAAGGCGGTGGTCATCGGCTTCGGCGCGCATGCAGACTTCTGAGGCGGCGATATCGCAACTCGTTGTTTTCAGGAGCGCACCTTCGGCAGGGCCTGGATGGGCGGAACCTTTGACGAGTAAGCCGGCATTCTGCTGAGGGTGAGCGATGAGCCAGCGGATCACGTCAGCGTAATAGGTAGAGTCGTCGGCCATTTCGGGGACGGGGCCTTCGCCGAAGTCATAGTAGCGAGCGAGGCCGGTGGTACCGGCGCGGTGCTCGGGGCGGAGCCAGGTTTCGTAGTCTTTCTGAGCGTCCGAGTAGCCGTGTTCCAGCCACGCTCGCCGGGCTGCGGCGCTGGGAAAGCTATCGGGAGCTTCATAGACAGCGCGCATCATCGAGGTAAGAAAGGGTGGCTGGGAACGGGTTAGGTAGTACGTGCGATTGGCGTTGAGGACAGCGCCATAGTGCTCAATCTCAAACCAGAAGTTTTCAACCATGCCGCGCGCGAGGCCTGTATCTCCGTCAGCGACGAGACCGAGGATGATGAAATAGCTATCCCATCCGTACATCTCATTGAAGCGTCCGCCGGGAACGACGTACTTATTCGGAAGATACAGGAGCCCGGGCGCAAGGCCGGCTTTGGTTAGATCCTGGGGCATGAGATCGCCTAACTTGCCGATCGGTTTGGGCAGCGAAGCGATCTTCACGGAGCAGCCGGCTGCAAGGGTCTTGATTGCTTCTGGAGTTGCGAATCCCTGAGGAAGATAGAGAACAGGTGTAGCGGTTACTTTGACGTCGGGGAGGGACTGGCAATCGGTGACGGAGCGGGAGAGCTGATCCCAACCGTTATGGATGTACGCAAGAGTTGCAGCCGGATCGATGGGGCCTGCGGCTTGTGGCGAGGCCGGCAGAGTCAGAACGACGAAGGAAGCGAACAGGAGTGGGGCTGAGAGGCTCCGCATCAGATAGCGCATCGACAACATCCTGAAGCGAGTCTACGGCATTGCGGCTGGGATCGGTGGATCGTTGATGTTCTGTGGTTCGTGTTCTCTACCCGGGAGCAATCAATGATTCTCCAATGCGTGTAATGAGCGGCAGGGGCAATGATACGCATCCTCTAAGTAGAGGCGGTGCACTGCCAGATAGCTCTTGGGAACACAACCATGCATCGTGGTGTCTATCCGGACAGCAACACGAAGCGCCGGCGTGGATGCGTTGCAATATTCGATGGATGGAGAGCTGTCATGTTCGAAGATGCAACTTTTGATGCGCGGGGTACTGCGTCCAGCCGGACGCCGCGATGGATGCTGTTGACGTTTACTTTGAATTGCGCGGCGGTAAGCGCGATGGTGGTGCTGCCGCTGCTTTATCCGCATGCTTTGCCGAGCCCGCTTCTGCATAGTGTGCTGTATACGCCACCGATAGAGCGCGTGGTGCTTCCGCAGCCTGAGATACAAAGGGCGATGAGCAGTTTCAGCCCAACGACTTCTTATACGAGTCCTGTGACGATGTTAACGCCTGGCATCAGAACTGCGGATCGTGGCGAGATTGCGCCATCCGCCGAGTTTGTTGATCTGGGCGGCGGGCAGGAGACGCTAAGGGCTGGTTCAGGCTCGGTAACTACGCTGTTCAGGTCAAGTACGCCCATTGTGCAGCAGGAGGCGCTGGCTCCGGTGAGAGTCTCGATGGGAGTCTTTGAGGGGTTGCTGCTCGAACGCATAAATCCGAGTTATCCGGAGATTGCGAGACGTCTGCATATTGCGGGGACGGTAGCGCTGGGAGCGACGATTTCAAAGGGTGGCAGGATCGAGGATCTTAGAGTGCTGAGCGGACATCCGTTGTTACGCGAGGCGGCGATCGAGGCGGTGAAGAACTGGCGCTATCGACCTTATCTGCTGAATGGACAGCCGGTCGAGGTGAAAACAACGATTGAGATCCACTTCACACTCGCACAGTAAGAAGATGGAAAAAGAAGATACAAGCCGGAAGCAGGATCACTGCGGGTACAGTTCTATAGATAGCCATACAGCAAATAATCGAGCAATAGTCTCGTCAAGCAATGGCCGTGAGGAAGAGCTTCGCTCACGGCCATTGTTCGGTGTAACTGCTCCTGAAGTGCCGGAAAGGGCGCACGACGAGAGGTGGAACTGCGCGAACTAACCTTTGGCTTTCTGAGCGGCCCAGCGTCGGCGCTGCGCATCCGCAATCGCCTTGCGCGCTTCGGGACTGAGTACCCGCTTGGCACCGGGCTTGGCTTTTGCGGGCTTGGCTTTTGGCTTTCTGCCGGGCTTGCCCTTAACTGCGGTGATTCTGGCTTCCACTTTGCCAGTTGCCGAAAGAAGATTCCGTACCTGCTTAAGGCGTGAAATCTCCGCGTCTAATTGGGCGATGATACTCTCAATTGCCATAGTGGAGAGGATAGCGCACGCGACGTGGATAAGTCGAACATCCGAACATTAAATCGCACGCAGAGTTCCATTTTGCACTGATCAAGCGCCTTCCCAGATAGAAAAGGATTGATGTACCTGACAGAGCGGGCTCGATAGAGGGTTCGATATAGGCGTCGATAGTTAGCGAGGAATCTGCGTGATCAGGCGTGAGTTTCGCGATGACGGATGCCGGTGCCGGGCGATTGATAAGTGCTGAGTGCTGTCCGGGCCAGCGACGTTGGATGGTGTGCAGAGACGGCGGCATTTGTGTAAACGATCGATATAACCGGGCGATATAACCGAACCAGATAACCGAACCAGATAACCGATCGTGATAACCGAACCGTAAGAACGCGCCGTGAATTGCATCGCGATCCGGATCTATTGCTTTCATCTCCGGCTCTGGCACGCCAACGAGCGAGAGTCGTGACCCAGGCTTCAGGAAATCAATCCCGCAGCTTTGCGGATTCGAATCTGGAGGCCTCGGGATGTGGCTGCCGATAGATTTGGCTAACGCTAGCTTTAGCTAACGCGGGATCGTTAGATAGGACGATCGTCTTCCGCGCAAGTCACGGAAGTAGCCGGAGGACCGCGTGGTATTTAGAGGAAAGGTGACGTGGGTTGGATCCATCCGGAACCGAAGAGTGCCAAGGAAGGGTGGTTAGTCCGTTTATGTCAGTTGACGATCAGAGTAAGTTGCGCGGTATGCGAAAGGCCGCCGGCGGTTGCGGTGACTGTGACTGGATAGGTGCCGAGCGGGGTTCCACCACCGGGGTGTGTCTGACCGGTTGAGCCACTGCTGCCGCCGCCACCGGAACCTGCGCAACTGGCAATGCCTGCGACCAGAGCGGCGGCACAAAGGCAGAGGAGGATACGACGCAGAGGATGGTGGATGGACTCGTGCCTGCAACCGCGGCGGGAACGACGGAAGAACGAGAAGAATGCGGGAAGGACGGCAAAGCCGCAGAGGAGGAATGCCGGCGGGGATGGATTGGCCGGTAGAAAGCGGCCAATCCGGAGCGCAGAGGTGGTGGGAGCACCGGTGCCGATGCCGAGCTGGACATTTCCGGTGGCGCGCAGGCCGGTGAGCTGAGGGGGATTGAAGAGGCACAGGGCATTGGCGGGGAGCTGTCCGCAGGCGAAGGAGAAGGTGCCGGAGTTGCCTCCGGCTGGAGAGACGGCGAGGGTGTAGTAGGCGGTCTGTCCCTGGACGACCGTGGCAGAAGGATTGCCGATGACGCTGAAGGTGAAGTTGAAGCCGAAGCCAGCGAGGGCGATATGAGTAGAGCCGCCATTGCTGCTGTTGATGATCAGATTGCCGGTGAGGGCTCCGGTGGTCTTGGGTATGAGGCTGACCTGCAGAGTACAGCTGGCCTGAGCGGCGAGAGTGGCTGTGCACGTACCGGGGGTAATGCCAAAGCCAGCGGCGGAGGCAGCCGAGTCGACGCTGAGCGCGAGGCCGGTTAGAGCCGTGACGGTGCCTTGATTGGTGATGGTGACGGTGAGGGGCGTGGCAGGCAGGCCGACACTGGTGGTTCCGAACTGCAGAAGCGCGGCGGGATTGGTGAGGATGCCAGGCGGGAGTGCGCCCACTCCGGAGAGAGTTGCGGTTGCGGTGACCTTGGCCAGGATGGACGAGGCAGTGACAGCACCCGTGGCAGAACCCGGCGCCGTGGGAAGGAAGACGACGCTGGCGGTGCAACTTGCGCCCCCGGCCAGGGCGGCTGTGCAGGTGGTGGTGGCAGGATTGATGGCGAAACCGATGGAGGCAGAGAGAGCGAGGTCGGCGACAGGGGATTGACCGGAGTTGGTGACGGTGACGGTTTGGGTGGGACTGACGAGACCGACAAGGATGGGTCCGAAGTTGAGCTGGGCCGGGGCGATGCCAAGGTTGGCGGAGGAGAGGCCGGTACCGGTGAGGGCAGCAGAGGCAGAGGCGACGCCCTTGGTCGTGCTGGAGGCGGTAATGAAGCCGGAACGTCCACCTGCCAAGACCGGGGTAAAGGTGATGGCGGCGACGCAACTGCCGTTGGCGGCAAGGCTGGCAGCGCAACTGGTGGAGGTGATGACGAAGTCGCCGGAGACGGCGAGGGATAGACCGATGAGAGCAACGCCGCCGAGATTAGTGAGGGTGATCGTCTGCGAAGCGCTGGTAGCACCGACTGTGATGGCGGGGAAAGTGAGCGAGGGCGGGATGGTTGGTGGATTGGTGACGAAGACCATGGTCGCCGGGAGAACGCCAGTTCCTGAGACGGAGACGGCTACAGGAGGGACGCCGAGGGTGGTGGCGGAAGCGATGACAGAGCTGCTTTGGCTGCCGCCGATTGTGGGAGTAAAGACGACCGGGACGCTGCAGCTTCCGGCAGCGGCAAGCAGCGGGCCACAGGAGCCGGAACCCACGCTGAAGGGCGGAGCCGCGGCAAAGGCAACGCCTGTCAGAGTTCCAGGACCGGAGTTGGTGACGGTGAGCTGCTGGGCAGCGCTGTTGGAGCCGACGGCGACCGATCCGAAGGTAAGCTGAGACGGCGAAACGGTGAGCCCGGCGGAGGGAAGGCCAGTGCCGGTGAGCCCGACGACGAGGTTGACAAACCCAGCTGCTGTGGAGTGGACGGTGACGGAACCGGTCCGGGTTCCCGCTTGGCTGGGCGCGAAGGAGACCGTAAAGGTGCAGGAGGCTCCGGCTGCGATCTGGGTCCCGCAGCTGTTGGAGGGGAGGCTGTAGTCGCCTGCAACGGTGAACTGGAGGCCGGGCAGGGCGCTTGCGGCTGCGTTGGTGAGCATGACGGTCTGTGCCGAACTGGACTGGCCGACGGTGACAGAACCGAATGTGACCACCGCTGGAGTGGATGAGAGCGAACCTGCGGGGATGCCATTTCCGACCAGGGAGACGATGGCTGGGGCCACACCGGCCGAGGTGGTGCTGATGGTGACCGAGCCTGCCTGCATGCCGGTGGCAATGGGCTTATAGGTAATCGCAGTGGTGCAACTTGCGCCCGGGTTGAGAGTAGAAGTGCAGGTGTTGGACGAGAGGGTGAAATTGGCCGTGGATTGCAGTTGGACACCGGCAAGGAATGCCTTTCCGGAGTTGGTGACGGTGAGGGTCTGGGCAACCGAGACGGTATTGAGGACTACGCTGCCGAAGGTGATCTGGGTGGGAGCAACGGTGATGCCGCCGACGGCGACGCCAGTACCGTCGAGGGTCACGACGAGCGGGGAAACGCCGAGGTTGTTCACGGAGACGGTGACGGCTCCGGGCTGATCGCCGCTTGCGGTGGGCGTGAAGGCAACGCCTATGGTGCAGGAGGCTTTGATACCCAGATTGGCGGTGCAGGTGGTGAGCGCCGGGACCAGGGCGTACGAGCCGGAGAGGGCGAGCGCGAGGCCGGTGGCTGCCTGGCGGCCGGTGTTTCCAAGAGTGAAAGCCTGGGCCGCGCTGGTGCTCCCGACGGGCGTGGCGGGGAAGGAAAGTGAACCTGGAGTTGCGCCGAGGGAGATGGGCGAGGAACCGAGGCCAGTGAGCGCGACGGTTGCCGCGGCAGGAATGGCGTTGGTGGAGGAGACGGTGAGGGTGGCGCTCTCGGTGCCGACGACCGAGGGCGTAAAGGTGATCTGAATATTGCAGGAAGAACCGGGGTTGAGGGCGCCGGTACAGGCGGTGATGTCCGTGGGCGGGCTGAGGGCGAAATCGGCCAAAGTGGCGCCGGCACTGAGGCCTCCGATGGCAAAGGTGGGGAGGTTCATGGCAATCTGGCCGGTGTTGGTGACCTGCACGGTGAAGAGATTGCTGGAATCGCCGACAACGACGGTGCCCAGATTCAGAGTCGCAGGAGAGACACCGATGGAGGGCGGAGTCAGTCCGGTCCCGGTGAGCGTGGCGGAGACGGATGCGACGCCGAGGGTGCTGGTGGCTACGGTGAACGTGGCGGTGGTGGCACCAGCGGCGTTGGGGGTGAAGACGATGGAGACGGTACAGGTGGCGGCGGGGGCGAGGGCAGCGCTGCAGGTGGTGGCTGTGGTGGTGAAGGCTGTGGAGCCAGGTCCACTGAAGGAGAACCCGGGCTGGGCGAGCGGGGCGCCACCGGTGTTGGTGACGGTGAGGGATTGCGCCGTGCTGACGATGCCTTCCTCGAGGCTGCCGAAGCTGAGCGCGGTCTTGGAGAGCGAGAGCGCGGGCGGCTTGACGGCGGTGCCTTTGAGGGCGACGGTCTGAGCCCTGAGCGCGTCGGAGAGGGTCAGCGTAGCGGCGAGAGAGCCAGTCGTCGTGGGCAAAAAGGTGACAGATACGGTACAGGAGGAGGACGGGGCGAGGGTTCCCTGGCAGTTGCTAACGGCGGAAAACTGGCCAGAGGGGGAACCGGCGACGGAGGTGCCGATGGCGGTGAGAGGCTCGCCGCCGGAGTTCGTGATGGTGACGGTCATGGGCTGGGAGTTCTGACCCAGGATGGTTGACGGAAAGGTGAGGCTGGTCGTTGAAAGGGTGTCGGTGGGAGCAGCCAGACCAGTTCCGGTCAGGGCAGCTGTCTGGGTACCGAGGCTGTCGACGATGGTAAAGGCGCCCGACGCGGGGCCGGAGGCGGTTGGAACGAATTCCACAACCACGGAGCACGCCGCCCCGGCGAGAAGGACGGTGCCGCAGGAACTGGGGCCGCGCACGAAGGGTGCGGAAGTGGCGACGGAGGTAATGGAGACGGAGGCCGGGGTCGTGTTCTGGACGTTGATGGACTGGGAGGTCGTGGTGCCGACCTGCTGCGAGCCGAAGGCGATGCTGGCCGGGGTGAGGACTATCCCGCCGCCTGCGACGGCTGTTCCAGTGAGAGGGACCAGGAGCTGGCCACCGGTGATATTGGCTGCGATCGCGAGTTGAGCAGACCGGCTGCCCGTAGCGGTAGGTGCAAAAGAGACCTTGACCGTGCAGGTGGCTCCATTGGCTACCGCGACGCCCGTGCAAGTGCTGGTTTCCAGGAAATCGGAAGGATCGGCTCCGGTAAAGGCAAGGCTAGTGACGGTGAGGCTGGGAGAGCCGGTGTTCTTGACGGTGAGGGTTGCAGCCGAAGATGTGGAGCCGACGGCGATGGAGGCGAAGGTGAGGCTGGTGGGACTGACGGTGGCGGTGGTGGCTGGCGTGGAGGTGGTGGCCAGAGGCGTCTGCCAGATGCCGCGACCGTAGGTGCCGGCGGTGAGCAGCTGGGTAGGGACGCCGGTGGGAGTCGCCGCCAGGGTAAGGACTGGTGCCAGGGGCAGGCCGCTGCCGTAGAGCGACCAGCAGGCGGTGGAGATGCAGGTGGAGACGGCGCGGGTCACGTAGACGCCCACATCCGTGCCGACGTAGAGGGTGTTGGGGTCCTGGGGGTCGACGAGCACGGCGTTGGCGGGAGTGTCGGGAAGATTAGAGCCAATTGCGGTCCAGGAGACACCGGCATTGGTCGTTCGATACAGCTGTGCCGTGGACTCCAAGGTCTGAAGGCCGGAGACGGTGACGTAGAGAGTATTGGCGGTTGCGTCGTGGGGGTCGACATAGAGGCCGCTGACCTGCTGGCCCAGGGGATTGAAGGCGAGGCCGGTGTTGGTGACGGGCGAGGCGGCGAGATCGGTCCAGGAGCCGGAGAGAGTGGCGTTGGCCGCGAATATGCCGCGAAAGAGGTGACCGGCGACGGCTCCCCCGCCATCTCCGCTGCCGGCCATACCGGCGTAGATAATTTCGCCGCCGGTGGAGACGCTGCCGACGGCGAGGGTATTAATAAGGCCGTTGCCAACGCAGTCGAAGGTGCTGCCAGAGCCGTCGAGGACAGGAGAGATGGCGTTGGCGGCGGACCATCCGGCCCCGGACTTAGGGCCGCGCCAGAGGCGGCAGGTTCCTATGAGGACTTGGCTGTTGTCAATGGTGTCGAAGATGAAGGCGGCGGGATCGCTCATACCGAGGCCATCGTTCTGGACCTGGGATTCACCGATGACGGGCGTGGTGCCGAAGCCAGCAGAGTTGCAGATGGATCCGCTGACGGGGGTGCAATGAAAGATGGAGACTCCGGCAGCGTTGCTGGCGTACCAGCTGTTGCTGGTGGAAGAGGGATCGACGGCAACGGGGCCGCCTTCGCCGCCGAGGATTTCGTTCCAGTCGCCTGGGGTGGCTGGAGCGTTGGCGATGCCGGTGACTCCATTGGCTCCGAGGCCGGCGAGCATGGTGGAGGCAGAGGCCTGCGATTGCGCGAGGGAGTCGACTTCGGCGAGCGAGCCGAGGCTGCTGTTGAGGTTTTGGAAGTGGGAGGCGTCGGTGGTGGCGCAGACGGAGCCGGTTTCCGCGACGGCGTCAAGGCTGCGCCAGAGACCGCTGTCGTTGCCGAAGTAGAGCACGAGCGGGTTGCCTGTATCCCAGGCCAAGGCGTGCTGGTACTCGCCGACCTGAGCGCTGAGGCAGGTGGTGGAGTTGGTGGTGTTACGCCAGACACAGCTGTTGGCGAGGCTGCAGCGGAAGAGATCATCGGCTCCGGCAAAGATCAGTGTGTCCTGCTGCGAGGGGATGGCGGCGAGGGTGAGATTGTAGTCGCCGTTGAGGATGGTGGCGCTGCCGCCCTGGCTTGTCGTTTCGAGCGCACTGGTATTGAGTTGCTTGGCGAAGGTGACGCTGGCATTGGTGCAGAAGGCACCGCTGCCGAGACCGGAGAGGACGCAGGCATCCTGCCAGAGGCCTTGATCCTGGTTGAAGGCGTCGACGGTCCAGGCGAAGGTATCGCCTGTGTTTGGATTGACGGCGAGGGAGCCGCGGAAGATGGGACATCCGGCGACGCCGGTAGAGCCCTGCTCGGTGGGACAGTTGGCAGTGGTGAGCCCTGTGCCCGGCTGGACCACCATCCGGGTGAAGGTGATGCCGTCGGAGGACTGGTAGTAGCCGTGGTAGCGGACGGCGGCGATGAAGAGCTTGCGGATGGGGTTCCATACGACGGAGGTAGCGGCATTGCCGTCCGGAGGATCGAAGGGATCGGTGGGGCCCTGGATATCTTCTCCCGCGCCGTCTGTGATGTACGCCAGGTGCCAGCTTGCTCCGCCGTCGGTGGAGTAATAGAGGCCTTCATAGCTGAAGTTGGCGGCAGTCGCGTTGACGAGCGAAGCCTCGTAGGCCTGGCTGACGGCGGCAACGACGAGCTGAACGTTGGTGGAGCTCCAGGCGAAGGCAGCGACTCCTTCGCCGGCGAAAGAGTAGTCGCGATTGCCGATGCCGTCCTCGAGATCCATGGTCTGCTGAATGAGGGCCCAGGTCTTGCCGCTGTCGGTCGAGCGAAGGATGCCGGCGCCGTAGTAGGAATCGAGAGCGTCATTGGGGTCGCCGAGGCCGGCGAGGACCACGCCGGTACCGCCGGGCTGGACGGTGACAGCTCCAACGCTGAGTCCTGCGTCCTGGACGCCGGCGAGGGCTGCCAAGCCGTCGGTGATAGGGACGAAGGCGACGGTGGATGGTGTAGCGGAGGCTGCGTTCTGGCTCTTCCAGACGCCGCCGCCGGTGGTGCCCAGATAGACGGTATTACCGGTGGCGTCGGAGGGATCGAGTGCGATGGCGGAGATGCGCCCGGTGACCAGGCCGAAGTTGAGCGAGTTGACGGCGATGGGACCGGCGGCGGTCCAATTTGAAGTTGTCATGGGCGAGGCTGCCGCAGCGAGGGGAGTGGTTTCGGCGGCGCTGGGGCGGGATGGAAGTGGATGCGGGCGATGGGGAACGATGCCGCGCCGGGCGAGAAAGCGGCCCGCGGCACGAACGCGGGGCGGTGTGGGCAGCTGGGCGGATGCGATAGAGATGGTCGACGCGGGAGTTGGGTTGGTCTGCGCTGCGGCGTGGCGGGAGATCGATCCGCCAAGCGACACGGCAAGCGCCATGATCAGCGAGAATCCAGCTCCGCGCATGCATCCCCCGGGGCGGCTCCCGGTGGAGCACGCCACTCTTCATGCTGAACGAAGCAGACCTTTAAGGAAGCCCAGCAGGACAAGCAGCGGTGCAAGTTGCGCGATGCAATTTCCAAAATAGAAAAGTGGGCCCATTATAGGCCGGATTCGGATGAGTGTGAGAGGAAATTGGGAGCCGGGATTACGGAGTGTTGGGAGAAGCGGATTTCCCTAAGGGAATGACAGAAAAAAAAGCAAAGGCAAAGTGGATTCGTCGCGACCCACCTCGGCTTGCTCAGAATGGCGAGCCTGATCGGGAGAATGACAAGCCTAATTGTTGGAGGTTTGGCACTTTGGGACTTAGTATCACTGGCATGTTGAGGATAATGGCATCGCTTTTATCGGCTTCTCTTGTGGTTTCGGCGGGGGCACAGACGACGGCTGTTTCGGCGGGGGAACAGCGTGGCTTTGAAACGCTGCGGGCGGAGACGCTGCGCGGCGATCTGACGTATGTGGCTTCGGATGCGCTTGAAGGGCGGATGAGCCTGCAGGCTGGCGATGACAAGGCGATTGCGTGGATTGCCGGGGAGTTCAAGAAGGCTGGGCTGACGCCGGCGGCCATGGGTGCGGATGGGAAACCGGGGTATCTGCAGAGTTTCAAGCTGGTGGAGTACCGAGCGGACCGCAGTGCTTTTGCGCTGACGCTGGAGCGGGGCGGGAAGACGACGGTCTTTCATGCGCCGGAGGCATTTGGAGCCTACAAGAAGGCGGTGGACCTGACGGCTCCCGTGGTCTTTGCGGGGTATGGGATTACGGCCCCGGAGCTTGGGTATGACGACTATGCGGGGCTGGGTGCGAAAGGAAAGATTGTGCTGGTCTTCGATCATGAACCGCAGGAGGATGATCCGCATTCGATCTTCAATGGGACGGGGTTGACGCGGTATGCGACGAGCCGGGTGAAGCTCTTGAATGCGCAGGCGCATGGAGCTGTCGCGGTGATTCTGGTGGCGGAGCCGAACCGGCATCACTTGACGAATGCGGAGCGGTCGGCGCGGATTGGCGGGTCAGTGACGCGGGCGATTCCTCTGCCGTTGCAGGCGATCGAAGAGGATGAGCTCCATATTCCGCTGGTGACGGTGCAGGACGCTGTGGCCGCGCAGATTTTGGATGAGGCGGGGATGACGCCTTCAGCGCTGCAGACGGCGATCGATAAGGATCTGAAGCCGCAGTCTCAGGGGCTTGGCGAAACGAGTCTGACGGTGCACATGCGCAATGCCAGCGAACGAGTGGGAACGACGAGCAATGTGGCGGCGCTGCTGGTGGGAAGCGATCCGAAGCTGAAGGCGGAGACGATTCTGATTACGGCGCATCACGATCATGATGGAAGCTCGCCTTGTCCTGAGGGACAAGGGGGAGTGGACCAGATGGGCCAGCCTACGCCGGCTGGGCCGGGATGCTTGCAGATCTGGCACGGGGCGGACGATAACGGCTCGGGAACGGTAGGGGTGGTGAACCTGGCGCGGGCGTTTGCGGCGAATGAGTCAGGAACGAATGGTGCACGGCCGAAGAGAAGCATCCTGTTTGTGGTCTTTGCTTCGGAGGAGCGGGGATTGCTGGGGGCATATTGGATGGCTGCGCATCCGCTGCGGCCGTTGGCGACGACGCGGGCGCAGATCAATTTCGACATGATTGGAAGGGATGAGAAGGCGAGTCCGCAGACGGATGGGCTGATTGAGATACCGGCGGATACTTCAAACCGGTTGAACCTGATTGGGGCGCTCTATTCACCGAGTTATGAGCGGGTGATTGAAGACGAGAACAAACGCGTGGGTCTGACGCTGGATGACCGCTTCGATCATGAGTCGGCGCTGAATGTGTTTTTTCGTTCGGACCAGTTTCCGTTTGTGTTGAAGAATATTCCTGCGTTCTGGTGGTTTACGGGATTTCATCCGGATTATCACCATGTGACAGATACGGTGGAGAAGATCGATTTCGCGAAGATGACGAAGATTCTGGAGCTGGCGTATCTGACGGCCTGGCGGTTTGCAAGCGATGCGGAGACGCCTGTGTTTGTGGCGAATCCGAAGTAACGCCGTGGAGTGGGGTGTGGAGGCGCGAGGTTACTCAAGAGGCAAAGTTATAACCCCAAAGAGGCAACGGGTAACTTCTTATTTGCCATGCGGGTGAAGGGTGGAGCGCTTTACACTGTTCGCATGTCCTTCGTACAAGTTGTCGTACTTGCCCTGATTCAGGGCTTGGCAGAGCTGCTGCCTGTCTCGAGCTCTGCGCATGTTGTTGTGGTTGAGAAGCTGATGGGGCTGGACCCCACTTCGCCGCAGATGACGCTGCTGCTGGTGATGCTGCATACGGGGACGATGCTGAGCGTGATTGTCTACTTCTGGCGGGCGTGGAAGGAAACGTACTTTGCTTCGGCGGCGGCGTTCAACCGTTTTTTGGCGCGGCTGCTTTGGGCGACGCTGCTGACGGGCCTGCTGGGTGAGGCGCTGCGCAAGTTTCTGGAGCATGCGCTGTTTCATGGGGCGAAGAGCACGGATATCGAGCAGTTGTTTGGGCGGCTGGATCTGATCGCGCCAGCGTTGGCCGCTGCGGGACTTTTGATTCTTGTTTCCGGATTGCTCGAGGCACGGCGGAGAGACGAGTTGCCGCTTACGGTCTCGAGTGAGGCGCTTGCGGAATCGCTGGGGGAGACGAGCGGGACGGTGACGGTGGGGCAGGCGACGTGGATGGGCCTGGTACAAGGACTGGCGCTGCCGTTTCGCGGATTCTCACGGTCGGGATCGACGATCTCTACGGGGATGCTGGTCGGTGCGCCGCGGCAAAAGGCGGAGCGATTCAGCTTTGCGCTGGCGGTGGTGCTGACGCCAGTGGTTGTGGCGATGGAAGGACTGCGTCTTGAGAAGGCTTCGCGGGCGGCGGTGAGCGCGGGGACGTATGTGAGCCTGCGCGGGTCACTGGGACTGAGCGTTGTGGGGATGATCTTCTCCTTTCTGGCGGGGCTTGCGGCGCTGAAGTGGCTTTCAAGCTGGCTGGACCAGGGACGATGGCATCTGTTCGGGATCTACTGCCTGGTGGCTTCGGCAGGTGTCTGGTATCTGCATATGCGGGGGTTTTGAGAAAAGCAGGGAACAGGGATCAGGGAATAGAAAACAGAATCAAAAGATTGCCCGTTACGGCGTTGCCGGCACGGGCTTTTCTTTTCCCTTGCATTCCAAGGGGAGTGTATGTGACTATTTGTAGCGTTACAAGGAGTAACTGATGGAGAAGGCTCGGCTGGATTTGTTGCGGGGAACGCTGGATGTGCTGATTCTGAAGGCGGTGGTGTGGGGACCGCTGCACGGGTATGCGATCACCAGCCTGATTCGGCGGCAAAGCGATGAAGCCTTGTTGTTGGAGGAGGGCACGCTGTATCCGGCGCTGTGGCGCCTAGAGGAGAAGCAGTGGCTCGAGGCCGAGTGGGGGCTCTCTGAAAACAACCGCAAGGCGAAGTTCTACCGGCTGACGGCGGAAGGGCGTAAGCAGTTGCTGCACGAGACGAAGATCTGGGAAGCCTATGTGGTGGCAGTCGCCAAGGTGTTGTCGGCGACGCGGCCTCCGGTCGCGGAAGAAGCGGTATGACGAAGATTCCGATATGGCGGCGTTATGCGCGAATGTTTGGTCCGGATGCGAAGGCCGATGTTCGTGAGGAGCTGCGTTTTCATCTGGATGCGAAGACAGAAGAACTGATGGCGCAGGGCTGGCGACGTGAAGCGGCGCGAGACGAGGCGGAGCGGCAGTTTGGGGATCTTAGGGCGGTTGAAAAGATTGGCGCAGCGATAGGGGGACGGATGGAACAGCGGAAGAGGTTGGCAGATCATTGGACGGATGCGATGGAGGATTTGCGCTACACGCTGCGGACGCTAGGGCGCGATCCTGGGTTCACGGTGATCTCGATTGTGATTCTGGCGCTGGCGATCGGGGCGAATGTGGCTGTGTTCAGCGTTGTGAATACGCTGCTGCTGCGGCCTCTGCCGTTTCCGAATGCGGACCGGCTGGTCTGGATTACGCCGCCTAAGTCGGGGTGCGGGCTTTCCTGCTCGACCTACACGGCCGATGCGTTTGAAGATCTGCGCGCGGGGGTGCGTGCGTACGACGACCTGACGGGGTACATGGCGTTTAGTACGCCAAATAATGAGCGGCTTACGGGGCATGGTGAGCCGGTGCCGGCTACGGGGATAGAAGTGATTTCGAACTTCTTCAGCGTGCTTGGGGTGACGCCCCAAATGGGGCGAGTTTTTAGACCGGACGAGATGAAGGGTCCGCATGCAGAGACGGTGCTGACGGATGCGTACTGGAGGCGGCAGTTCAATGCCGATCCTGCGATTGTAGGCAAGGCGATCGAGCTGAATGGGACGCCGATGACAGTGATTGGAGTGCTGCCGGCGAGCTTCGATTTTGGGGCGATCTTTGCGCCGGGGGAGCGCGTGGATTTGTTTACGATCTGCGACCTGGATGCGGAGCGGAACTGGGGCGATATCGTGACGCTGATCGGGCGGATGAAGCCAGGAGTGACGCTGGCTCAGACAGCGGACGATACGGCACGGGTGGCTCCGACGCTTTACTTCAACAAGAAATATGCGGACACGCTTGGGCGTTTTAAAGGGGAGATGGTTCCGCAGGATCTGAAGGGCTATGTGACGGGGAAGCTGCGGCGGTCGCTGATTGCGCTTTGGAGTGCGGTGGGGGCTATTTTGCTGATTGCCGGCGTGAACTTATCAAATCTGCTGCTGGCGCGGGCGGCTTCGCGGACGAAGGAGTTTGCGCTGCGGGGCGCGCTGGGAGCCAGCCGAGGCCGGATTGTGCGGCAGTTGCTGCTGGAGAGCCTGGTGCTTTCTTCGGGTGGGGCGTTGCTAGGGCTGGGGCTCGCGCTGGGATTGATTGTGTGGCTGCGAAGCCAGGGGGCGATTGCACTGCCGCTGCTCAACTCATTGAGGATTGATGGGCAGGCGCTGGGGTGGACAGTACTGATTGCATTTATTACGGCGATGCTCTTTGGGCTGCTGCCTGGAGTGCGGATGGCGAGCGGAAATCTGCAGGAGGCGCTGAAGGATTCAAGTGCCGGGTCGGGGCAAAGCCGGAAACATGAGCGGGTACGTGCGGTGCTGGTAGTGACGGAAATTGCGCTGGCGTGCATGCTGCTGGTGAGCGCAGCGCTGCTGCTGCGGAGCTTTATGAAGGTGCTGGATGTGGACCTGGGCTTTGAGGCGAGCCGGGCGGCTTCGATTGCAGTGGATTACGATGGCGATGCTCCGACGGCTGAGGCTTACGTGGCGAAGATGTCTCCGGTCTATCAGCAGGTGTTGGGGAGGGTGGGCGCGATTCCTGGGGTGGAGGTGGCGGGGATATCGGATTATCTGCCGCTGGGGCCGAATCGATCGTGGGGAACTCCCTTGCCGGAGGGGAAGCAGAAGTCGTATGCACCGGGTGAGGTGCCGTCTCCGTTGGTGTACGTGGTAACGCCGGGATTTATGCGGGCGATGGGGATTCGGATGGAAGGGCGGGATTTTACGTGGGCGGATCGGGTGGGGAGCCAGGATGTGGTGATGATCAATCGTTCGGAAGCTCGGCTCTTCTGGCCGGGTGAGAGCGGGGTTGGGAAGACGCTGGTGGATGGCGATGGGCGTCTGCTGGTAATTGGGGTGGTGGATGATGTGCATGAGGAGAGCACGGAGGCTGGGACGGGAGCGCAAATCTATTACTCGGCGCTGCAAAGAAGGGCCTCGAGTATGCAGCTGGTGGTTCGTACGCAGATGAAGCCTTCGGCGCTGGCGGGGAGTGTGCTGCAGACGCTGAGGGATATCAATCCGAAGCAGCCTGCGGCGGAGTTCAAGCCAGTGCAGGGAATTGTGGACCGGGCTAACTCGCCGCGGCGGTTCTTTTTGCTGCTGGTGGGGGTTTTTGCGGGGTTGGGGCTACTGCTGGCGGCGCTGGGGATCTACGGGGTGATCTCGTATTCGGTGACGCAGAAGACGCAGGAGATTGGGGTGAAGATGGCGCTGGGGGCGAGCACGGGCCGGGTGCAGATGGAGGTGCTGCGGCAGACGCTATGGCTGGCGGTGGCGGGAGTGGTGATTGGAAGTGTGGCTTCGGTGCTGGCGACACGGCTGATTGCTTCAATGCTGTTTGGGACGTCTGCGCAGGACCCGATGGCATATCTGGGAATGGCGGTTGCGATTGCGATTGTGGCGCTGGTGTCGGGGTATCTGCCGGCGCGGCGGGCTTCGCGGATGGATCCTATGGTGGCGTTGAGGGGGAACTGAAGAGCGTTGATTTACAACGAGCGCTAGGCTAATGCGGATAGCCCAACGGAATGGCAGTTCCTAAAACTCGTCACGGTTAGGCTCCAATGCTTAAGCAGCAACTTTGATTTGCAACCTTAAAATGAATGTATCGCCTTCTCTACCAACGATCTTGGCCTCTAGTTGATCGTTCTTGAGTTTGTCTAGAAGGTCGAGAAGGCTCAATTGCCGAGGCACACTCAGTTCTGTTTGAGGTTTTACGTCAGACGCGAATGCCCCGGCGGTGAACGGATTTCCTTTGATAGTGAGTGCGAGCTTCCATTTGGCGCAAGCCTTCTCGATCACCTCACCGCCTGGCGTTGCCTTTCCTTTCAGGTATAGATAAAGCATCTGCCGCGAAATGCCTAAGTCCTCAGCGGCAACTGTTTTGCTGACATTTTTAATGGCGCTAGAGAGCTTACGGGCAAATTCGGCCCGAAGTTCTTCCGTATTTGAGTGCGTCTTTTTCGCCACTTACTTGCTCTCAGGTCAGATCTTTAGCGTAAAGTCGTTTTGTCTGAATTGACAAGTTTTATTTACTTGACAAATTTAATTGACACATCGAAACTTATAGCGTGGATGAGTTGTGTCCTGTTTAATAGGGGGACGGCAAGTGGCTTCAGTTGGACATCTCAATGAGGGAGGGCGTATGCGCGGCGCAGCTGTGGGATCAAAGTCAAGATTTCTTTCTATGGCGCTCGCCTCTCGGAACCTAATGAATAGTCTCGATTCATTCGCCGAAACCGGAGAATTAGGTCCATTGGGGTCAGGGGCGGTTGCTAATCTGCTCAAGGTATTAGACAGTGATTGGCAGACTAGCAATTCTTTTGCGCCAGTGCCTGGACAGTCGCCGTTTGGACGTTACGAGCAGGCTTTAATTGTGAATGAGGTAGCCAGCGCGTTCGCGTCGGAAGATATCCGGGGGAAGCTAGCCCGGATGGTACATGGAACAATACCTGTTGCAGACCGTGAGGCCATTGTCAGAAACCTGAACGGGTTCTTGTACGACTTGGAAAACAGGGCACTTCACGAATACAGCGAAGAGTCTTCTGAACGTGAATGGTGATGAGAGGTCAAGGGCCGTCCAGCATGACACGGCGGCCTGCTACCGTTTTGTAAAGGCGACGGCTGCAGCCTGTAAACTGAATGGCGGGTTTCCTTCTTACCCAGATGCGACACGAAGGCTCCTTACTCATCTCTCAAAGCTCTCTGTTTTTACTCAAGATTTTCTTTTAACATTTCCTTCTAAAAATCCAGATGATCCGGCTGAGCACCGTCGCCGAAGACAATTGTTGCTCACTATCCGTGAAGCCTGGCAAAGCCTGCATTTCTATATACAGCCGGCCGTTGACGCGGATACTCTGAGTGTGCCGACGGAATTGATTCGGCTGTTGACTGAACGTGTTCGCCTAATCGACGGTTGCGAAGTTTTAGAGTTTGCCGCAATACATACGGATAAGTTGAATTATTTTCAGTTCCCTCCGGGAGACTTTGAAGAGGCTGTGAGAGGATTGGGCGGTGCCATTTCTGCCCAAATAGAATTTCCGCCCAATTTGGGACTTATTGCTCTGCCGCACTCGCAGTCTCAACATTTATTTTTAAACGGGCTTCTCGCACATGAGATTGGACACTTTGTCTTTTCAAAATTGCGGTGCCTCGATCGTTTGGAGAATGTGATCTCCGAGGGACTTAGCAACGAGTTCTCCCCACTAAGTAATATTGGCCTTGATCCTAAATTGAGGGGAAAACTCCCGGGGATCTTACAGGATTGGGCAGAGGAACTCTTCTGTGATCTGTTTGGCGTGTATTTGCTTGGCCCATCTTTCGCCCTTGCATCTGTCGAGCTATTTGATCTGGGCAATCTACTGGCAACGGACGGGACGATCGACTCAACGGCCTCGAAATCTCATGTTAAATTTCAATGGTCACATCCCGCAAGACTCTTCAGATTGTGGAGGCAAACCGAGTTATTGGATACCCTTGGTTGGTGGAATGAGATTAGCGACAATCGGTCGCACCATATTCAAATCATGCAAGAATGTCGAAAATTAAGGCCCAGTTCATTCAGCTTCGATTCTGTAAACGAGCCCATCGGAAAACAGATAATCAGTGCATTCTGTAGAGTTTTTGAGAGCGTGGAGGCCGAGGTCAGCAGAGTTACAGGCAATCTTCGCAACAATGGCGGGTCAGATAAGGCGGTAGACGAGTTTTCCAGACTGAAAAGGACCATAAGTCTTTACCTCGGGCATGCGACGGTTCCCTCAACGCTTTTTGTGGATAAAAATTTCACGTACCCCTCTCCCGTCGTTTTGTTAAACGCCGCTCACCTCTTTTATTTAGGTGGAGTCGAAGACCTGATTTGCAAAAGTGACAAACCTGACTCATCCGACATCGCGCAGCGGAGTATCTGGATGGAACGCATAGAAAACTGGACGACGAAAGGTCTTGAAGATATCACCATGTTGCCCGAAAGCGGTGTTTGATGGGTGTTCTTTCACACGGTGCCATTCTGAAAAGGCTGGAACGAGTTCCCTCGGAAAAAGGATCGGTTGTCATTACGCCGATACCCTCTGATAGCGACTGGTCTGATGACTCTGTCAATCTCCGCCTCGGCAGTCATTTCCTACTTCCACAAAGTCCCCCACCGCCATTCATTGCAATGGACGAAAGTTTCAATGAATTAGCTCAAGCCAGAGTTCATGTTCCTTGGGGTCGGTACTTAGTCCTGCCCCCCACACCACACTGTACTTGGATCTACATTGGAATTCATAAAGCTTCCCTTGGATCTTTCGGGACAGATTCTTACCCGTTCTTCGATCGCAAGAACTTTTGTCGTTATTGAGACAGCTCCATGGATTCACCCTGGATATAGAGGCTGTCTCACACTCGAAATTGCCAATGTATCTAACACTCCAGTGCTCTTACATCCGGGTATCCCGATTGGACAACTCCTCTTGTTGACTGTAGATCTTACTCAGGAAGAACATGCAAAGCCTGAAATTCTTAAAGGTAGTTACATAGGGCCAACTTTTCCGGAAGCCCCCACCTTCAAACCCCTTCGAGATCAACTACGAAAGGTCGGAGCCCTAAATCCAGAAGTGCCAAGACTTAGTAGTTGATTAAACGGCTTCCAAGATGACCAGAGGCCGAGCTAATTAGCTCGGCCTCTGATGCTGCATTTGAGCATGAAGCGCTCGATCAAGAGCGTGGAACTCTCAGATGCGCATGGGCATTAGGACGTAGCGGTATTTGAATTCTGCGTCTGGGTCTTCGGGACGCATCTGGCCTGCGGATTGGCTGTCTTTGAATTCGAGGCGGACTTCGCCTTCGTTGCCGAGGGCCTTGAGGAAGTCGAGCATGTAATCGGAGTTGAAGCCTACGACGATGGGGTCGAAGGTATACGGGGTTTCGATGGAGTCTTCGGACTCGCCGGCTTCGTTGGACTGGGCGCTGACCTTGAGCTCGTTCTGCTCGAGCTTGAGGCGGACGGCGTGGGAGCGCTCGTCGGCGAACTGGGCTACGCGGCCGATGGCGGAGCTGAGCTCAGCGGTGCGAACGACGGCGAAGCGAGTGTTGTCGCGGGGCATGACCGCTTCGTAGTTGGGGAACTGGCCGGTGAGCTTGCGCGAGCTCAGGGTGCGATGACCGACGCGGAAGAAGAGCCAGAGATCGTCGTCGGCGAAGTCGATGTGCTCGGCCTCGGTGGTGGAGAGGAGCGACTGGAGCTCAGCGAGGGCTTTGCGCGGAATTAGGATGCGCTTTTCGCCGCTGACGCCTTCGAGAGGCTGCTCCGGCTTTTCAACGAACGAAAGACGGTGGCCGTCGGTGGCGACCATGGCGATAGATTCGGCCTTGAGGATCAGCAGCGCGCCGTTAAGGGTGTAACGCGACTCTTCGTTAGAGATGGAGAAGATGGTGCGGCTGATGAGGGTCTTGAGGACAGTGGCCGGGATGCGGACGCTGGCGGTCGCGGGCAGGTCAGGGACCTGGGGGTAGTTGGCGCGCCCGAGGCCGACCATCTTGGTGTTGCTTCGGCCGGAGCGGATCTGGACCCAGTGGTTGTCGAGGAGCTTGATGGAGATTTCGCCGTCGGGGAGGAGCTTGACGTAGTCGTAGAGCTTGCGGGCGGGGATGGTGCAGGCGCCGGCTTTCTTGACCTTGGCTTTGGCGGAGGTGCGCAGGGCCTGGTCGAGGTCGGTGGCGGTGATGTTGATGAGGCCACCCTCGGGGCCATCGGTGGCGTCAACGAGGAAGTTGGAAAGGATGGGGATGGTGGTCTTGCGCTCGACGACGGACTGGATGGCGGTGAGCTCTTTGAGGAGGTCCTGGCGGGTGACGGTGATCTCCATTGCTGCTCCTTGATTGGCTTGTCCGGAATTTGCTTGCCCTAGGGCTGATGCCTGTGGGGTATTTGCGACTTCGGGTTCGAGTTCCAGTCCTGGCATGTCGAGTCCTCTTGGGGAGCTGCGGGTTCAAGCATAGCGCCTTCGGCTACGGCGGAAGGAGTTATGCGTTATCGGACGTGATCACTGTACACCAGAGGGTTTGGCACGGGATACGCAGTATGTGGCCTGCATCGATTGTAGTGAAGTTGGGGATTTGGAAACCGTGGAAAAGTGGGGATAATTGGGGATTTTATGGGGTTTTATGGGTAGATGCTGGGAAGAAGCACTTGGCATGGTGGACGGCTGCTGATTCGCATCACGGCAGGTTTTCGTTGTTGGTTACTGGGGCGCTGCTGGCGTTGCGACGGTGTGTGGACTTTCATAAGAAGAAAGAAGAGATAGAACCCGCACTAGGAACCGTTGCAGTGGGAAAAGTGGAAATCGGACGAAAAACCATGCTGGACGCGGGGTTGAGAGGAGTACGAGATTTAGAAATCTGGACCGTGGAATTGAGGGGAAGTGGAATAGCGGAAATTTGGCCCGAATTAGAGCTGGTGGGATGCACCGTTCCCACAGAGAGCGACGGTCGGGTTGTGGATTTGTGGCTCGAGATGTGGAGAGCGTCAGCAGAGGTGGGATGGGCGCGGGTTTGAGCGGGGCCGGTTTTACGCTATGCATTGAGTTTCCACCGTTTGCACAGGGCGAGGTGGGGATTGTGGAAAATCGAGTGGCGATGTGGAGATGGATCTTGGCAGGGGATCGGTGCGATCGTCGATGCGACGCTTGGCTTGTCAAATATCGCGAGGTTTAATTAGCTTGTTAACTTATTGATTTAAAAATAGTTACATATTACGGGTAATCTGCCGGGAATTTTGGGATGGCAGGGTAGTCTAGGAAGCAATCGCGAGACATGGGGTTTGGGGAGGAAGCGCCGTGGCGGGATCCGCTGCGGCGCGGCCTCCCTTTTTCTTGCGGGGAAATCGATGGGAACTGGCGGTGCGATGGCCGAAGAGCAAGAGGAAGGCGGTTATACGCAGGGCGATGAACGTGGCGAGTTGATGAAGACTGGTCCGAAGAAAGGCCGGAAGCTGCGGTCGTTGCAAGAGATGTCGAACGAGGTCGTGGCAGAGTACTTCGAGTCGATTCTGCAAACCCTCGGCTTCAACGTCAGGGAGTTGAAGCATCTGCCCAGCGCGGCGCTGCTGGCGAGGCTGTCGGCGATGGCGAGGGAGCTTCTGTCGCAGGAGGTCTTTGAGTCCTTCGCGGCGGAGCTGGTGCGGGCATGTGCGGAGCTCCAGGGGCTGGACGACGTGGAGTAGCGAGACGGGCCGCGGGGTAGGTTGTACCGCGGCCCGGTTGACGCGCACTGGGTTTCCCAGCACGGGTGGTTCTAGAGCGGTGGGTCCTTCGTTTCGCTCAGGATGACAATCCTTGGCGGGGAGGGATTGGGGTTTTGGTTTTGGTGAGAGTGGGGATGGGAAGGACGCTTGCGATGAGGATTGGGTTCGCCGGGGTTTGGCTGAGGGTTATGGTCGCGATGCTGCTGGGAGTGAGCTGCGGCTTGCCGATGGCGGGGCAGGCGGTGCCTACGACAACGGTGCAGGGGACGGTGTTCCTGGCCAATGGGCAGCCGGGCGCAGGAACGGTGCTGATCAGCTGGCCGGCGTTTACTACGGCAGCGAACCAGCAGGTGGCAGCGGGAACGACGACGGTGACGGTGGGGTCGGATGGGTTCCTGAGCGTGAATCTGGCGGCGAACCTGGGGTCGAATCCGGCCGGGCTGTATTACACGGCGGTCTATCACCTGGCGGACGGTACCGTTAGCACTCAATTTTGGGTTGTGCCGGCAGCTGCGTCGGCAACGCTGGCAAGCGTGCAGGCGCAGCTGATGCCGGCGGCCCAGGCGGTGCAGACAGTGAGCAAGTCCTATGTCGACCAGGCGATCCAGGAATTGGAAGATAGCCTGCTGACGGCGAATGGTGGAACGCTGACCGGGCCGCTGACGCTGTGCTGTGATCCGACGGCTCCGCTGCAGGCGGCGGACAAGCATTACGTGGACGAGAGCTTTGCGCAGGCGGTTCCGCTGGCTGGGGGGAATATGACCGGGGCGCTGAATGCGCCGCAGGTGAATGGGACATTTGTGCCCGAGGCGGGGACGAGCCAAACGACGTTGCAGGCGACGCAGACCGCAGCGGCCGCGGCCGCAGGCTCGATGGCGGTGCCGGGGACCTATGCGGGGACGGATACGTTCTCGAACACGGCGGGAATCCGGGTGGAGGATCTCCGTTCGACTGGGGCGCAACAGCATGAGCGCAGCGTGAAGGAGTTTGGCGCGGTCTGCGACGGGGCGACCAACGATACGCCGGCGCTGCAGGCGGCAATCGGCTATGCGCAGGCGCAGTTGGCGGCCGGGCATGGGGTGGTACTGACGCTGCCGGCGGGGGTGTGCAAGACGCACCAGCTGAGCTGGCATGGAGAGTCGATTGGGGGCCAGGGGCGGCAGGTGTCGGCGCTGATGGGGTTTCCGGGTGAGGACGTGCTGGCTACGGCTCCGGATGCGGTGAACCTGGCGAGCAATACGCGGTTGCATGATTTCACGATCTACGTGGACCAAAGCGTGGATATGTCGTGCTCGCCAGCCCAGGGACGGGCAGCGGCGGGGGCGTGCGCGGTGACTCGGCCGATGGAGTCCAACTCGGTGCTGTCGCCGGGTGGAAATGGGTTGACGGGCACGGCGGGCACGGGCGCGGGGTGGTCGATCGGCAACTGCGCGATCGCGATGCCGGCGTCGACGGGTGCCGGCGGGAATGGGTTGCGGACGGCGGAGATTGAGAACCTGGGGATTGCGGCGGTGGGAACCGATCCGCTGGGGAGCTATGCGCAGGCGGACTCGACGCACACATGCGGGATCTACCTGGCACAGTGGCCGCAGTGGTCGGATTTCCGGAACATCGACATTCGCGGGGTAGGGACAGGGATCGCGGTTCCGGCAGTTCCTGCAGCTGCGGTTCTCGGCGTGACGGCGGACTCGAACCGGTGGCAGAAGATCGCGATCCAGGCGGTGCACGGATTTGCGGTGCAGGCGGGATCGAACAATGTTGTCGACGACTTGGTGGTGAATGCGTGGAACTCTGCTGCGGCCGGTGAGGCGCCGACGGGGCTGGCGCTGGATTTTGCCAACGCGGCGGGCGGATGGACGGTGCGGAATGCGGTGGTGG
>Ga0206974_1037_pt1 | contig 32258 bp, 24 predicted proteins | sample Alteio_BWOrgHeat_84_FD_152920 | JGI IMG/M metagenome (GOLD analysis project Ga0206974, IMG submission 152920) | Enriched cells from forest soil in Barre Woods Harvard Forest LTER site, Petersham, Massachusetts, United States -... | ecosystem: Environmental > Terrestrial > Soil > Temperate forest >... | reverse complement strand
GGCACCCACTTTCGGGGTCAGATATGGGTACCCACTTCTGCGAAAGCTAGAAGCTCTTGGAGGCCTAGAAGTTTTTTAGGGCGATTATGGCCTGCAACAGGTCTTCGGGTTGGGGGAGGATGGCGTCTTCGAGGACCGGCTGGTAGGCGACGAAGCTGTCCATGGCGGCTACACGCTTGACCGGGGCGTCAAGATCCTCGAAGAGCTCGTCTGCGATGCGGGCGGCGATTTCTGCGCCGTAGCCCCAGCTCCGGGTGTCTTCGTAGGCGACGATGACGCGGCTAGTCTTTTTGACGGACATGGCAATGGCTTCCCAGTCGTAGGGGCTGAGGGTGCGCAGGTCGATGACTTCGGTCTGGATGTTGTGCTCGCGCTCGGCGCGCTGGGCGGCCTGCAGGGCGCGGGGAACGAGTGCGCCGTAGGTGACGATGGTGACATCAGTGCCGGGGCGGGTGATGGCGGCTTTGCCGAAGGGGATCATGTAGTCGGGGCCGGGATAGGCGGCGCGGCCGTAGGGCTCGCGGTAGAGCCGCTTGTGCTCGAGGAACATGACGGGATCGTCGCAGCGGAGGGCGGTGCGCAGGAGACCGTTGGCGTCGAGTGCGTTCGACGGGAAGACGACGCGCAGGCCGGGGATGTGGGTGAAGAGCGATTCGCCGGACTGGGAGTGGTAGATGGAGCCGCCGGTGAGGTAGCCGCCGATGGGAACGCGGATGACGGCGGGGGCGCGGAAGCCTCCGTTGGAGCGCCAGCGCATGACGGAGAGCTCGTTGCGGATCTGGTGGAAGGCGGGCCAGATGTAGTCGAAGAACTGAATTTCGACGACTGGCTTCATGCCGCGGACGGCGTAGCCGACGGCCCGGCCGACGATGTTGGCTTCGGCGAGCGGGGAGTTGAAGACGCGGGCTGAGCCGAATTCGGTCTGGAGACCGGCGGTGAGCTGGAAGACGCCGCCTTTGCCTTTGACTTCCTTGAGGGCTTCTTCGCGGGTGGCGTCGGCAACGTCTTCGCCGTAGACGATGATGCGGGGGTCGCGGCGCATCTCGTCGCGGAGGCAGGCGTTGATGAGGTCGGCCATGGTCTTTTCAGCGCGCTTGCCGGTAGATGGCGCAGCGGCTTCAGGTTCGGTGGCGAAGGCGGCCGAGGTGGGGTCGAGGTCTTCTGAATAGATGTGTTTCGGGATGCCGGCGATGGCGGGTAGCGGTGCGCTGACGGCGTTGGCGGCGGCTGTGGCGACCTCGCCGTCGATTCCCTGCTCCAGGGTTTCCAGATCGCTTGGACTCAGGATGCCTTCGCGGAGGAGGCGCATTTGCAGCTTGTGGAGCGGGTCGCGCATGGCGTCGGCTTCCCGCTCGGCGCGGGAGCGGTAGTATTTGTCGTCTTCTGAGAACGAGTGCGAGTAGATGCGGACGCAGTGGCCGTGGATGAAGGCTGGTCCTTTGCCTGCGCGGCAGTGGGCGGCGGCGGCGGAGATGGCTTCGAAGCTGGCTTCGGGGTCGGTGCCGTCGATCTCGGCGAAGAAGAAGTTGGGGAAGTTGGCGACGAGGCGTGAGATGTTGCCGCCGGGGGTGTTGGCTTCGACGGGAACGGAGATGGCGTAGCCGTTGTCTTCGACGAGGAAGATGACGGGGAGCTTGAGGTTGGAGGCGCTGCTTAGAGCTTCCCAGAACTCGCCCTGCGAGGTGGAGCCTTCGCCGATGGTGGTGAGGACGACTTCATCGCCGTGGAAATGGACGTCGTGGAAGGCGCGGTAGTCGCCTTCGCCTTTCGCGGCGGATTCGGGGAATTTGGAGAAGTAGCGGCCGGCCTCGGCGACGCCGACGGCATGCAGGGCCTGGGTTGCGGTTGAGGAGGAGGTGCTGACGATGTTGAGGTCAGCGCTCGACCAGTGGTTGGGCATCTGACGGCCGCCGCTGGAGGGGTCGGCTGCTGCGCCGACGGCCTGCAGAAACATATCTTCCGCGGTCATGCCGAGAGCGAGGCAGAGGGCGCGGTCGCGGTAGTAGGGGACGAACCAGTCGTAGCCGGGACGCAGGGCTTTGCCGGCGGCGACCTGGAGCGCTTCATGGCCGGCGGCAGAGACCTGGAAGAAGATCTTCTGCTGGCGCTTGAGCATGATCTCGCGGTCGTCGATCTTGCGCGAGGCGTACATGAGGCGGTAGAAGTCGACCAGTTGGGCGGGACTTAGCGCGCCGGTGGCGGGCGCTTCCATGACCGAGGCATTGGAAGCGGATGAGCCTGAGGTTTCCAGGGAGGTCGATGCCGGAGAAGCGGCCGTTGAATTTCCTTTACTGCCTGAAGCCGCTTTCGCCATGGCCATACCTCCGGACTCCCGCTGCTGCTCTGGCGGGAAATAACCCAATCGATTGTAGCAATCCGGGCGGTTGTGGAAAACCTCCGGGGTGGTCGCGCGAATATGTCCGGTAGCGATCTTAGACGGCATGTGTAAGCGTCCTAAGGTCTCTTGGATGTTGACGATCGAATTGTTGCCGTGTTTCTATTCGTCGTACTGTGCTGGCCGGCTGACGAGATCGGAATTGGACAGGAGTTGCTGCAAATCCCTGTCCGGAAGCGGCTTTCTGTCGCGGCTAGGCAGCCTGGCTCGAGTTTTGAAAACCTCAGGAGGAATATCCCCGAATGTTTGGACGCATTGCTGAAACTGGCACCTTGCTCGCCATGCAGGCCGACGCGATGAGCGGCGCTGCGAGTGGCGACGCTGTGTATTTATGGATTGCCGTGGCGGCCGGTGTGGTCGCCCTGGCTGCTGCGCTCCTTTTTGCGCGATCCGTTCTTTCCGCCGATACGGGGACGCCGGCGATGCAGGAGATCGCGGCAGCGATCCGCGAAGGCGCGGAAGCCTTCATGGGCCGACAGTATAAGACGATCGCCATCATGGCTGTTGTGCTGGCGGCGGTGCTCTATGGCGGCTACTGGTTGTACCTGCCGACGCGGCATCTGGCATTGCGGGTGGTCTTTAGCTTCCTAGTGGGCGCAGCCTGCTCGGGGATCTCGGGCTATACGGGGATGTTCGTTTCGATTCGCGCCAACCTACGCACGGCTGCGGCGGCGCGGACGAGCCTGATGAAGTCACTGAAGCTGGCGCTGCATGGCGGCGCGGTGACGGGGCTGATCGTGGTGGGACTGGCGCTGCTGGGCATCAGTCTACTGTTCATCATGTTTGGCGGGCTGGGCGATCCGGAGATGGTGAAGGCTGCGCCGTATCAACTGGTGGGCTTTGGATTTGGCGCTTCGCTGGTGGCGTTGTTTGCGCAGCTGGGCGGCGGTATCTACACCAAGGCCGCGGATGTGGGCGCGGACCTGGTGGGCAAGGTGGAGGCGGGGATTCCGGAAGACGATCCGCGCAACCCGGCGGTGATTGCAGACCTGGTGGGCGACAACGTTGGCGACTGCGCGGGACGCGGCGCGGACATCTTCGAATCTTCGGCGGCGGAGAGCGTGGGCGCGATGATTCTGGGCGCGGCGCTCTATCCGGTCTTTGGATTGAAGGGAATTCTCTTTCCGCTGATCGTGCATGCGATCAATATTGTGGCGTCGATTGTGGGCGTCTCGGTGGTGGGCGGCAAAGAGGGCGACGACCCGATGCACTCGCTGAACCGCGGCTTCTATGTGACGAGCTTTCTGGCGCTGGTGGGGCTGGCGGCCGGCGTGCATTTCCTGCTGCAGGACCGTTGGTGGCTGCTGGGCGCGGGCGTGGTGGGCGTGGTGACGTCGTTCCTTTTTGTCTCGATTACGGAGTACTACACGGAGACGCGGTTCCGGCCGGTGCAGTCGATTGCGAATGCCTGCACGACGGGTCCAGCGACGAACATCATTACCGGTCTGGCCGTAGGCATGGAGACGCCGGCGCTGCCGGTGATTGTGATCAGCGGAGCGCTGCTGTTGAGCTACTACTTTGGCGTGCGCGGACTGGCGGATCACGCGGATATTGCGGACTACGCGAAGGGCATCTACGGGACGGCGATTGCGACGATGGGCATGCTGTCGAGCGCCGCGTACATTCTGGCGATGGATACCTTTGGGCCGATTACGGACAATGCAGGCGGCATTGTGGAGATGAGCAACCAGCCGCACGAGGTGCGTGACCGCACGGACAAGCTGGACGCGGCGGGCAACACGACCAAGGCGCTGACCAAGGGTTATGCGATCGGATCGGCTTCGCTGGCGGCGTTTCTGCTGTTTTCCGCGTACCTGGAGACGATTCACAACATCGTGAAGCATCGCGTGGAGGCGGCTGGATTTACGTTGCCGGCGGACTGGGCCTTCTCGAATGTGAATTTGGCGAGCATCCCGGTCTTTGTGGGTGCGCTGCTGGGGGCGATGCTGACGTATCTCTTCTCGTCGATGGCGATCAGTGCGGTGGGACGCGCGGCGGAGAAGGTGATCGAAGATGTGCGCGCGCAGTTCAAGGAGAACCCGGGCATCATGAACGGCACGAGCAAGCCGGATTATGGGCGCTGCGTGCACATCGTGACCGGTGCGGCGTTGAAGGAGATGGTGCTGCCGGGCGCTCTGGCGGTGCTGATGCCGGTGGCGGTGGGTGTGCTCTTCCGGCACTTGAGCACGGACTTTCACCTGAAGAGCAGCACGGACCTGCCGGCGAGCTTTGGCAATATCGTGAACCTGTCGGGCGCGGAAGCTGTTGCGGCGCTGCTGATGGTGGGAACGATCAGCGGCATCCTGCTGGCGATGCTGATGAACAATGGCGGCGGCGCCTGGGATAACGCGAAGAAGTTCATCGAGACCGGGCACCTGGGCGGGAAGGGATCAGACGCGCACAAGGCGGCGGTGGTGGGTGATACGGTCGGCGATCCGTTCAAAGATACGGCGGGGCCGAGCCTGCATGTACTGATCAAGCTGCTGGCTACGGTGACACTGGTGCTGGCGCCGTTGTTTGTTTGATGAAAAGGCAGAGAACCGAGAGTAGAGAACGGAGAACGGAGAGTAGAGAACGGAGAGTAGGGGTCAGGGGCATTAGCTTCTGGCCCCTTTTCCTTGCTCTGTAAATCTTTAGTGGCTGGAGTAGTTTTCTGCCATCTTTTGGCGGATGGAGTGAGCGAGTTTGGCAATCTCTTCGGCTTTCTTGGCCGAGGCGGCGGATTGGCTGGCGCTATCTTTCGGATCGGATTCGGGGCGGCCGGTTTGAGCTTTCAGGTCGGCGGCTAGTTGGAGGAGGCGATCGGTGCTGGCGGCCATCTGTCTCTGGCGATCGGCATTGAGGCGCTTGACCATGGCCCTTTTTGCGAGGCGGTCGGGTTCATCCTTGGGTCCACCGAACATAACCGGACCCATGGGCTGCGACTGGCCATCCTGCATGAGGCGAGAGTCGAGTTGGGGCTGAAGCACGGTTGAAAAAACCGCGAGCACCGAGAGCGCGAGAAGCGAGCTTGTGCGAAGCATTGGGCGACGATCGGAGTGGTGGTGAAGGGACGCGGAAGCGGGCAAGGGATCACTCCGAATGCGTGCGGAGCCGGGAGCGGCCGGTTCAGCTAATTGGAGAGCGAGGCACGCATCTCGTCGCGGACTTTGTGCGCCAGTTTTTCTACCTCTTCGGCCTTCTTCATGACCGAAAGAGAGAGGGTGTCCTTGGTGCTCTTGTCCATCTCGGCTTTGAGCTCGTTGGCGAGTTGGAAGAGCTTTGCGGAGTCGGCAGCGATCTGGTCCTTATGGGTTTCGGCCTGGGCCACATGGGTCTCGGCGTGCGCTTCGGCCGGGGTCCCGGCTGGAGTCTGGGCGGCTGTAGCCGCCGGCGGCGCAGGTGCGGGAGGATTGGCCGGGGTTTTATCCTGACCTTGAGCCGGAGCCGGAGCCGTGGCAGGGGTCTGTGCGGGAGCCTGTCCGGCGGCAGGAACGATGGAGATGGCGACGAGCAGACAGGTGCTCGCGAGGAGGCTCAACGTCAGGAACGGAAGGAGTTTTGCACTGGATGGATTGGGACGGTTTTTCATGGCCGGCTCCGGTGCTAGTTCACGGTGGTCTTCATCTTCTCGCGCACGCCGTGGGCGAGTTTTTCGATAGTCTCGACTTTGCGCAGGTCCATCACTGAGAGCGCATCCGTGCGAGCGGTATTGGTCTCGATCTTGACTTCGGCAGCGAGTTTCACCAACTCGGCGGTGTCCTCCTTCATCTCCTTCTGACGGAGCACGTTTAGTTCCTCAACGCGTTTCTGGACTTGCTGGCGTTGCATCTCATATTCCATGAAACGATTCGCGTCGGGCTTTGGATTGGCAAGTGGGTTCAACGGCGGCATCGAGCCTTTGGGCCGCATGGGCGTTTCATCCTGCTGGGAGAGGCTCGCGGTGGCTGGAAAGAGGCCGAATACGGCGACGGCGGCGAGCACGATGGTTCCGGAGTGCATGGGCCGGGATGGAATGGGCCGAGACTGGGCAGGCGACAGTTTGTTCTGAATTCGTGGGCGCCGCTGCCTGAGGATGACGGAGCGAAGGTCCCTGAATCTCATGCACGTCAGTATAAAGACAAACAAGGAGAGTGGACATGTATCTTTTCGCAATCTTGATGCGGTCGGGAATTTTCGCGGAGGGCCGCTTCCTGGGCAAGGTTCTGGACGAGTGGATCGGCGATTCGCAGGAGTTTGTTCATACCAAGCTGCCGCACCTGATCATGCTGATCGTGATTGCCGTGATCCTGACCCGCATCATCAGCATGATTACGCGACGGATTGTGCAGATTGCGGAGAGGAAGAGCAACCGGCCGGGACGCAACTCGCAGGTGAAGACCTTTGCCAGCGTGCTGAAGACGACGCTGAATGGCATTGTGTGGGGATTGACGGCGCTGCAGGTGCTGGAGGTGATCGGGGTGAACCTGGGGCCGCTGCTGGCCTCGGCAGGCATTGCCGGCGTGGCCATTGGTCTGGCGGCGCAGACGATCGTCAAGGACATGCTGAATGGGATGCTGATCATCATGGAGGATCAGTTCAATGTCGGCGATGTGGTGCGGCTGGCGGGACTGACGGGGACGGTCGAGACGATGACGCTGCGGCGGACGGAGATTCGCGACGGCGATGGGACGCTGTACGTGGTGCCGAACTCGCAGATTACGACGGTGGCGAACCTGAGCCGGGACTTCTCGGTGGCGACGGTGAATGTTTCAGTGGATTTCAGCGCGGGGCCGGACAAGGTGATTCCGCTGCTGACGAAGATTGCGATGGATATTCGCAACGACGATGCGTTCAAGAAGGTCTTTCTGGCCGATCCGCAGGTGCTGGGCGTGGATTCGATTGTTGGATCGCAGGTGGTGTATCCGGTGATCTTCAAGACGCTGGCGACGCAGCAGTATGGGCCGATTCGCGAGTTTCGGCGGAGGGTGCGGCTTGCGCTGGAGCAGAATGGGATGTTGCCGGGCGATCCGAACCGGGTCTTTCGCGAGTTTACGCCGGAGGGACAGCCGCAGCTTGGGGCTGGACAGCAGGAGGATGGGCGGACGCCTGCGCATGGGAATGAGCCGGCGGCGAAGGTGGATCCGACGACGATCAAGCCGCATGAGACGAATCCGTTTACGGGGGAGTAGGAGGGCAGGGGTCAGGGAATAGGGGCTACGGACTAGGGACTAGGGAAAAGCTCAAGCGGACTCGCTGGAGGGGAATGACAGCAAGACAAGGAAAGGCAACGGCTAGATCTTCGAGATGGCTAGATGGCGTCTTCGAGGGCGGCCTGAAGGGATTCGCATTTGGTGATGGGGGGGAGGCAGGTGCGGCCCTGACATAACAATGCCCAGGCTGTGGCGCCTTCGGGGTGAGGAACGTGAGGCAGGGTTTCGGCGAGGGTCTCGGGCAGGAGTTCGGGGACGAGCTGTCTGGGGCTTAAGCGGACGACGGTCTTGTTGACGGCGAAGCGGGCGACGGCTGCGGATTCGAGTTGATTGGCTGCGGCTCCGCGTCCTACGACTGCGACTTGTACAGGCGGTTGCAGGAGGCGGCTGAGCGCGAGGCCGTAGGAGCCGGCGTAGAGGCCGAAGTGCTCGACGATGCCGGCGAAGGAGAGCAGGGCGTCTTCGGCGGTGTCGCGGAGGTCCTGGCGGCCGGAGAGGGCTTCAAGACGCAGCAGGGCGGAGGCGGCGGTGGGGTTGCCGGCGGGGGTCGGTGAGTCCTGGAGCGGCTTGCGGCTGGCGGTGAGCGCGCCGAGGCGGGCCTTGGGGTCGAGGTCGAGCGGAGTATCTACGAAGGCGCCGGCTGTGACGTCGAAGAAGCGCCGGATCATGGTCTCGGCGAGGGTGACGGCGGATCGGTAGTAGGCGATTTTGCCGCTGGAGAGCCAGGCGTCGATGCAGGCGTGGACGGTGAAGGCGTAGTCGTCGAGATTGCCGCCGACGCGCTCGTGAGGACGGTTGTCATGCGGGTCTTCGGGATAGGCGATGACGTGGGCAAGTTCCGATGCGCCGTCCCAGGCCTGGACCAGGAGGCGGTCGAGGGTCTTTAGGGCGAAGTCGCGTGGGCCTTCCGCACGAAGGACGCGAGCGGCTTCCAGGTAGGCGGTGATGGCCATCGCGTTCCAGCTGGTGTAAAGGGTGCGATCGATGAAGGGCGTGGGGCGGAGCGCGCGGGCTTCCAGCAGGCGGGCGCGGGCGTTGGAGAGGAGAGTAACGGCTTCTTCGATCGGAATGCTGGCATCGCGGGCAATTTCACCGACGTTGTAGCGCACATGCAGGACGTTCTTCTGCGGATTGTGGTGCATGTCGCCGATGTCGCCGATGTCCCAATAGCGTTCGGCGACGGCCCACTCCTGCGGATTGAGGACGGCCTGGGCTTCCGCCTTGGTCCAGGTGAAGTAATCGCCGTCGTCATCGAGGTCGATGTCGGCGTCCTGCGAGGCGTAGAAGCCGCCGCGGTCGCGGTCGGTCATGGAGGTGTCGAGCCAGCGGATGATCTCGCCGGCGACGTGGGAGAACTCAGCCTTTGCGAAGCTCTGATAGGCGTGGGTGTAGTTGCGGAGGAGCTCGGTGTTGTCATAGAGCATCTTCTCGAAGTGAGGGACGACCCAGCGCTCATCGACCGAGTAGCGATGGAAGCCGCCGGCGAGCTGGTCGTAGACGCCGCCCTGGCTCATTTTGGTGAGTGTGGTGATCGCCGCTTCGCGGGCGCGTTCATGAAGGCGGTTGGGACGGTCGCCGCGGGTGGCGGCGTCGATGAGGAGATCGAGGGCGCCGGGATGGGGGAATTTGGGCTGGGAGCCGAAGCCGCCGTTGCGGGCGTCGAACTGCTTGAGGATGGACTCGACGAGCTTGTCGACGAGAGCGAGGGAAAGCTCGCTACCTCGGCCGGTGAAGCCTTCATTCTGCTCGACGGCGGCCATGACGCTGGCGGCGGACTCGAGGGCTTCGGCGCGGCGATTCTGCCAGACCTGGGCCATGGTGAGCAGGACGCGTTTGAAGCCGGGGCGGCCGTAGCGATCGTCTGCCGGGAAGTAGGTGCCGCCGAAGTACGGCTCGCCGGTGGAGGTGAGGATGCCGGTCAGCGGCCAGCCGCCCTGTCCGCTGATGGCGGAGATGGCTGCCTGGTAGCGGGTATCGACGTCGGGGCGCTCGTCGCGGTCGACTTTAATGGCGATGAAGTGCTCATTGACGATGGCCGCGAGCTCGGGGTCTTCGTAGGATTCGCGGTCCATGACGTGGCACCAGTGGCACCAGACGGCGCCGATGTCGAGGAGAATGGGCTTGTCTTCTGCCTGGGCGCGCAGGAAGGCTTCTTCCCCCCAGGGTTGCCAGTGCACGGGCTGATGGCGGGCGGAGCGCAGGTACGAGGAGGCGGACCGATCCAACAAGTTAGAGGACAGGTAGGCGGGGAGATTCGCGGTGGACTCGCGACTGGCCATGTTTTGAGGATACATGGCCAGTCGGCAAGGAGCGAGCGCGCGGATGCGCTGGGTGGGACGCCGGCTAGAAGTTCTCCGGATGCGAGCGGAGACGCCGGTTACGCACGGAGTAGATGACACCGATGGTCCATCCCTGGGGCGTCAGGTCATTGGGCCCGTGGTACTCATGCCAGACCTGGTACTCGTATTCCCCGCGGATGGCGACGTGCCGGGAGATCTGGACGTCGGCGCCGCCGCTGGGGGCAATCACGGTATAGGTGTCGCGGGTGTACAAGGGATTGCCCGAGGGAAACTCAATGAGGCCTGTGCCGGCGCCGATGCGCACGAAAGGCCTGACACGGCCGCGGTGCCAGCCTTCATAGTGGACGCCACCGAGGAAGGTGCTCTGCTGCATGCGGGTGAGCGAGGGCGGCGTGTTCATGAAGATGGAGCGTGCGCTGCCATCGACGCCGAGACCATGAAAGAGGTCCAGGCCAGCCCAGGCGACCGGGCCTTCCATGTAGCGGCCGGGGCCGTAGTCCAGGTTGTACCGTCCCATGCCGACGCCGAAGTAGATAGGAAGACCACCCACGCGGGCTGCCGGGGCTACCTGGGCTGATGCGGTACTGGCACTACTTAGAACGAGCCCTGCCAAAAGAGCTGCAGGGACAAAGAATTTCCATTTCATACCATCCTCCTGGGGGATGCCGGCTTTCGCCGACGTCGGAGTGGAGCTCTGCTTCCGTCTTCCGGTTGGACTCAGGGAGTCCGTTTTGGAAACCAGTGCGGACCTTGCCTTCGGCCAAGCACCGGTCCTGCAATGCCGCTGTTCCGGCAATGCTTTGTAATGGATGCCGGAACCGTTTGAGGAGTTTACAGGGTGAGGGAGGGTGGGGTGTGACGAATGTAACCAGGGGAATCTGGGGAGGCAATGCGGGAAGGCAGAGACTAGGGACGAGGGACTAGGGACTAGGGACTCGGGACTCGGGACGAGGGACAAGGGACTAGAGATCAGAGATCAGAGAACAGAGAACAGAGATCAGTGCTCGGTGGCGTCGAAACAGGAATCAGCTTAGGAGTTGGCGGGCTAGTGAGACGTAGAGGTCGATGGCTTCCAAGAGCTCTCGCTTGGCGAGTTTTTCGTGCGGCGTGTGGGCTACGTGGATGGAGCCGGGGCCGAGAAGAAGCGGCTGGCCCCAGTTGGAGAGCTGGGGGATGTCGGTGGTGAACTTGGCGATCATGGTGGGGAAGCCCTCGACGGCACGGAGGCGGACGAAAGGGATTTCCAGGGTGAAGTTGACTTCGGCGAGGCCTTCGGCGCAGCGCTCGATGGCGGCGCGGGTGGAGGCGGAGTCGCCGATGAGGCGGATCAGGACCTGGGCTTCGGCGTGGTCGGCGATGACGTTGGGAGCGCGTCCGCCCTGGATGAGGCCGACGTTGAGAGTGCTGGGGCCGATCTCTTCGTCGATGGGAAGATCGAGGGCGAGGACGCGGGCCATGACTTCAACGAGCTTATGCACGGCGCTCTCGCCGAGCTCGGGATAGGCGGAGTGGGCCATGGTGCCGGTGGCGGTGAAGACGGCGCGCAGAGCGCCTTTGGAGGCGAGGGCCAGGCGATTGTCGGTGGGCTCGCCGTTGATGAGGAAGCGGCTGCCTTTGGGCTGCTCATTGGCGACTTTGGCGCCGGCGGAGTCGCGCTCTTCGCCGGAGACGAAGAGCAGGCCAACGGAGAAGCCTTGGGCGCGGAGACGTTCGGCGGCGGCTATCTGGGCGGCGGCGATGCCTTTGGCGTCACAGACACCGCGGCCGTAGAGGAAATCGGCGTCTTCGCGGAAGGGGATGTAGGGCGGGACGGTATCGATGTGCGTGGAGAAGACGAGGTCAGGTTTTCCGGTCTTAGGGCCTGCGTAGACGTTCCAGCGAGGGTCGGCGTGGTCGCTGCGGCCGCTTTCGGCGGGCTGCGGGACGGCGGTCTTTTCGACGGCCCAGCCGCGGTTGCCCAGGAAGCTTTCGAGAAAATCGCCGGCTTCACCTTCGTGGTAGGTGGTGGATTCGATTTCCACCAAGGCGCGAGTGAGGGCGATGGGGTCGATGGGTGCCAACACTTCGGCGTCTGCGTGAGAAGGGCTGCCGGGCATGCTGCCGATTTCGGGATTGCTTTCCATGCTGTCGATGTTCATGCGGTCGAGTCTGACTGGCCGAGTTGGGCCGGACTGCAGCCAGAATATCCCACGCGCTATGCTTATATAGGAAACAGGCATGGCAGCCGGCTTCGACAAATCGGTTTTCCCGGAGACAATCCCGCATACAGCCGAGCCTGGACGGGCGTTGCGCAGCTTTTTTCTGGACGGCGAGGCAGGCCGGCTGGAGGCGCTCCTGAATGAAGGGAGTGTCCACGCGCCGTTCTGTGCGGTGGTTTGCCATCCGCATCCCAAGGGCGGCGGAACGATGCACAACAAGGTGGTCTATCGCGCGGCCAAGGTCTTCAGCGGGCTGGGATGGCCGGTGCTTCGCTTCAACTTTCGCGGTGTGGGATTGAGCCAGGGTGAGCATGACGGGCGAGCCGAGGCGCGGGATGTGACGGCGGCGCTGGATTGGCTGGCGGCGAGCTTTCGGAAGCCGATTGTGGCGGCGGGATTTTCCTTTGGAGCGGCTACGGGGCTGAAGGCGGCGAGTGTGCGCGAGGATGTGGCTGGATTTGCCGCGGTGGGGCTGCCGACGCATGCCGAGGGACGCGAGTACCGCTATCCGTATCTTGAAGCGTGCCATTTTCCCAAGCTGTTTTTGAGCGGCGACCGCGACCAGTATGCGGCGATGGATGAGCTGCGCGCGGTGGTGGCTGCGGCTCCCGAGCCGAAGCAGTTGGTGACGGTCGGGGGCGCGGATCATTTCTTTACGGGGCAACTGGAAGCGATGCAGGCGGCGCTTGGCGCGTGGCTGCGGGAGAGCTTTCCAGCTCGGCCGGACGCGGGCGGCGATCCTGCACCGACACACGAAAACAAAGTTGAAACAAACGACAACAAGTTGAGACCAACGACACGATGACAGCGATTGACCTTGCTCTTGATTCCCTTCACCAGTCTGCGACGCAGCTCTTTCGCGGAGCGCTTGACGCGTGCAGTATCGAGTCGGCGTTTGACCGGCGGATTCACTTTGAGGATGGCAAGCTGCACCGGCTGATGGCCACGGACGGAGAGAGCCCGACGCTGGATTTGAAAGAGTACCGGCGCATCTTTGTGGTGGCGATCGGCAAGGCTTCGCCGACGATGCTGGAGACCCTGCTGAAGCGGATGGGGCGGCGCAAGGGTGTGCGCGGCGTCTGCTGCTCGGGGCAAATTCCGGAGAAGCGGAACTGGCGGATTCGCTACTTTGCCGGCGGGCATCCGCTGCCGAATGAGGACTCGTTTGCGGCGGCGCGCGCGACGCTGGCGCTGCTGCGTAAGGCGCGACGGGATACGCTGGTGATCTTTCTGATTTCGGGTGGAGCTTCGGCGCTCTTTGATCTGCCGCTGGATGCGGAGATCACGCTTGAAGATGCGATCGGATTTCACCAGGCGCTGCTGGACAGCGGTGCGCCGATTACCGAGATCAACACGATTCGCAAGCATTTTTCCGCGGTGAAGGGCGGGCGGCTGGCGGTGGCCGCGAGCGAGGCAACGAAGCTGACGATGCTGCTGCCGGATGTGCCGCTGCGGAGCCTGGATATGGTGGCTTCGGGGCCGACTTGTCCTGACCCGACGACGGTGGACGAGGTGCGAGCCCTGCTGGTGAAGTATGACTTGCTGCGCAAGTTTCCGGCGCGGGTGGCGGAGTTCTTTCGGCGGGTGGATTTGCCGGAGTCGCCTGGGAACAAGAGTCGGCTGCCGCAGTTTCTGCCGCGCATGCCGTGGGCGGAGGGGTTGGCCGCGGCGTTGCGCAGGCCGGCTCCGGAAGCGGGCAGGCCGGAAGATCCGGCATTTCGTGGATCGATGTACGAGGTGCTGCTTTCGAGCACCGACCTGGTTGAGAATGCGCGCACGCTGGCGCAGCAGGCGGGCTACTTCACCGTGGTGGACAATGCCTGCGACGACTGGGATTATGCGGACGCGGCGCGCTATCTGCTGGAGCGCTTTCACGCGCTGCGGGCCGAGCACGGGCGCTGTTGCCTGATCTCAGTGGGCGAGGTGACGGTAACGATTGACCGGACGCCGGGCGCGGGCGGGCGCAACCAGCAGTTTGCGCTGGCGTGCGCCGCGGATCTGGCGCGCTTTGCCGGGCAACCGCTCGTGGTCTTCAGCGCGGGGTCGGACGGGATTGATGGGAATACGCGGGCAGCCGGGGCGATTGCGGATACGACGACGGTGCAGCGGGCGAAGGCCTTTGGCTATGACCCTGACGAGGCGCTGCGGGCGTTTAATGCGTGTCCGTTGTTTACGGCGCTGGGAGACTCGGTGGTGACCGGGCCGACGGGACATAATCTGCGCGATCTGCGATTACTTTTGTCCGACTCAGGCGGAAACGAGTAGGCTTCTCTCCCACATCTCAGAAGCGAGATGTGGGGCACCCACGGCCGGAGATGGACACAGGCACCAAAAAAACGGCGGTGACCGAAGCCACCGCCATGCTCTCTGCTCTGTGTTGCTCTGCGGAACTCGCCGAGGTCTGTGGCCTCGATGGCTGAGCTCCTCTTTGCCGCGCTGGAGGGACTCCGACGCGACAAATCTTTCGGATTACTCGTCCTCTCCACCCGGGCCTGACGGCGGAGGTGTGCCGGCGCCGGCTGGACCTCCGGGTTGCCCGGCGCCTGGTCCGCCCGGACCACCGCCCCAGCGACGGCCCTGGGAGTGACCGCCAGGACCTTCAGGACCACCGGCGCGACGGGCCATGCGATCGGCGCGAATCTGCTTCCATTGCTCAGGTGTGAGCTCCTTGCGAATGCCTAGCAGCATGCGGGCGTTGGCTTTTTCGAGCTCGGCGCGAGCCTGGGCTATGCGGTCGATCTGCTGCACGATCTTCCCTTCGTCGGGCTGATCTTCGCCCATCATCGGCTCAAGGCCGAGCTCGGCCTTTTCGAGCGTGGCGTGCAGGTCGACGAGGGTGAGGCGGTGCTGCTGGTAGATCTCGTCCATGGACTTGCGCTGGGCGTCGGTGAACTTGTACTTCTCGACGATGCGGGGCTCGTTCCACCAGCGGCCATGATCGCCGTGCGGGCCCATGGCGCGCTCCATTGGGGGACGGTGTGGGCCGAAACCGGGGCCACCGTCGCCGGGACCTTGTGCATAGACTGTGCCGACCGTGAAGAGCGCCGCCGCCAATCCGAAAGCCAGATGCATTCGTGTGATCTGCATGTTTTCCTCATTCCCCAGCGCCGGTGCGATGCCTGGCGCGTGTTTTCTGAAAGTGTGTTGCCTTTACGGTCTGTCCTGCTTGCGTGTTTTGCTTCCCTGCCTTGCGTTCAGGCCTGTTTCAAGTGATGCTGGCGTGCTCGGGACGGGCTTGTTGCCTTACTCTTCGCCGGAGGTGCTCATCAGGCTGGCCAACGGTTCCATGGCGTCCGGCGTGGACTGCCGGATGTCTTCGTCAACGTGCTGCAGAAGCTTGTCGTCGTCCATCGCGGCCGTCTGGAGGGCGGCCATCTGCGTGGCGGCTTTTTCCTGGGCATCGCGGAGGCGCTGCTGCTCATCGGCGTGCTGCCTGGCAAGGATCTGGACCTGATGCTCGCGATGAACGGCAACGGGTACGCCGACGGCGGTGAGCGCGAGGGCGGCGGCGGCTCCCCAACTGACGGCGGGGGCTGCGAGCCAGCGCCAGACGGAGGAACGCGGAGCCTTGACGGCGCGGCTACGGGTCAACTCTGTCTCACTCCAGGCATGGACACTGGCGCGGAAGTTTTTCAGAGCCTGCTCGACTTCATCCCCCAACTCTTGATTGTTCATTTCGGTTTCTTTCCACTTGTGATCGTTCATCGTTTGCCTCCCAGCTCCGCACGGACTCGCGCTACGGCTCGCGAGAGGTGCGCCTTGACGGTGCCTTCGCTCAAACCCACGGTGTGAGCGATCTCCTGAATCTCCATCTCTTCCACATGGCGCAGCATGAAGACAGTGCGCTGCCGCTCGCTGAGGCCTTTGACCGCGGCCCAGACGAGGCGGACCTGATCGCGGGCGAGGACCTGAGCTTCCGGGGAAGACTCGCCGCTGGGCAGCCACTGCGCCGCGTCATCGGCGTCGACCGAGTTGGCGCTGGTCGTCTTCCAGAACTGCAGACGGCGGCTGCGCCAGTGGTCTTTCTGCAGGTTAATGGCAATGCGCAGAAGCCAGGTGAGGACGCTGGAGTCGCCGCGGAAGCCGGCCCAGTTGCGATGCGCCTTGAGCAGGCACTCCTGGGTGAGCGTCTCGGCGGTATCGGCGTCGCGAAGCGAAGCGAGCAGGAAGCGGAAGACCTGCGGCCGATACTGGCGCGCAACCTCGGCAAAGTCCGCTTCAGGCGCGGCAACTGCTTGCTTTCCCATACTCTCCAGGATTGTTGTCACGGTTGCCATTCATGAAGGTAGACGCCAATCCTGAGGGTGAGTTTACAGGAGGAGAGAACAGAGAACAGCGGACAGAGGACAGAGAACAGAGGACAGCGAGCAGAGAACGGAGATCAAAGATCTGAGAGCAGAGATCAGGGGGCAGGGGTGGGATCAGGGTGGCTGGTAGTCTGGGGAGTGCTTATTTCTGCTGCGCCTGCCTGCTGCTGGTGTGGCGCACGAAGACGAGGGACGAGAGATGCTGTTGCGTGAGTTACGCGAAGAGGTTTTGCATGCCAATCAGGAGATTGCGCGGCTGGGCCTGGCTATCCATACGTTTGGCAATGCCAGCGGTATTGATCGCGCCGGGCTGGACGGCAGCGGGCGCGAAGCGGTGGTGGCGATCAAGCCTTCCGGGGTGTCGTACGCGACGCTGAAGGCGGAGGACCTGGTGCTGACGACGCTGGATGGGGTGATTGTGGAAGGACGGCTGAACCCATCGAGTGACTTGGAGACGCACCTGGTGCTGTACCGCGAGTTTCCGCAGATCGGGGGCGTGGTGCATACGCACTCTGAGTTTGCGACGGCGTGGGCGCAGGCTTGCCGGGCGATTCCCTGCCTGGGAACGACGCACGCGGACTACTTCCATGGGCCGGTGCCGATTACGGAGGCACTTTCAGCGGCCGAAGTGGCGGCTGCCTATGTTCGGAATACGGGCGAGGTGATTGCGCGGCTCTTCCGCGAGGAGAAGCTGGACCCGGCAGCGGTGCCGGGCGTGCTGGTGGCCGGGCATGCTCCCTTTGCGTGGGGGAAGAATGCGGCTGCGGCGGTGGAGCATGCCGATCTGCTGGAATTCATTGCGCGGCTGGCCTGGCGGACCGAGGCTCTGGGATCGCCGGAGCTCGGGCTGGCGGGACATGTCGCTGAGCATCATTACCAGCGCAAGCATGGTCCGAAGGCGACGTATGGGCAGCGTGGGTAAGTCCTGGGCATGACTTGGGCAGGGTGCCGAACGCAACATTTTCAACGGAAACGCATGCGTTCTGCCCTCTGGATTTTCATAGCCGGATTCCATTCACCATAGAAGTGCTCGTTTTTCTGAACAAATTTGTAGAGTTTTAGAGGGCCGCGGATAACCGAGGGAGTGGCATTCCGTCTTTATATGTATTCCTTTCAGTGGTTTGACCACGATTTGGCCGAGACCGTGATCCTTCACGCCAATCGTGGCAAGCAACGTGCAGGCGCAAACAGTTCCAAGGCTCCCCTTCATGGAGACAAATTTATATAACCGGGTAGTCGCGACCGTACTGGCACTGGCCACGGTGGCGCTGGGCCTGTTTGCTGTCTTCAATCTGCAGCAAGAGGGACAGTACCAGCAACCGGACGACGGGGTGAGCTGGACCGAGACGCAGAGTACGGTGCTGCCGGGGCTGATTGCGGTGCATGTGCAGGCCGGGAGCCCGGGCGCGCAAGCGGGCATTGAGCCGGGAGACCTGCTGACGGCGGTGAACGACCACACGGTCGATATTGGTGCGGACCTGAACCGGGAACTGAAACACACCGACGTCTACGGGCAGGCCAACTACAGCATCATCCGCAGAGGGGTTTCGCTGGAAGCGCCGGTGGTGGTGATTCCGGTGCCGGCGGACCGGACGCTGATCAACTTTACGCGCTTCAGCGGGCTGATCTACCTGGCGATCGGGATGTATGTGCTCTTCCGGCGGTGGACGGCTCCGCAGGCGACGCACTTCTACATCTTCTGCCTGGTTTCGTTTGCGCTGAATACGTTTCACTACACGGGCAAGCTGGACCTGCTGGACTGGACGATCTACTGGGGCAACGTGCTGGCGGAGGCGCTGCAGCCGGCGCTCTTTCTGCACTTTGCGCTGGTCTTCCCAGGAGAGGTGCGGCCGGAGGAGATTCGCTTCAGCAATCCACGTGCCTGGTACCGGCGCTGGCTGGTGGGGCTGATCTACATTCCAGCTTTGGCAGTGGTGGGGATTCGCGTGGCGGCGATGCTGCTGTGGCAGGCGACCTTTGCGCTGCGGCTTCGGCTGGACCAGATTGCGACCGCGTACGTGGCGGCATACTTCGTGATTGCCGCGGTGCTCTTCCTGCGCAGCTATGCGCGGGCGAATACGCCGCTGCTGCGGCAGCAGTTGAAGTGGCTGACGCGTGGCACCAGCCTGGCGGTGCTGCCGTTTACGCTGCTCTACGCGCTTCCCTTCCTGACCGGCACACCGGTTCCGGTGAATGTGCAGAAGCTGGCGGAGCTTTCGCTGGTGATCCTACCGCTGACCTTCAGCTGGGCGATTGTGCGCTACCGGCTGATGGATACGGACCTGATCTTCAAGCGGGGCGTGGCGTATACGCTGGCGACGGGAACGCTGGTGGGCGTTTACTTTGGCGCGGTGGCGCTGGTTTCCGAGCAGATTCATACCCATCTGCCGAAGGCCGTGCAGGAGTGGGGTCTGGTGGTGACGATCCTGGTCACAGCGCAGCTCTTTGAGCCGCTGAAGCGACGCTTCCAGACATGGGTAGACACGGTCTTTGACCGGCACAAATATGACTACCGCAAGGCGCTGGTGGAGTTTGGCCGCGGGCTGAGCTCTGAGACGGATCTGGACGCGGTGCTGCGGTCGATTGTGGACCGGTTGCCGAGCACGCTGCTGGTGGCGAAGGTTGCGGTTTTCCTGGCGGACGATCCGGCGAACGCGGGCGAGTTCCGGCTGGCGGCCTCGCATGGACTGCCGTTTAGCGATACGAATGCTCCCGCGCTGGACCTGGGCTTCTTTGATTTCGACGCGGGAGAGCGGCACTCGCATATCTTTTTTGAGAATGCGCAGTACGCGATTCATCTTCGCGAGGAAGAGCAGCGGACGGCGGCGCTGCTGGACCTGAATTACTACCTGCCGTGCCGGGTGCAGGAGGCGACTCCGACCGGTGGACGGACGCGCACGATTGCGGTGATTGGACTGGGGCGCACGCTGGGTGGGGATTTTCTCTCGAGCGAGGATGTGGAACTACTGGAGTCGCTGGCCAGCTATATCGGCATCGCGCTGCAGTCGGCGAGCTTGTATGCGCGGCTGGAAGAGCAGGTAGCGGAGTTCGAACGGTTGAAGGAGTTCAACGAGAACATCGTCGAGTCGATCAACGTGGGCATCCTGGCGGTGGATCTCGAAGACCGGATCGAGAGCTGGAATGCGCAGATGGAGGCGATGTACGCGCTGAGCCGCAGAGAGGCGATCGGACAGCCGCTGACGCAGGTCTTTCCGCCGGAGTTTATCGAGGCGTTTGACCGATTCCGCAACGAGTCCGGCGTGCATCATCTCTACAAGTTCCGATTGACGACGCGGGCAGGCGAGGCGCGCACGGCCAATATCGCCGTGGCCCCGCTATTGTCGCGCGACTTTGTGGCGGTGGGCCGCATTGTGCTGGTGGACGACATTACGGAGCGCGTGACGCTGGAAGCGCAGCTCTCGCAGGCGGATAAGTTGAGCTCGATTGGCTTGCTGGCGGCGGGCGTAGCGCATGAGATCAACACGCCGCTGGCGGTGATCTCAAGTTACGCGCAGATGCTGACCAAGCAGATGAAGGGCGATGCCCGGCTGACGCCGCTGCTGGAGCGGATTACGCAGCAGACCTTCCGCGCCTCTGAGATTGCGAATGGCCTGTTGAACTTCTCGCGCACGTCGACGACGGAGTTTCGCGAGACGGATTTGAACCAGGTGATTCACGATACGTTGGCCCTGGTGGAGCATCAGATGAAGACGGCGCGCATTACGGTGGCGATGGAGCTGGCCGGAGATCTGCCCCGTATCCAGGGAAATCCGGGCAAGCTGCAACAGGTTTTTCTGAATCTGCTGTTGAATGCCAAGGATGCCATGCCACAGGGCGGCGAACTGCGGGTGGGAACGATGGCCAACGGACACGTGGAGGCTTTCATCGCCGATTCCGGCGGGGGGATTGCTCCGGAGAATCTGAAACGCATTTATGACCCATTTTTTACGACCAAATCGGCACCAAAGCCGGGAGAACGGCGTGGGACCGGACTGGGTTTGTCGGTGAGCTACGGCATTATCCAGGAGCATGCCGGCAAGATCAACGTCGAGAGCACGGTCGGCATCGGCACTACGTTTCATCTCGAGTTTCCGCTTTCAAGGAATTCCGTACATGCCTGAGGTTTTTTCTCCTTTGAACGAATCCCTGTCTCAGCCCGCTATCATCGCCAATCTGGACAATGCCACGAGCCCACGGATTCTGGTGATCGACGACGAGGCTGGTATCCGCGAATCGCTGGAAGTGCTGCTGACGCTGGAAGGCTACACCGTAGAGATGGCTGTGGACGGTGAGGCTGGCCTGCGCATGCTGGAGCAGAATACCTACGACCTGACGCTGCTGGACCTGGCGCTGCCGGGGCAGACGGGACTGGAGCTGCTGCCGCAGATTCACGAACGCTACCCGGAGCTGCCGCTGGTGATGATTACCGCGTACGGCACGGTGGACAACGTGGTGGAAGCGATCCGCGCCGGGGCGGAAAACTTCGTCCAGAAGCCGTGGGACAACGAAAAGCTGCTGGCGGATATTCGCTCCGCGATTGCGCGGCATAAGGCGGAAGCGGAGAACGTTCAGCTCAAGCGGGCGCTGAAGCAGCGCTACAACTTCTCCAACATCGTGGGCAAGAGCGAAGTGATGCTGCGCATCTTTGACCTGGTGGCGCAGGTGGCGCCGAGCCGGTCAACCGTGCTGATCCAGGGTGAGAGCGGTACGGGCAAGGAGCTGATCGCCAAAGCGCTGCATGCCAATTCTCCGCGGCGCGACAAGCCGTTTGTGCCGGTGAATACGGGCTCGATGCCGTCAGAGCTGCTGGAGTCGAATCTCTTTGGGCATGTGAAGGGCGCGTTTACTTCGGCGATTGCAACGAAGAAGGGCCTCTTCGAGGTAGCGAACGGGGGCACGCTCTTCCTGGATGAGATCGGCAACATGGGGATGGACACGCAGGCCAAGATTCTGCGCGTTCTGCAGGACCGGCGCTTTACGCCACTGGGCGGAACGCAGGAGATGCAGGTCGACGTGCGGATTGTAGCGGCGACGAATGTGGACCTGCGCACGGCGGTGCGAGAGGGCAAGTTTCGCGACGACCTTTTCTACCGGCTGAATGTGATCTCGATTGACCTGCCGCCGCTGCGCAGCCGGCGTGAGGATATTCCGCTGCTGGCCAATCGCTTTCTGGAGTATTTCTCCAAGGAAAACGATATGGAGCCGCGCAAGCTGACCGCCGATGCGATGCGCGCGCTGGTGGACTACGAGTGGCCGGGCAATGTGCGCGAGCTGGAGAACATCATCGAGCGCGGCGTGGTGCTTTCGAGCACGGCGGTGATCGGCTCAGGGCTGCTGCCCGGGCATCTTACCGGGCGGACCTTCCAGGATGCTTTGCTGGAGCACAATCCGAATGCGTCGCTCTTCGACATTCTGGAGGACATCGAGCGGCGGATCATTGTGGAGAAGCTGGAGCGCTGCAACTGGAATCAGACGGATGCGGCGGAGCAGTTCCATATTCCGCTTTCGACGCTGAACCAGAAGATCAAGCGGCTGAATATCGAGATTCGGAAGAAGGGGCGGGAGTAAGAGAGCAGGGACCGAGGGAACAGGGACTAGGGAACAGGGACTAGGGACCAGGGAATAGAAGGCTGGTAGCTATCTGGCGTTCTGGGCTCTGGTCTTTTTGTTGGGGCAGCTGTCTGTTAAGGCAATTGTCTATTGAGGCAAGTGGAAGTCGACGCCTGCTTCGCGGTTGGCCCTCTGCGTAGCGACCAGGTCGAGATCGTCTACAGGGATCTCTTGGTGATGCTGATCGAGGACAGAGAGCGTGGTCCGGCTCAGGATGTAGTTGTGGATCTGCTCGGTTGGCCGGCCGTCTTTGAAGACAAGGGTGACGGATTCGTTGCTCTCTGAGGCCTGTGCGGAGGCCGGTGCTGCGGCACGCGGCTGCACTCGGTAGGGAATGGGCGGGCCTTGATACGGAGCTGGATACGGGCCCTGTTCATATGGCCCTTGATCCGGCTGCTGGCCGTCGTAGCCGCCGTTTCCGGCGCTCTGGTCATACTGATTTGCCGGATATGCGGTCGCATCGTCGTATCCGCTGTCGTCGGCGTCGTCGAAGAGGTAGGGGTCGTACCAGCCCAGACCTGGGTAGCCCAAACCGGGGTAGAGACCATAACCAAATCCCGATGCATAGGCTGACCGATAACGCTCTCGGTGATCCCGGCCATTTCGACGGCCTCCGTCGCCGCGATTGTATTCCGGACGGGCTGTATTCCTGACTGTGGAGGTAAATGCTGGGGTACTGCGATATCGGGGAGCCATGCCACTGGCAAACCTTGACGGCCCTGCAAAGCTGCCCGGGGCTACGCGGCCTGATCCGGCAAAGCGTTGTGCGGCAAAGCGTGACGCGGCAAAGCTTCTAGCCGGAGTGCCACTAAATGCCGGCCTGCTTGAGAAGCTGCCGTGGGAGGCGCTTGCAAAACCGCTGTGGCCGCCGGACATTGCTCCACCATGCCCGGCTCCACCGTGCCCGCCGCCGCGCTGCGCGCACACTGGGATTGCCATCCCGAAAAGACAGAGCGCTACTGCCACGGTACGCTTCATGGGCATATGTTACTCCCATTCCTGAAATCCGGCTGACCCCTCCGGCGTTTGGCTGACACGGAATTGTGTTTCCAATCACAAAATGCTTGACGTTGAGCGATTTGGAGGTGCAACCTGCTCCCCATGAAGAAAGCTTTCATGCAAGTGACGCTGTGCGCTCTTATTGCGCTCATGGCGCTTTCCGCCATGGCCGCCGACTCCCCCGCCAAATCTGATCCCAAGAAGGAAGAAGCGGATGCGCTGGTCGCCTGTGCCAAGGCGGTGTTGGCCGGTATCCGGCCGATTGCGGCGGCGCGCGATGTGCGCTTTGAAGGCAAGGTCTCCCAGGCCAATGCGCTGTGCCGCGGAGGGTATAAGTCGGAGCAGTTTCGGCTGACGCCATGGGTGGACTGGGGTAGTTACTGGGGAACGGGGGATATGAGTTCCCTGCCCTCGGGCTTTTTGACGAATAAGGGGCCGGAGTTCCGCGGCGTAAACGGCGCACTGATCGATCTGGAATTCCAGCGCGTCGAGCTTATCAAGTTCAACTTATTCGATAACTCGGGCACCTATCAGGATTTCATTACCGGGCGCGGTGATACGAATGGGCCGGCGCTGAAGACGTGGCCTGCGATGCGGCTGCCTGCAAGCGATCCCCACTATCAGGCGGTGGGTGGCGATGGGACGCAGGTGTGCAAAGGGGAGTTGGTGCGCGGCCGCAATCTGACGGGGATTTGCAATGACGTGAAGAATCCTCTGATGGGTTCAGTGGGGACGCCGTTTGCGCGCAATGTGGAGTTTGAGACGGCATTTCCGGAGCTGGGTCAGACGGAGTTGACGCGCAATCGGCATGGCGGCCGGCTTACGCTGTTGACGCCTGATCCGCAGGTGATCAGCCGCGTGCTGCTTACGCGGCAGCAAACGCCGGGGAATAACTGCAACGGCGGGTTCGGGACGAAGGATAACTCGGTGGCAGCGGATTGTGATTACCAGAAGGCGCCGTTCTTCAATGTGCTGGCGGCTTACTGGATCCAGTTCATGACGCATGACTGGTTCTCGCATATGGAAGAGGGGCATAACGCGCCGACTTACATCGATGTGGGGTGCAAGGTCAAGCTGGTGAATAACGTTGAGGTGCCTCTGACGCCGGAAGATATCGCGCAGTTAGGGTGCCGGCCTGAGGACAAGGTTGATGATACATATGTAGCGCAGGACAGCACTCCGACGACGTTTACGGTGAACGGCAAGACGTATATGGCGCGGGCGGCGAAGACGTTCAGCAATAACAACACGGCGTGGTGGGATGCCTCGCAGATTTATGGCTATGACGAAACTTCCGTGAAGCGCGTGAAGCGCGACCCGGCTGATGCGGCGAAGCTGCTGCTGCAGCCGCTGATTACAACTCCGAATGCGGACCCGGTGACGGGCGGTTATTTGCCGACGTTGCAACCGGGCGATCCGCAGCAGCCGCAGTGGGCTGGGCAGGAGTCGGTTGGGTTTCCGGATAACTTCACGATTGGGCTTAGTTTCTTGCATAACTTGTTTGTCCGCGAGCATAACTCGTTTGTGACGGAGTTCCGCAAGCAGGGAGCGCTGACGCCGAATAAGGATTGTGGTTTGCGTGACCCGGCTGATCCGAAGCGTGTGATTCGGTACAAGGACATTACGCCGGATGAGCTTTTTGCGGCGGCGCGGCTGGTGGTGGCGGCGATGATCGCCAAGATTCACACCACGGAGTGGACTCCGCAGCTGCTTTACAACGAGCCGCTCTACAAAGGGATGAATGCGAACTGGAGCGGGCTGCTGGGCACGGGCGATCCGGATGTTTCGCGGGCACTCTCGCAGATTGTGACGACGAGCTTCGGGAAGTCGAAGGATGCGGCGGCGGCGACACAGTGGTATTCCGTCTTTGCGTCTGGACCGGGGATTTTTGGACTGGGCAGTCAAAATAAGCATTACGACATCACCAATCCGGACAGCATCAACGGGGGCGTGAACCACTTTGGTTCGCCGTTCAACTTCCCTGAGGAGTTTGTTTCGGTTTATCGACTGCACCCGCTGGTGCCGGATCTGCTGGAGTATCGCGATCTCTCGAAGGATCCGAACCAGATTACCGAGAAAATTGCGGTCATTAACACGTTTGAGGGCAAGTCTGTCGATGCGATGCATACGGGCGGCATGGCGAACTGGGGATTGACTCTGGGGCGGCAGCGGCTGGGGTTGCTGACGCTGCATAATCACCCGCAGTTTATGCAGAGTATTACTCTGCCGCGGCTGGATACCCCGACGAAACAGATCGATCTGGCGGCACTGGATATCATTCGCGACCGCGAGCATGGCGTGCCACGCTTTAATGAATTTCGGCGACAGTATGGCTTGCGGCAGTTGACGAGTTATGACGACTTCATCGATAAGTCGTTGACGGCGGGAAGTGATGCGTACAACCAGCAAAAGCAGGCCGTCGATCAATTGCGGCAGCTCTACGGGACGCACACGTGCGATGCGAGCAAGGTGATTACCGATGCGCAGTTGAACGAAGATGGCACGCCGATCAACGACTGCCTTGGGCATGCGAATGGGTCGGTGGTGGATAACATCGAAGACGTCGACACGGTGGTTGGGTATCTCGCGGAATTTACGCGGCCGCATGGCTTTGCCATCAGCGAGACGCAGTTTGTGGTCTTTATCCTGAACGCGTCGCGGCGGCTTTTCAGTGACCGCTTCTTTACGTCGAGCTTTCGGCCGGAGTTCTACACGCAGATGGGTGTGGAGTGGGTGAACCACAACGGGCCGGGGCCAGTGGAGATGGAGAAAGGCTCGCCGAATGGGCACCAGGAGCCGGTGCTGCCGCTGAAGCGGGTGCTGATGAGGAATATTCCGGAGTTGAAGGCGGAGCTGGATCCGGTGATCAATGCATTCGATCCGTGGGCGCGCGATCGCGGGCAGTATTATTCGCTGGCGTGGAAGCCGAGGCCCGGGGCGGAGAGCGATCCGGCGTTTAAGTAAAGGCAGGGAACAGGAAAGACGGTGTCAATTCACCGTCTTTTCTTTTCGTGATGGAAGGTGCTGCGGGTAGTCTGGACGCTGCGCGAAGGAGCCTTATGCCCTTACATATCAAGTCTGCCTCTGAGACAGTCGACCTGAAAGCTACAGCTGCGGAAGAACCGGTGGAGATGCCGGCGAGTGCTTTTGCACCTGCGTTTCCTGCGGTTTCGCAGGATGCGCACGAGGTCTACGAGCTGATTCACAATCAGTTGCTGCTGGATGGCAACTCGCAACAAAATCTGGCTACCTTCTGCACGACGTGGATCGAGCCGGAAGTTCAGCAATTGATGGCCGAGACGGCCGACAAGAACATGATCGACAAGGACGAGTATCCGCAGACGGCGGCGATTGAAGAGCGCTGTGTGCATATGCTTGCCGATCTGTGGAACTCGCCGCAGGCTGCGACGACGATTGGCTGCTCGACGACGGGTTCGAGCGAGGCGGCGATGCTGGGCGGGTTGGCGCTGAAGTGGAACTGGCGCAAGCGGCAGAAGGCGGCGGGGAAATCGACGGAGACGCCGAATCTGATCATGGGGCCGGTGCAGGTGTGCTGGCACAAGTTCTGCCGGTATTTCGATGTGGAGATTCGCGAAGTGCCGATGCAGGGCGAGCGGCTGCTGTTGACGCCTGAGGAGGTGGTCGCGCGCTGCGATGAGAATACGATTGGCGTGGTGGCGACGCTGGGCGTTACGTTCACGCTGCAGTATGAGCCGGTGCAGGCGATCAGCAAGGCGCTGGATAAGTTGCAGAAAGAGACGGGGCTGAATATCCCGATTCATGTGGATGGGGCGAGCGGGGCTTTTCTGGCGCCATTTCTACAGCCGGCGCTGGTTTGGGATTTTCGGCTGCCGCGAGTGAAGTCGATCAATGCTTCGGGGCACAAGTTTGGGCTAGCGCCTCTGGGAGTGGGCTGGGCGCTTTGGCGGGAGCATCATGATCTGCCGGCGGAGCTGATCTTTGATGTGAACTACCTAGGCGGCAATATGCCGACTTTTGCGTTGAATTTTTCGCGGCCGGGCGGGGAGATTATCTGCCAGTATTACAACTTTCTGCGGCTGGGCAAGGAAGGTTATACCGCGATTCAGACGGAATGTTATGAGTTAGGGCGATATCTGGCGGAGAAGATTGGGGAGTTAGGACCGTTCAAGATTATTTATGACGGTGAGGGTGGAATTCCGGGGCTTTGCTGGGAGCTAGTGGACAAGGAGAATGCGGGGTTCAATCTCTATGATCTGGCCGATGTGCTGCGCAACCGGGGATGGCTGGTTCCGGCCTACTCGATGCCGCCGGAGCGCGAGGACCTGGTGATTCAGCGGATCCTGGTGCGGCATGGGTTTACTCGGGAGATGGCGGATATGCTGCTCGGAGAGATGAAGAACGCGCTCACGTATTTTGCGGAGCATCCGGTGAGCCGGTCAGTAGCGGAGACGGAATCTGCGGGGCACGACCATTCCGGACGGTGATGCGTCGGCATAGCGGCGGGAGCCGGAGTCCTCGGGGCTGGTGGTGCATCCTTAAGGAGTGAATTCAGATTCTTCCCAGGGCTTCGCTCACGCGTACAGGGCCCTGCGCCATCGCAACTTCAGGCTGTTTTTCGCCGGGCAAAGCATCTCTCTCATCGGCACGTGGATGACGCGGATTGCGACGGCGTGGCTGGTGTACCGGCTGACGAAGTCGTCGATTTTGCTGGGTACGGTGAGCTTTGCGGGGCAGATTCCTACCTTTCTGCTGGCGCCGCTGGCGGGTGTGCTGGTGGACCGCTGGAACCGGCGGACGGTGCTGGTGTGGACGCAGGCGCTAGCGATGGTGCAGTCGCTGGCGCTGGCGGCGTTGACGCTGACGCATCGGATCACGATTGCCGAGGTGCTCGTCCTGAGCGGGATGCAGGGATGCATCAACGCCTTTGACATGCCAGGGCGGCAGTCTTTCTTGCGAGAGATGGTGGAGGGGCGCGACGATCTCTCGAATGCGATTGCGATCAATTCGTCGATGGTGAACCTGGCGCGGCTGATTGGGCCGTCGCTGGCGGGATTGCTGATTGCAGTGACGAGCGAGGGCTGGTGTTTTCTGATTGATGGCGTCAGCTACATTGCGGTGATTGCTTCGCTGGTGATGATGCGGCTGACGCGGGCTGAGAAGCTGGCGGTTGCGGAGACTCTGGAACGGCCGTCGATGGTGCAGCAGCTGAAGGAGGGTTGGGATTTTGTGCGCGGCTTCGCGCCGATCCGGACGATTCTGCTGCTCTTTGCGCTGGTGAGCCTGATGGGGATGCCGTTTGTGACGCTGATGCCGATCTTTGCGGCGCAGGTGCTGAAGGGCGGCCCGCATACGCTGGGATTCCTGATGGGGGCGATGGGGATTGGATCGCTGGGATCGGCGCTGGCGCTGGTGCTGCGCAAGTCGGTGCGGGGATTGCTGAAGATGATTCCGATTGCCGCAGCGGCATTTGGGGTGGGGCTGATCGGCTTTGGGCTGTCGCGGAACCTGTGGCTTTCGATGGCGCTGCTGCTGGTGGCTGGTTTCGGGATGATGCAGGGGCTGACGGCGAGCAACACGATTATTCAGACGATTGTGCCGGAAGACAAGCGCGGACGGGTGATGAGCTACTACACGATTGCATTTGTGGGGATGGCGCCGTTTGGGAGCTTGATGGCCGGGGCGCTGGCGCAGTCGATTGGGGCGCCATGGACGGTGAGGATCAGCGGCGTCTGCTGTATTGCGGGGGCCCTGTGGTTTACGACGCAGATGAAGGTGGTACGGAAGGGTATGCGGCCGATCTACGAGCAGCTGGGGATTATTCCGGCGAAGACGGAGCCTGCGGTGGTGGAGGCGGGGGCGAATTAGGGCAGGCTCTCAAGCCGGTTCGCTGGCGGGCTGCTTTGAGGATGGCCGGTTGGCGGAGCCGCGGCGGAACTTCCAGATGCCGTAGAGGATGCCGGCGGCTACGAGCGAGGCGTAGACCCAGAGGATGGTCGAGGTCCAGCCGGCGAGCGTGTTTTCCCAGACGCGGACGAAGTGGCGGCCGTAGGTGATGCCGAGCCAGGCGAGCAGGCCGTAGCGCGTCATGCGTGCGGCTCCGTAGGCGATCAGGAAGGGCGTCCGCGGGACCTTGAGGGCTCCAGCGGCGAGCAGGAACGGGGTGAGCGGGATGGGCGGGGGAAGAATGGCGGCGAGGGCGACGGACCAGACGCCGTGATGCTCTACCCAGCCTGTGACGCGGCCGAGGAGATGCCTGGGGACATAGCGCTCGAGGGTGACCTCGCCGCCTTTGCGGCCTGCGCTCCACGTGAGATAGCCACCCACCATGGAGCCGAGGAAAGCGCATGCGGCCAGCCAGACCGCGGAGACGACGGTGGTGCCGCGATGCGCGGTAAGCAGGAGAAGAAGCAGGTCTGTGCTGCCGGGCAGGGGGAGCGGGATGACGGACGAGTCCACGATGGCCACGGCGAAGATGCCCAGGCCGCCGAGGCTCATGAGCCAGCGGAGCAGGTGGGAGTGGCTTGGCGAACCGGCGTGATGCACGCGCTGGGCGAGCAGGAGAAGCGGGTTGGGACGCGGGGTCAGGCCGAGGATCACGGTGGTGGGGCTCCAGAGTTGATGTACGGTGCGCCTGCCGGTGGATGCCGCTTGCTGGCAGATGCCGCTTGCTGGGCTTCTCCGATTGAGAGTTGCCGCGTTTCAGAGTCGTTACTGCTTGGATGCAGGATCTGCGCAGGCGGGCGGACGGGCCGCCGCGCTGAAGGTTGGACGCCTAGAGGCGCTTGGAAGACGAGGCATGGATCGCCATTTATTGACCACACGCCATCCGTCTCGTCCCTTGTTTCATGCGATTTCATGGAACTGAGTGAGGCGCGACGGCATCTTGCTTTAAAGGTAGATGCAGCCAGCCCGGTTAAATAGGCTATTCTGACCGCAAGGGGTCCGGTTTACCATACCCGGCTTTGGCCCCCGCTCCTGGAACTAAGGCCGGAACGCTTCTTCACCTGGTTGAGCTCGACCCTATGCCCTTTGCGCTCGAAAATCTGGATGGTATTGCCAAGCGGATGATCCTGGCCATGCAGGAGTACTCGATCTTCTGCTGGCAGGCGGTCGCGAATCTCTTTCGCAGTCCGCACTACTGGAGCGACGTGATGACCCAGGCCGACCTGATCGGCGTGGGCTCGATTCCGATCGTGGTGCTGACGGGATTCTTCACCGGCGGTGTATTGGCGCTGCAGTCGGCGGCGTCGCTGGCGCAGTTTGGCGCGCAGGCGTACACGGGGCGATTTGTTTCGCTGTCGATGATTCGCGAACTGGCGCCGGTGCTGACCGGGCTGATGGTCTCGGGGCGCAACGCCAGCGGCATGGCCAGCGAGCTGGGCTCGATGATTGTGACCGAGCAGATTGACGCGATGCGGGCGCTGGGCACCGATCCGATGAAGAAGCTGGTAACGCCGCGCATGCTGGCTACGGTCGTGACGCTCTTTCTGCTGACGATCGTCTCGGACACGCTGGGGACTGCCGGCGGCGCGGTTGTGGCCGTCTTCATCAACAACCAGAATGGCACGCAGTACTTCAACTCTGCGTATCAGGCGCTGGTCTATTGGGATGTTGCGCAGGGATTGACCAAGCCGATCTTCTTTGGCTTCATCATTGCGACGGTAGGCTGCTATTTTGGCATGCGCACGACGGGCGGCACGCAGGGTGTGGGCCGGGCAACGACGCAGGCGGTGGTGGTCTCGTCGGTGCTGATCATCTTCTCCGACTTCATCCTCAGCCGGGCCCTGCTCTGGGTCGCGTCGGGATTTTAGCGGTGGGCGCCGAGACACAACTGGAATTGACGCGCACGGCCAACGAGGCGCGTGATCCGGTGGTTATTTTCGAAGAGGTTTCGATCGGCTTCGAGGGAACGCCGGTGCTGGAAGACGTGAGCTTTCACGTGGATCCCGGCGAGACGCGGATTCTGCTGGGACCGGCGGGTGTGGGCAAGAGCGTGCTGCTGAAGCTGGCGAACGGTCTTTTGCGGCCGGATAAGGGACAGATTTATCTCTTTGGCCGCGAGATCGAGACGATTCCGGAAGAAGAGCTGCTGCAGATTCGGACGCGCACAGGCATGGTGTTTCAGGAGGGTGCGCTTTTCGACTCGCTGACGGTCCGGGATAACGTGGGTTACCAGCTGATGGAGCGCCATCTGCCGGTGACGGAGATTGACCAGCGGGTGCGCGAGGCGCTGCGCTTTGTGGAGCTTGAGCATACCTACGATATGCTGCCGGCGTCGCTTTCCGGCGGCATGCGGCGGCGCGTGGCGATTGCGCGGGCGATCATCGACCAGCCCGACCTGCTGCTCTATGACTCGCCGACGGGCGGGCTTGATCCGGTGACTTCGACGACGATTATCGAACTGGTGATCAAGGAGCGCGACGTCTACCATACGCCGTCGCTGCTGGTGACGCATCGGCTGCAGGATGCTTTCACGCTATGCAGCCATCGCTACGACAAGGAAGCGGGGCATATGGTTCCCTTGCCGCATGGGCAGACGGATGCGAAGACGAGCTTTCTGGTGTTGCACGCGGGAAAGCTGATCTTCGATGGCAGCACCGAGGCGCTTGTTTCGAGCGAGGATCCGTTTATCAAGGAATTTCTGGCGTAGGGCAGGATATTGTCTATGCGCACCAGAATCGCTCTGAAACGCTATTTCGCAAATAATCCCAAGCGTTATTCCAAGAACAACCCTGTCCCCCCCGCGTACTGAGTTTACAGTTAGACTAGAAAATCCTGGTCCCTATCGGTATCTTTTGGGAAAACTACTGCGCGTGGGTTATTACAGCAAGCAAGATGGGCTGAATTGCATTTGGATCGTTCATCCTGATGGGAATTACGCCGAAGCTACAAATCATCGACATTTCAATGAAGCGGCTTCGCGAGGCTGGGCTGGCGCGCGGTGAGGATCGTCGCAGATAGAAATGTCTTGCTGAGCGCGTTATTGTGATTGCGCTGCAAGGCGGTAACAACTTTCCTGGACAGCTGGCAACCTGATACCCTCAATCGTTTGGGTCCCGGACAGAGATGTACGGCGGGTCCCACCGAAAGGCTGTGCGATGGGCTTCAAGTTTCAGCATGTGGATTTTCTCAAGTTCGATACGCTGCTTAACGAAGATGAGCGGCTGGTGCGCGCTACGGCGCGGCAGTTTGTCGAGGACAACCTGATCCCGATCATCGAGGATTGCTTTCGCGAAGGGCGGTTTCCGCGGGAGCTGGTGCCACAGATGGGCGAGCTGGGCTTCTTTGGCGCGAAT
>Ga0206974_1036_pt1 | contig 32515 bp, 32 predicted proteins | sample Alteio_BWOrgHeat_84_FD_152920 | JGI IMG/M metagenome (GOLD analysis project Ga0206974, IMG submission 152920) | Enriched cells from forest soil in Barre Woods Harvard Forest LTER site, Petersham, Massachusetts, United States -... | ecosystem: Environmental > Terrestrial > Soil > Temperate forest >... | reverse complement strand
GAACTCTTTGCTGACTTGCTTTATTCCCAGTTGCACGGCAGCTTGGCAACCAACTACAGACCAGCGGACGCTGCTTCGAGAACCGGTTCAACGCCCTCAGGCATAGAATCTTCTTCCTTGTGCACAGCAGTCTGCAGGAGTTGGCGCAACCGTGCGCGAGCCTTGTGCAGTTGAGATTTCGAATTTCCCAGAGAACAGCCTCGCATCGCGGCAATTTCGTTGTGTTCATATCCCTGAACATCGTGGAGGATGAAGACCGTCTTGTAGCCCTGCGGAAGCTGTTCGATAGACGTTTGAGGTCCATGCGATCCACCGTTCCGCAGAGCCGCGAGTCGCGGCTTGCGATGTATTTCTCGAGTCCGGCAGTCTTTTGTCCTGGCTCGAACATCTCATCGAGAGAGACAGCCTGATAATTACGTTTGCGCAGGCGCATCAACACAATGTTGAAAGCCAATCGATGTAGCCAAGTGGAGAATGCCGATTCACCCCGGAAAGTGCCTATCTTGCGGGATAGCTGTAGGAATGACTCCTGAGTAAGTTCCTCGGCTTCAGCCGCATTTCCTCTCGTCATCCTGAAGCAGAGAGCATAGACGCGCTGGCTATGTAGCCGGTAGATGCGTTCACAACCTCGCTCAACTCCCCGTTGCGCTAGCCGAATCGCTTCTGGTTCCGACATTCCACCTGCGTCGGATCGAATCGCCTGCGGCGTGCTTTTCGTAAGAAGGCCTTCGTTCATAGCTGTCCTCCTCTGTCCGTACATGCTCTCGAATCAGTCCCAGAAAGGCCGGGTACCGGCGATACCAGAAGGAGAGCCAGCTCTGTGGTATCGCTATGTAATAGACAGAGGAACCTAATTAGTTATTCCCACGTATTTACTAACCCTAGTCGGTTCGCGGGGTCCCGGGTGAGTCGGATCTCGCTTGGCCTGGCAGAGAGCTCGTGGTCAAACATCAGAGCAACCAAAACGCGAAGCGTCATCCGCATACAGTTCACCTACGACGAAGGGAAAGACGAGGAACAGTTAACACGTTACTCAAAATCTGAGTTAACCCGTTAACTTCGAGGAAAAGAAAAAGGCCCGAGTTGCGCCCGAGCCGCCGTTGTGCGGTTTTTTTGCTATAGGTGTTCACATTTTGCGAACACTTGCTCAGTTTATGGAGCCAGAGCTTGCCGGCGTTTGGTAGGAGGCGTCGATGAACGCCCTCTTTCCGGCCATGGTCATGGGCCATCCGTTTTCCGTACTCGGCTATCAGCGCACCGAGAAGATTAGCGCGAGAATCCACTGCATCACTCAAGGCGATGTGGTGGTTAATCGCCGCGTCAAGCGCACCGAAGGAATCGTGGAGCAACGAATCGGAAAGCGCGTTGTAGATATTCTCAAGCTGTCCGGCGAGTTCTGTCCGCAGGGCTTCGTCGCGTTCGGCGCGGGCCATCACCGAGTCGATGGCGGTGAGGAGTTGGGCGTTGCTAAAGAGTGTGCAGTCCGTTCGTGGGTTTTTCCAGAAAACGGAGCGATAATACAACTTTCCCCGTTTGCCTATTATCAAACTCAGTGTAGACAGGCAGATAAGTCCCGCTGAGTCTGTCCCCGGGTTTTGCGCATTGTTGCGGAGGGACCTGAAATGGCCAAACCTACCTTTCGGAACGTACTTTTCTCTCTGATTTTATCCGTTGCTGTCGGCTGTTTATGCAGCCCTGCCTTCGCTCAGCGTGGCGGAGGCGGCCATGGTGGCGGCGGAGGTGGCTTCCACGGCGGCGGCAGTTTTGGCGGCGGCCTTGGCGGCGGTGCGTATCATGGGGCAGGGCCCTCCTCGCGTATGAGCGCGGGCTCTTACGGCCGATCCTATGCCCCATCTTATGGAAGGTCGGGCGGGTATGGCTCTGCCTACGGCCGCTCGACATACGGAGGAGGAACGCGTTCATATGGCGCGGCTGGCCGCAGCGGCGCCACCAATGGTATGAGGTCGGGAGTTTACTCCTCCGGGGCGCGTACCGCCTCTCATTATGCTAATGCCGATGGCCAATGGCACTCGTTTCGAGGCTCCTCTAGGGGCGTGCGCGGGAATGGCGCAGCCGCAAGCGTTCGGGGCTTTGGCAATTCGGCCGGTGACTCCGTGCGCAGCAACAATTTTGGCGAATCTGGACGGCGCTCTTTTAGAAGCGCGGGCGCATCGAGGGCAAGCGTCGCCTCGAATCGAGTCGGCTCTGTGTCCGCGGTTTCCGGAGCACGTGCGTCCTCGACTCTGAGCGCATCCCGGTCCAACGCCTTAGGCTTCAAAGGCTTCGCTGGCGGAAATTCACGATTTGGACTTAATAGCTCTGACGGCTCCGGGCTTAACAACCTCGGTCTTAACAATAATCGCTTCGGTTGGGGTGGCTACGGTTTCAACAATTTAGGCTTTGGTGGAAACCGCTTCGGCTTCGGCGGCGGATTCGGTTTCAACAACTTCGGCTTTGGCTTCAATCGCTTCGGCTTCGGATGCTGTGGGTTTGGCTTTGGTCTCGGATTTGGCGGCCCGCGGGGTTGGGGCGCTTGGGATCCCTTCTGGCTCGGGCTGGGCCCGTGGCCCGTATCTTGGTATGACCCGTGGTGGAATTGGTATGGATTCTATGCGCAGCCGGCCATCGATTACGGCTACGGCGCCATTTACTGACGGGACTTGGCGTGCCTCTAAGAAAGCACCGGTAAGTTAGCCTGGCTTGCATGGCTCGGGCGACAGTCTGAGCGTTACCGGTGAGCGCCGACGGGCTGGCGGAGCAATCCCACCATGACGCGCCAACAAAAACTGAACGACCACATGGTCCTTGCCGAGGGCGCGGCCAATAGGCCGCCGCTGTAGTCGAAGGGGCCGTTCAACGCCTCAGACCAAAACTAATGACCGTCTGCGCCGTTCTCGCTAGCCTAATCCCAATTCTTTTGGAAAGCGGTATCGGCTCTAACGTGATGAAGCCCATTGCGGCCCCGATTGCCGGCGGGATGATTACGTCAACCGTTCACGTTCTTATTCTTGTTCCTGTGTTTTTTGCGCTCATGAAAGAACGGGCACTCAGGCGTGGAGCGCTTTGACAATCCTTTACCAGCGACCTGAGGCCGCTTCCGTTGGATCGGCCCGACTGGTGTATACCTAAGGCAAAAGGAGGAATCATTATGCGCAGTGTTTTTTCTAAAGCGGCATTTTTGGTTCTGCTAATCGGAATAATTGGCTGTGGCAGTTCTGACCAGCGAAAGACGAGCTCTACGCCGCCAGTGGGTTCTGAGCCGCAACCAGCATCGCAGTCAACGGCTGATTCAACGCCAAAGCGGTATCACCTTGAAGGCACGGTTGTCTCGATTGACCGTCAGCAAAAACGTGTCATCGTAGATGGCAAAGACATTCCGGGCTTCATGGGGGCCATGACTATGCCCTATCCGGTTGCCGATGACCAAACGCCGAATCGCGTCAGGCCCGGAGACCAGATCACGGCTGACATTGTAGCTGCGGGCAGCGACATACATCTCGACAATGTCGTTGTGGTGAAGGCCGGTGCAAAGAAATGACGTTCTCAAGAACCTAGAAGGAGTAATCATGGTTCGAGGTCTTGAATTCTGACTACGGCCAGAAGCGCGGCAGAAGAGAATTATTCGAAGGGTTCCGCGAACGTCAGCACGTGGGTCCGTGACCCCACAGCACGATCCACAGCCTCCTCCGTTTTCCACTCTGTTTTAGTCCCTCGTCATAAGAAGAAAAATCATGGTCCAAAGCATCATACCCAACATCATCATCCATGTACGGCATCACTCCTATCCTCGTAAAACCCATGGGAATAAATGAAGTTTATTCGCAGTCTATACAGATGGAACCCGTTATTGCGTCCCGAACCTGAAGACGAAAACTTTGATGAGGAATTTGAGGAGGAGTGATGCCACAAGGTACGATCCCTATCCTTTTAGAGCCACAAAGATGGGAGCGGTTCGGGCGCACGGGTCTCAAGCACTCTAGGACGGGCATAATAGTTTGGTTCCTCGGAATTGATGCGCAGACCAAAAGGGACCAGCACTTGCGCAGGCTTAGGCAGCTGCCACCTCGTCCGACAAATTTAAGTTAAAAAATATCGAGGCGCTTTCGTGTTTAGGCCGAGCTATATCCGCATTTGATCGCACTGTTACTTTGAGCACGCGGAACCAGGAGATGTGCTCCGAAAACGTTCACGGGACACTGCCTTCGTGACAGTGGGCAAGTCTACGAACTGAGTGCCTGAGAGAAGCAAGGGAAAGATGGCTTATCCGAGAAAGGAGCAGCGATGTTTTCTTGGGTGCAGCAAAATCAACACCATTCAGCCGCCCAGCGGTCAATAGGACGTAACCACAGGAGAGTACGAAAGGCTCTTTCTGTCCTAGAACCTTTGAGCGGGGTGGCGCTCAGTGTCTTCATCGCCGGAATACTAGTTCCCAGCTTTCTTCGATCTGGAATGGCCACGCACCATGGATTAGCAGTTGGTTTTCTCCACACCCTCACCATTGGCGGAGTTAAACTCTCCTACAGGCTTGAAAACCTCAGTTTTGCGATCTTGGGTGCGATGTTTGGCTCGCTCATAGCCCTGGCAATTGAATTTCCCGCCACGTTTGCCAAGACAACTAGAAATTTCCTTATGTTTCGGCAGGTGGATTGGAATAACAAGCATAAGGTTGTGGAGTGGGCGGATCATCAACTAAGGGGAGCGAACATGACCTACCTTAAGGATCCGCTTAAGAAGGTCGATCAGGGATTGCTGCTTGTTGGGGTCCTTGTAATTGTCGCCGTAGTTGTGCTCCTGTTCGCGCAACTTTGGGATTGACCACGCATCCAAAAGTTACAGCGCAAGCAAATGGAGTCCCACGCTGCGCCGGCCCCACCCCGAGCGTCGGACTTCGATAGGAGGTTTTAATTAACGATATCGGCGCCGTTCTTGGCAACGACACAGCGATCAAAGTCAGCCCCTCCACCTTTCCATCGAAGACGCGTGAGATCAGATCCGGCGCAGGGTGGGTCTTTTGGCCTGGCCGTCACGACCACGGGAAAGGCAGCCAAGCTCTCGGCGGTCGATAACAACCAAAGCATTATCTTGATCTGGACGCTGACGCGGCCATAGTTGGGCAGCGATCTGAAAACGTTACCGTCGCGGCGCTGGATGTAGAGCTACCATACAGCTTCGTCTCGATGAGGCTTCGTTTGGCGTACTGGCCACAATCGGTGAGGCAATAGGTAGGTGAATCCGCAGAGCACTTCCCACCTGGTGGACGTTCCGGTGAGGCCATGGTTGAAACCAACATCGAAGACGAGCGTTCTTCGCGCAGTGTAGCTGAGCGCCCAAAGGTTGCCAATAGCGTTGCGTTGCAAGAAAGGTTGCGTAAAACGCCAAATTTCACCTGAAACAGTAAACGCGTGGGATAAAGGATGAGAGACGGTTAGCGACTGTCCATATTGGACACGCCCAACTGAATTTTTCACCACTTCGTTGAAAAAGGCGTTCGCGTCATAGTGGAACCTCTTAACGTCCGCACTCGCCAACAAGGAAAACGAATTCGTTGGACTTCCGAAATCAGGTTCAGGGGCTGCACCGTCATAGAGCCGACGAAAATAACTGAGCGCCAGGGTGGGTTTCGTGCCTTCACCTCGGAGCAACACGCCCTGTGCGCCAAAAAAATAATCGGCGGTCGCATTCCTGGTTGAACCCTCAGCCGTGAAGTGCGCAATAGGTTCCACCGATGTCAATACTTCAAGCCGAGGTGTCACTGAAAGCTTAATCACACTGACGAGACTGTAGCGTGAGTTAAATTCAGGTGAATGGGCCGCTCCCACGAAGCCAGTTTCAAACTGAAGATAACCTACAGGAGTGAGGGTCGCGGGCGTCGAGACGGTGGGACGCCCAGGATTAGCGGCAGCAGGATCAGGTTCTTGCGCTTTGGCGTTCACCGCCGAGGATAGCGCGAAAAACATGAGTAAGAGTCGCGAGACAACGCGTGTCATCAGCAAGCTTACGAGCCGGTTTAAGCACAGGCAATGGGAGTAGGATGTGATTCCTTCACTTCACGTGCCAAGGTGAGCGCTCCGCCCGGAGTGTAAGGCCTCCGTCGCCCAGTCTGTCGTCTTATCTGTGTCGCATTCGGTTTTCTTGAAGAGACATAAGCCTTTCACTGTAAAGACTGCTCCGAGCGGCAAATATTCCCGTGCCAATCGCGTGGATTTGGGTGCGGATAGTAAGAAGATCGAAAGAACCTCAGAGACGTGTTTCAGGAGACAACTGTTGCCGCGGCCGCCCTAATCTCATCGACGATTACATTGAGGGCGTCAAAAAACTCGCCATGGCGCAAAGCAGGAGAGCCCAAACAGTCTAACCCAACCCTCAAGACGGGCACCCACCAGCAGCCCACTTCCACAGGCAGCATATAGAACAAAGAAGCACGCGAACCCGACAGCGCAGCGCCCAGCCAATCAATGCTGCTGCCCTCGATCCGAAGCATGGTAAGCACAATATCGAATTTCTTCTGGTTCACGAGATCCTTAAGTCCTCTCTGCGACTTGGTAAAATGGCACCGGCAGCCTCTCCTTTCCAGATGTCGTTGAGACAAGGAAAACGCGTGGCGGCCATCACCTGCAAGAAGAACCTCGACACCGCTTTTATCGTCTAAGGTCCCATCTAGCGCTGATGTTTGTGTTTTGGTTGATATCTTGCTCGTATTGGTCATTTCCCCACCAAGCTCTCCTCTGCACACCGCTCGGCCTAAAGTCCCCGGGCTATGGATACCGGCTAGCGCCCGAAGGCATTGGTTTTTTCATAACTGAGGACGTAAAACTCGATGAATATATTCCGATGATCAGACTTATTCCGAACCCTGGGAATAATTAGCGGCTCCAGTCAGTTATTTTGAAAGCCGAACTTCAGCGAATTTCATGTGCCGAGGCCGCTCTCGCCTCGCGGGACAACTCATTTCGAAATCACATCCCGTCGGTTCGCGCTAGAGCGAGTTTAGGAATGTGAAAAGGGCTTGCTTCTCCTCCGGACTCAGGCCGCGGAAGTGATCCCTTTCCTGCTCGGCTTCACCGCCGTGGCGCTCGATGGCGTCTTTCAACGTCAACGACTTGAGATCGTGCATATGCCGTGGATGCGTGCGCAATCCCCAGAGCGGCACAGTGCGCAGTTTATTGGCCGTATCTTCGGGAGGATTCTGGACGATGCCATCGCCGGTTCCGATATCGTGGAGGAGAAAATCGCCGTAAGGATGAATGACCTTGTTGCCAAGGGCCTCCGGTACCGTGAATGCTCCGCCGTTGATGGAGGTTCCCGGAGGAGCAGTGACGATGGCGCTGACGTGGCAAGTGGCGCAGCCGATCGTTTCAAAGATCTTTTCGCCCGCTTGGGAAACGGGCGTTGCAGCGAGAGCCGCGTCGCGCGGTGGAACCTTCGTGCCTCGGATGAATTGAGCGAAATGGTCGATATCTGCTAGGCCAAGATTGTCAGGTGTATCTTCGGGATCGGGAGTAATTTTGCCAATCGTGGTGACGTCCTTGGGACGCAGACGGTTCGTCACCCCCATTTCATTCAGATAGGCATCGCCGATGAAGGAAAGCAGACTGCTGTGCTGATCTTTCCAGCCAAAACGACCGATGCGCGATTGTCCCGGTGCTTCCAGAACAGGAACTTCGACGGCTTCACCGTGAATTCTGCCGTTACTGAGTTCGCTCTGACGCTGACCGATGGCCCTCAGAGTGCTGTCGTCAATAGCCTCGACGAAGCCGTCCCCCAAAGTGTTGAGAGCGGCTCGTAAAGCGCGGATGTTTTCCGTGTCAGGTATGTGCTCTTGCGCCTGTGGAATGAGAGCGCGGTCATTGATGATAGAGCGGTTGGCAATGGTGCTTCTGCCATCGTTAATGGGTACCGTCGCAGCCACAAAATTCCCGTCCTTATCCAGGTGCCCGGCGCGGATCTCCGTGAACTGGCTGGAACCGCCGCTTACCGGGTTTTGGTGACAATCCACACACGCTCTGGCGTTGAATACCGGTCCCAATCCGGTGCCGGCATCGTGGTCTTGCTCAAATTTCGTTTGGTCGAGGGCATAAGTATCGCCGGCAGGCTGAGCGATGCCGTTGCTGATGCTCTGTGATCCGGGATTTTGCGCGAGCGTGGGCGTATCAAAGCCGGCGGGTGCTTCTGTGGCGTCCTCGCTCGCAATCACTGCGATGTCCATAGCTACCACTGCGAGGAGCAGGATGAGAATAGAAATGTACTTGCTCTTCATGGGCGTAACCACCTCAGGGACAGATTTGAATTTGTTCGAGCCGATTCAGACCGGGCCGCACAAGACAAAAGCAGACTCACGCAGATAAGACTCCCGTTCCCACGGCGTTATTCCCGGCCGATTGTTAAAAATTTGTTAGAAGGATGCGCGAGCGGATGGGAATTAATCGAACGGCTCGGGAATATTTCGCCGAATCGGTGTGTCTATACGAATGCACGGCAGCTTGCGTATGGCTAAGAAATCGATTCGTATGTTTTTAGAACCTTAGGGGTGTTTCAAGTAGCGAATAAAGAAAAGGAAAGGTCGTGCCTCAATGAATTCGAGGGTCTTCAGAAATTTCTTGTTTGCGTGGATTTTTTGCCTCGCTGTCGTTTCTTCCGTTCCTATGCGAGCACAAGTAACCGGCGCGACACTGTCTGGCACCATCACGGACGCTCAGGGCGGAGCGATTCCAAACGCGAATATCTCAGCCAGAAACGTCGCCACAGGAATATCCACTGACACGACCACAAACGCCACTGGCGCATACAGCATACCGAATCTCAATCCGTCCGATTATGAGGTATCGGTATCCGCTGCGGGCTTCAGCACGTCGGTCGTCAAGTTGACCCTTACGGTCGGCGCCAAGCAAGAAATGAGTCTTGCTTTGACCGTTGGGCAAGTTCAGCAGGTGGTTCGCGTCAGTGGTGCGGCTCCGATCGTTGAGACGACGAACTCAACCATAAGCAACAACGTTGTCGCCGACCAGATCGTGGAGTTGCCGTTGAACGGCCGCGATTGGGCCTCCCTGGCCACACTTCAACCCGGCGTCGTTTCCGTTCGAACCCAGGAAGTAGTAACGCAAGTGGGCGCTCACGCTCGGGGTTTGGGCCTGCAGTTGAGCATCGACGGCAATCGCCCTACGCAGAACACCTATCGCCTGAACGGTCTTATCATCAACGACTACTCGAATGCGGGACCGGGAAGCGTACTCGGCCAGAACCTCGGTGTGGACGCCATTCAGGAGTTTTCGGTCCTGACCAACAACTATTCGGCGGAGTATGGCTTCACTTCGGGCGGCGTAATCAACGCGGTCACGAAGTCCGGAGCCAATGTGTTCCATGGAAGCGCCTATGAGTTCGCACGCAATAGCGCGGTGGACGCGGCAACTTTCATTGACAACTCGACGGGCACCGCGAAGCCGAACTTTATTCGCAACCAATTCGGAGGGTCCGCGGGAGGGCCGATTCTGAAGGACAAAATCTACATTTTTGGCGACTACGAAGGCCTTCGTCAGAGCCAGGGCATCACCCACGAGGCCAAAGTGCCTTCCGCCAATGCCCGCCTCGGTATCTTGAATAATGGCGCGCCCGTGGTGACTTCGTGCCCGCTTGGATCCTCGATATTGGACCCAGGTGTTTCGAACACTTGCGTTAACAATCAGATTGCAAGGTTCCTCACGTTCTATCAACAGCCCAACGCCGGATTGATTGGCAACGGCGATACGGGATTCTTTGCTTTTGCGGGCCAGCAAGTGGTGCCCGAGAATTATGGCACCGGCAGAGGTGACATCAAGATCTCGGAGAAAGACAGCTTGAACGTGAACTACTATTTTGACCACTCGCTCTTCAGCCAGCCTGATGCCACGAACAACGTATTGACCGGATTCGAAGTCGGGCGGCAAGGCGGCTCCCTGGAGGAGACGCATACGTTTGGCTCGAACATGGTCAACATTCTTCGGTTTGGATATAACCGGACGTTTGCATTCGGCGAGTCAACATTCAGTGCCATCAATCCGGCGGCGGCTGACCCGACCTTTGGGATCTTTTCCGGTTCCTTTGCGCCAAGGATCATCGAGCCGGACCTCACTACATTCACAGGGGGCCTCAACGGAGAATCTGTTCAGAACTACACAAACCAGACTTATCAGGTGTACGACGACGTCGCGCGTACCGTACGGAACCACAATCTGAAGTTTGGAGCCAGTTTCATTCGATATCGCGAAGATCTTTTCGCCCCGTTCATCGAGGACGGCAGCGCCACTTTCAACAGCTTGGCGCTATTGCTCGAGAACAGTCCCCGGACAGTGGTCGGACCCATCAACCCTGCGAATATACAGACCCACGAAATTCTGACGACGGTCCCGGGCGTGTATTTTCAGGACGACTGGAAAGTTCGTTCGAACCTGACCGTGAACTTGGGTTTGCGTTACGAATTCGAAACGATTCCGACTGAGGCTCAGGGCTTGGTTCAAAACCTGCCGACGCCCGGCACCAATCCGGCCACGGGTCCGTTCAACCACGCCTTCTTTACGAAGAACCCGACCACCAAAAACTTCGAGCCACGGATCGGCTTTGCCTGGGACCCGTTCCACAACGGAAAGACCGCGGTTCGCGGAGGCTTCGGAATATTCGACGCGCTTCCTCTTCCCTATGAGCTGGCCATAAACAATGCGCAAACATCTCCATTCCACGTCGCCTCTCAAGCTACAGGTTGCGCCTTTGCCAACGGACAGGCGTGTGTGGCCGTGGGAGACTTCCCACATGGGCCCACCGCCACTGCGGCACTGACCAACCCGCCGATTGCGAATCAGGCGTGGAATTTTGTCCAACCCAACCCCCCGCGCAATTACATCTATCAATGGAACCTCAACGTCCAGCGGCAATTGCCAGGGAATATCGCGGTGACGGTCGCCTACGCGGGTTCCCGCGGATACCACAACCCATTCCAATTGGACGATCTCAACACGGTATTTCCAACGTTGAGTTCGGCGGGCTGGATATTTCCAAACCCGGTCGGCAGCGGTATCCCGGGCGGCCCCGCATGTGTTTCGGAGTGTTCGGCAAAGATAAATCCGAATATCAGCGCCGCCGGATTAATTCAGACGACGGTTTGGCAAAGTAGATCGTGGTACGACGCTCTCGAAGTGAACGTCGTCAAGCAAATGAGCCACGGGTTCCAAGTGCAAGGCGCGTTTACCTGGAGTAAGACCGAAGACACATCGTCCGGAAGCTTTGCGGGCGACAATTTCGCGGGTGACGTCAGTCCCACGGTTCCGTGGTGGGATCCGGGAATCATCAAGGGGCTATCGGACTTCAACGTCGGACGCAATTTGGTGATTAATGCCCTGTGGCAAGTGCCCACACCCGCCAAGTTACGCGGACCTCTTGGTTGGATTGCCCGAGGATGGGAAGTGGCCGCGATCGCTTCGCTGAGCGACGGCACTCCTCTCTGGCCGATCAGTGCCGGCGGAGACTTGCTGGGGCAGGGCAACAGCGAACCGATCGCCATACCGAATGTCATTCCCGGTTGCTCACTGGTCAATCCATCGTCGGGGCGCACCGGCAATCTCCAATACATCAACCCGAATTGCTTCACCAATGCTCTTGCGCCCAACCAAGCTTTCGCAAACGCGAATTGTGACCAGGGTTTCTTTACGCGTTATCAGAATGCCAATCCGAATCTTCCCGCGCCCAATCCTCTTACGTGTATCAATCTGCTCGGCAATCTGGGGCGCAACACGGTCATCGGACCTGGATTGTTCAACATCGATTACTCCATGCTCAAGGACACCAAGATCTCCAAAGTCTCAGAGAGCTTTGATATTCAATTCCGAGCCGACTTCTTCAACATATTAAATCGTGCAAACTTCACTGCTCCGGTCGACAACCTGCAGCCGTTCGACGGCTCTGGGGCCCCGATCGGAAGCTTCGGGCAGCTCGACTCTGTGGGGCCGGCGCGGGAGATTCAGTTCGCTATCAAAGTCCTCTGGTAGCGGTAATTCGTGCGGAAGGTAGGGCCGCGCCCTGCCTTCCGATGTGTTATGCGTCAGCCGTAAATTGGCGGTTAATTTCAAAACCTGCGCGTTGTGAATGTGTGATTCCTCCGCGCAGAAGAGCAGATGACGTCACAGGCAGATGCCGCGTTCGCCGCCGTGAAAGAACGGATCAGCCGCATCGCACGTGAGCATGGGCTGGTGGGCAATGGAAGGTAACTGACGCAAGTATGGAGGTATTTAAGGCTATGGCCAATTCCATGGAGGAAGATCCGTTTGCCGCAAGCCCATGATTGAAGTTTCGCCGAAAGTCCGTTCTAGCCTACATCTTAGTGACCGTCGCAAAGAGCGCGGACCACGGAGCAAAACGGACATGAGCCTGTGCAGCACGTCTGGCCATGAAATTAAAAATCGGGCCAATTCAGATAAGAGTGTGGGGTTGGGTTGCCAATGTGGTGATCGTAACCATCGTTACCTCGGTGACTGCGGCAGCGTCATGGGGGCAAGCGTCGCACCCCGCTCTCGGATGGCGAACACTGGATGCGCAACAGGGTGACGTGACGGCTTGTCAGAACGGATTGGAAAATTGCAATCTGCTATCGACCACTCCTCAACCGCCCAAAGGAAGTAGCGAGAAGGCGCGCCTGGCCGTTAATCCAGTAACGGGCCTCGTTTCCACCCCAACGGTGAATTATCGAGCTCTTACGGGAAGAGAGCGCTGGAAACTCTATTGGAAGCAAAACTACTTTTCCATCGGTGCGTATTTCGGGCCCGTTTTTACGGCGTTGGTTCTCGATCAATCCACGGACTCGCCCCCGCAATGGGGAGGCGGGTTTCACGGATACGGCCTACGGGTCGCCTCGCGAACGGCAACTGCCGTCGTTCAGGGCACGGTTCAAGCCCCGCTGGCGGCGCTTCTGCACGAGGACGTTCGCTATGTGGCAAGCAAGGACCGTCGGAGTAAACAGCGCGCTCTGCATGCGCTGCAGTACAGCTTTCTGACTTTCAATAGCCAAGGACATCCCACCCCGAATGTTGCCAATCTCGCCGCATCCTATGCAGCGACGGCGATTTCTAGCCTGTGGCTTCCGGGCAAATACGCCGGAGCGCGTTACACCCTGACAAACAGCACAGAGCAGATTGCTCTCACAGTTCCAGTGAATATCATGCAGGAGTTCTGGCCTGAAGTTGTGCACAAAGTCTTCCACAGGCCTTGAACTCAATGCTCCAGAATCAGGTAGACGAGAACACTTAGGACCGCAATTCCAAGCAAACCAATTGTCGTGCTGAAGACCACAACCTGATCCGGCCAATCGTGTCGGACAATGCGGGTCCATAAAATAACTACCGCACACCCGACTCCCGTAAGTCCGGTGCCGACTGTAATCAAGAGGAGTATGTCGCTCGTTTTATTGCTCACCTCCAGGACGAAGGCGGCTAATTCGCGTATTATGTAGAAAGAAGCCATCTTAGAATAGGGAAGCTCATCATGGACATTCGAAGTATTGTTTCAGAGTTGAAGTCAGAGCGAGACCGAATTAGTCGAGCTATTACAATCCTTGAGGGCAGTTCAAATCATACGAACAGCGCAGCACGTCGCAGGGCTGCATCGGTCCATCACGCGCCCTCAGTTCGCAAGGGCCGAAGCCGCCTGACACCGGCTGGCAGGAAGAGATTGTCGCAGCTCATGAAGCGCCGTTGGGCAGAACGCAGGAAAAAGGCCGAGTAGCCTACGCTATTTTGGCTTTACCAATTTATGAGCCAAGTGAAAAGCACTTGTCACGCCTCTCCTTGTGAAGCCACGAAGTCGTACGCCTCCCTACCAAGCTCGGTCCACTTAGCTTCCCCGGCAACTACTGCCCGTTCCTTCATGAGACTTCCGTGCCAGGGCTCACACTTGCCAGTGCTCAGGAGTTGACTGACGCGCTGACTGGGGAGCTTAAAATGGCCTTGGAAGACATCATCGCGAAGATCTTACCGTTCGCCTTAATGGCACCGGAGCCGAAGCCCTTTCTGCTTTCCTGCGTAACCTGAGAAAGTTTCGATGGCCCTTCACGACACGCTGAAAGCGCGAATCAACTCTGGTTGGCTTCTGCTCGTCCTTTTTCTTCTTTGCAGTCATCGGTTGCGCAAAAAGGTTCGGTGAAATAAAGAAGCGGAAGCTAGTTGGTCCTCCGGTTAATTGGCGCAGAGCCTCAATGCGCTTTTGGTCGGCTTGAGCCTAATCGAAGCGCCCAAATCGATGATGGTAAGGATCATTTGTGCTCGTCGGAATTGTCACTGTCGTTAACGGGAGTCAAGAAGTTGTCTACAACAAAATCCGCTATTTCAGCTCCCAACCGGTTGCCAACTGTGAGATCGGTCCGAAAATGGACCCCCGCAAAAATTCGGCTCAAGGTCGCCTCTTCTTCCGCGTCCGAAATTCGGTTGAAGGAACGCTGCACGCCCGGCATGACTTCAGAAGTGACGGCAAACTCGAAACGATCTCTACCAAAGAAGGAAATCAGCACGGCGGCCCCACTGGCGCTGATGACAGCGTGTGCTCCTGGGTAGGACGGGTCAGGCGTGGTGTTGCCGACCTCTGGAAGCCAATTCGGGTCTGCCGCAGTATCAGGATTGTCGTCGGTTGCCGCAGAACGTATTGCGGTGACGGGCCGCCAGAAATTGTAAAAGTATTTGGCGTCGTAGAAAGCGATCATGTCATCGGCCAACGCCAGGTTGAGCAGCGCAAAGAGCCTTGCACTCTCTGCCGTCGTCAGGTTATGCGCGGGAGCTGCCGTCTGGCTGATTTCGTTCCAATAGTTCTGAATCGCCCCATTCCAAAACCGTCCCGTGAGCGCCTGATCAGGTGTGCTTGCAGTTCCATTTGCGATTCCAAGCGTTTTCACTTCGTTAAATTCATCGCTGTACGTGTCACTGGTTAGCGCCGGAGGAGGCCCAGGCCTGAACTGGCTTGCGCGTTCCAAGGCAAACGGGGTCACGTGGGACCAATGAGTGAACTGCGGTTGCTTGGGGAAATTGGGTGGCGTGGATTGGTAATCCCCGGGTGCAGTTCCAAAGACATAGAGAATCGGTTGAGCATCGGATCCATCGTCTTTGCGGAGGGCCAAAATTTGAGCGGCAACCGTTTTGCCTACCTGCAGTCCGACCGACTTATCGGCTCCTTCGGGAATTGGCGCGAGCGACGTTTGAAGTTGGCTATCGAGTGTTGATTGGAAATTCGGATACAGCGCTACAAGGACGTCGTGAGCGGCAGCAGCGGCTGCCGCATCCTGAGAAGCGGATCGGAGCACGCCGCTGAGACGAATCAAGTAAGGTTTGTGCGTCCGATCGATGGCGTTGACAGCGTCATAGATCGCCGCGTGCATCATTGCGAAACTGCGCGTCGGGTGGATTGTGGCGGGTTGTGCTCCCGGTGTGCGCACAATTGCAAGAAGGGTTCTGTTCCACTGGATAACGACGTTAACTGGCTGCGGTGCGGAATTTCCCGAATCCTGTCGCTGCGCATCCAGTGAAACGCCATACGACTGAGTGATGGGTACGAAAACAAGCATGAACAGAACAACACGCGCAATGAAGCGGATCAGGGCCACGCGAACACCATGCCTGATCCGCGCCGCTGCACTGCGACCGACGATGCGTTGATACAGGTTATGTTTTAGGTAAGAGGGATTGGGGTCCGTTTACTTTCTCTCTCAGACCCGGCGCGTGACTTGGTCTGCCTCCTCTGCCAAGCGCATGAGCACGTCCACGATCCCTGTATTTCTGTTTGTTGCCGGGTCGAGGAATAGTCCGTCTTGGACAAAGCTGACGACGGAGGCCACAGCGCCGCCTTGTTCTGTGGATGTTGGGCGGATGATGGACACGGGACCGAGCTTCTTGCTAAGAAACAACGTTGGCTCGGGCATGATCAGATTGGTCTGGAACTCATCGGCGGCGCCCGAAGCGCCAGTGTTCGGATCGTTGCCACTGTTCAGATCTGGGAATGAAAGGTCACCGTCAGTGAGTTTAGGTGCATTGCCAGCCTTGTCGTGCCAAACCTGAAAGTGCATGATCTCTGACCCGCCGATGCTCAGGAGGACTCTGAGCACTTCCAGATTCGTAACCTTTTGTGCAAGAGCCGGATAGAGGCTGCTGCCGCCTTGTTCGATGAAGCCAAAGTGAAATCCCGCCGTGCTAGCGATCGCCTGTAGGTGGGTCGATGGCGTCCCGTCCGCATTCAATACAAGATCGTCATTGCTTAGGGGAATGGCCGGATGCTGTCCCTTCGCCAAGTCCGGGACCGCATTCTCAAACGAACCTCCGAAGTCGGGATTTTGTGCATCGCTGCGGTACCGCGTCCACCACTTCGTGTCCACCTTTAACTGCTTCAGATTGGTGAGCCTCCCGTTTTGCGGCACGCCGGTTACGCGGCTGGGTGGCAAAATTGCAAACTGGCTTAGATCGATCGGCTGCGCACCCTTCGATGCCAAATAATTGTTGAGAAATCGATGATGGCTGATCTCGTCGTCGGTGTTGTCGGCGATGTACTGGGGCATGTCGCCGTCGAGCACCTGAAGCGCGATAACGTAATCGGGAGCGAGTCCAGTGAGAATCTGTTTGCCATTGAGCTGCAGATCAATCCCGGAAAGACCTTGAGCGCCGGGGACCGCATTTGTCGGGCCGCCCAGCTCCGCGTATTGAATCCAGAGGTCGGCTTCTACCTGTTCGAGCGCACTTAGGAATGTCAGTATGGCGATGTCGCCTTTGGTGATCGGCGCGCCATCATCTACCGCTTGCGCAAAGGCAAACCTTCCAGGAAGCAGGCCTGCCGCCATGGCCGCTGCTCCTGCTCCGATGGCTCCTTTCTTCAAAAATGACCGCCGAGTTCCACAGCTCTTATTGAGGTTTGTCGGTTGCTTCATGTTTCTCCTTTATATTCTCTGAATTAGAACGTCGTATTTCACTTCATTGCTCGTCAGAGCGTCAGGATCAGCATGCCTTGCAGTGGCCGGCCGCTTGTCGCACCGACGTCAACAACTCTCACAATCTGATTCCACTAAAATGAGGCAAACTCTTTACGTCTCGCCCGATCCTTCCGACTGCGGATCCGAAAAAGAAAGTTGCAGCGCAGGAATGCAGACTGGCTACAACTTCGGGACGCAACTTAAAAGCGATAAGCGACGGCAAACGCGGGTTCGTAGGTAAAGCTGAGGGCGCTCGTATGCAGGGGGCTCAGCTTGAAATCGGGAGCTTCGTACCCCAGACCGCGGAACTCCTGAGCGGCGACGCTCGTGGACAACGCCGTGATCAGAATAAAAGCCGCTCACCAGCCTTTCATGTTGCCTCTCCTTTAGAGATCCGGACCTTACTTGATCGCCTTGCAACATGAAGACTACGGTCGGATGACTTTTATTCCCGGCGGATTCAAATTGTCTTGTGAAACGAGACAAACCGCACAAATCGCTCCAAAGTGACTGGACTGGTTTGTCAGGTCGAGTATTCTGCCCGTGCCTACGGCTGCCGGGTAATCGCTAACAATTACCTTCTCCAAAAACTGATTCGCCACGCTTTAGTAACCTGCGAACTCTTCTATACGAATGTGCTCGTCGGGGGCTCGTGCGGCAGTTAGCATGCGGCTCATCGAGGTCACCATCGCTGGAGGACCCGCAATATAGAATTTTGGCACTTGCAAATCCGGGAGCGATCTTCTGAGCATCGCTTCGGTGATGTATCCGGTTTCACCTTGCCAGCCAGGTTTCATTTCAGCTGAACGGGTTACCGTCAGAACTAGTTTAAAATGCGAATTGAACTGGTCGGCTTCTTGCAGCTCCGCCAAAAATGCCGCTTCCCCCAAGTCTCGAACGGAATAGAAGAGAAAGATCCTTTGCTGGCTTTGCGTTTGGATCGCGTGCCGAATCATGCTCCGGAATGGTGTAATCCCAATCCCGCCAGCGAGAAAAACTGCCGGCCGTTCTGTTCCTTGGAGCAACGTGAAATCACCAAAAGGCCCTTGAACGTCCACCTCCGAGCCTATCGGTAGCGCACTCAAAGCTCTTTTGAATCCTGTATCACGCATTCGAGTTGCGATCGTCAGGTCTGCCTCATGAGGCGCGCTAGCAATCGAAAGTGTGCGCGTACCGCCAACTGGATCGGTAATCGCCGCTGCAATCACAAAGTTTGCAAACTGCCCCGGTCGGAATTCGAATGAGGGTGGCTTTTCAAAGCAAAACCCACAAGTCCCCTTACAGAGGTCTTTTCGAGCCTTCAAGATCATCTTCCAACTCGCCATTTGCCGACACCTCGATTGGGTCTCGCGGCTAGCCTTTGCCAAGTACTGCCGCAGCCTCGCAGTTCCATGACTTCTGGAGAAGGGAAATTATTCCTGGAGAAGTGTTGTTAAGGTCTTAAACCGTACGCCAAATTGAAGGCCGACCGCATGCCACAGGTTATGTCGAGCATTTAGCAGTTTTCCCGTGCAGTCACGCATTTGTGTGATCTTTTTTTGAAGAAGAACAGCTCTCGCATCCCAAATTGAATGCCACAGTGTGGAATAGATCTTGAAGACGAGGAGTCTAGAAAACGAAGAAATGGGCTGCTGAGGAGCGCCAAATTGAAAGGTTTTCTCGGTACGCAAGCAGGGTTCGCCGCAGACATAACACTGCTCATTGAAATCGTAATGGGAGTTTCCTTGATCGCGGGCGTTTTCCTTGCCCGCGCTAAGCGTTATGCGATGCATGGAATCTGTCAGACGACGGTGTTGCTTTTGAACCTTTTCGTAATTGGTTTATTCATGTGGCCGTCATTCTCTTTCCAAGTATTGCCCGGCCTTCCCAAACACTTCGCGAGGCTACATTACAGTGTAGCCGCGCTTCATGGAACCCTTGGCGGGGTGACCGAGCTACTTGGCCTTTATATCCTTCTCGTCGCGGGGACTAACATTGTTCCGAAGGCGTGGCGTTTCCGCCGGTGGAAATTGTGGATGCGGGTCGAACTGGCGCTTTGGTTGTTTGTCCTGCTAATCGGGGTCGGGACGTACCGGGCCGAGCGTCGTAGCCGTCCCCGTTGTGCGACCACCTTTTCAAGCTGTGAGCAGGAAGGTTTGGGGAATAAAAGCCCTAGCCCCGGAGTCTTGCTACTGAGTGCCCAAACTCCACAGCGATGGGAGCACCGGGGCAGATGCCAGAACGGTTCGAGCAGTTGGTACTGCCGCATCTTGACGCGGCCTATAATCTCGCGCGCTGGCTGATCGGCAACCCCAGCGATGCCGAGGATATAGTACAGGAGGCATTTCTCCGAGCGCTGCGTTTCTTTGAAGGGTTTCGTGGCGGGGACGGCCGGGCGTGGCTTTTGAAGATCGTGCGCAATACGAGCTATTCCTGGGTGAGGAAGAATCGTCCCGCACAACTGACTGACGAGTTTGACGAGACGATACACAGCGATGTGAGCGCGAGCGAGAATGCGGAAGTGAAACTGCTCTCACGGGCCGAAAGTGAGCGCGTGAAAAAAGCTCTTGAGGAGCTTCCACTTACATTCAGAGAAGTGCTGGTATTGCGCGAAATCGAAGGACTTTCTTATAAGGAAATCTCGGAGGTAACCGGCGTGGCCATGGGAACCGTGATGTCGAGCCTATCTCGAGCGCGCCAGCGATTGCGCAATCAACTAGGTACTGCCCCGGGAAGGGAGGCCTGACAGTGGACTGCACAATTCACCGACATTTGCTGGAGGCATATCTCGACGGCGAGCTCGGCTTTGAGCGCACTCTCGAAGTCGAAGCTCACCTTGCGTCGTGTCCCGAATGTGCCTCGGAAGTTCAAAGCTGGAAAGGCATTCGAATGGCGATGCAGGGGTCGGAATTGTATCACCAGGCACCGGCACACCTCGAAGGCAAGCTTCGCAAGCTGCTACCTGAAGCTCAAACTCAAAAAACGCCTTGGTTTCACGGGTCGATCTGGGCCGTGGCTGGCGCCGCATTCGCAACGGCCGTGCTACTGATTTCCTTTCTCCCGATGCACCCCGCGAGTCCTTCGCCCGCTCAGGAGGTCGTCGTTAGTCACATTCGCTCACTGATGGCCGATCACCTGATGGATGTCGTCTCCACCGATCAGCACACGGTGAAACCGTGGTTTGAAGGCAAACTGGACTTTGCGCCGCCCGTACAGGACTTCGCTGCAGAGGGGTACCCGCTTGCTGGCGGCCGTCTCGATTACCTCGAGAATCGCAAGGTTGGGGTACTCATCTACCATCGGGCACTGCACATCATTAACGTTTACGTCTGCCCCGCTCAGGGTAAGGAGGGCTCCGCGATAAGCACCCAGACGATCAACGGATACAACGTCGTTTCGTGGACAAAGAATGAATTTGAGTTCCACGCGGTTTCGGATCTGAATACCGCAGAACTTCGCGATCTCGCGCGCCTCTTCATGCCTTGAGATCCGGTTGGCTTTTGTCCAAATTGATGGCAGCCCTCAACTCAGCAATCCGAGACTCTCGAAAGGGAAGACCCTTCTTCCAGGACCTCCAACGCCTCTGCTGAAGACTACAACGACGGCTCTCCCTCTACTGCTCATGTCGTTTCACCGCAGCCGCCTGCGCGACCGGTAATTCGACGCAAATTTCTTGCCTCCTAGGGGAATATTTTCGGGTTGAGCCGCGTCCTCCCCTGTGACGGCACAAAAAGCAGTCCTCGCACAAACGTGCCGACAGGAGGGGAATCGCATCATGTCGGATTACATTAAGAAAAACCTGAACAAAGACGGCATCGACCGTCGGGGCTTTTTGAAATGCATGGCCTGGGCCGGTACAGGATCGCTGTGCGTGCTTCAGGGTGGCGTTCTGAAATCCTTCGCTCTGAGCGACGTCATGCGCCAGAAGATTGGCGATCTCAAAGGCGACCTCAGTTTTGTCCAGATCAGCGACAGCCATATCGGCTTTAACAAGGCGGCCAACACGGATGTGACCGCCACTCTGCGCGAAGCGATTGCCAAAGTGAATGCGCTTCCGACGCCTCCTTCGTTCGTCTTGCACACCGGCGACCTGACTCACCTTTCGAAGCCGGAAGAGTTCGACACGCTTGCGGAATCGCTCAAGAGCCTGAAGACGAACGAGATCTTTTACGTCCCCGGCGAGCATGACGTGTTGAACGACAACGGCGACATGTTTCGCAAACGCTTCGGCCGGAATGCGATGGGCGATGGCTGGTACAGCTTCGATAAGAACGGCGCGCATTTCATCGGTTTGGTGAATGTGATGAACCTCAAAGCCGGTGGCCTGGGCAACCTCGGGTCCGACCAGCTCGCCTGGCTGGAAAAAGACGTGGCCACCCTGAAGAGCAGTACACCGATTGTCGTTTTCGCGCATATCCCGCTTTGGGCAGTTTATCCGCAATGGGGATGGGGCACCGACGATAGTGAGCAGGCGCTTTCCTCCCTGAAGCGATTTGGCTCCGTAACGGTCTTGAATGGCCACATTCACCAGACCATGCAAAAGATTGAAGGGAACATCACCTTTCACACCGCCGCTTCGACGGCGTTTCCGCAGCCTCAGCCCGGGCAGGCGGATTCGCCAGGCCCGATGAAAGTGCCGGACGACAAGCTCCGCCAAGTGCTTGGCATTACGGATGTGAACTTTGTGCAGGGCAAGCACAGCCTGGCGATTGTGGATTCCACACTTGCCTAAGTCGTTGCCCAGGAAATCTGCACCAGCAGTCAACTCTTTGGAATGTCCATCACAAAGGAGGAAAAGGAAATGCAGAACAAGAAATGGATTTTAGGAGCCGTACTGACTGTTGTGGGTGCGGTTGGTGTCTCGACTCGACCTGGGTTGACGGTCAAGGCCGCAGATCAAATGGGACCAGCTGCGGTCAAGATCGATAACTTCAGTTTCGGGCCGGCGACTTTAACCGTTGCCACCGGCGCAACCGTCACCTGGACGAATAACGACGACGTCCCTCACACCGTTGTCAGCGACGACAAGCTATTCAAATCGAAAGCTTTGGATACCGATGACAAGTTCTCCTACACCTTTACCAAACCCGGTACTTACAACTACTTCTGTTCCGTCCATCCAAAGATGATAGCCAAGGTCGTGGTCAAGTGAGCTGAACATGTCCATAAATCCTTTTGATTTGAAATCGGCGCTCCTGGCAAAACATGCGCAACACGTCATTCTGATTCATTTCCCGATCGCGCTGTTTACCTCCAGCGTTGCTTTCGATCTGCTGGCAGTTTGGAAAAACAGCCGCTCTCTTGCCAGAGCCGCTTACTACAACCTGACCGCAGCAGCAGTAACGGCTCTGGCAGCCGTTGGCACGGGCTTGCTTGCATGGCAATTGCAACTGGAGGGCCAGAGACTTCGGGGAAACCTGCGGTTGCATTTGAGTCTGGGCGCCTCCTCGGCCGTGTTGATTTGGTTGCTCACCTGGTGGCGAACACGACGAGAACGACCTGAGGACGACAATCTAAGCCTTGGGTACTGGGCACTCGCGCTCATTGCTGTCCTGGTTGTTGCGCTTACGGGACATCTTGGCGGCATCCTGAGCGGAGTGAAAGTACCGAACTGATTTCCCCCAGAATCCGGCGGTCGACCACGACCAGAGACTCAAGATCGAGGCCTTTCACATCACATATCCATTTCAATGCTCGCATCTTTGCGGGCTGGGTCACAAAGGAATGAAGGGCGAGTCGAATGTGGAATCCCGGGCCCTTTCTGAGGTCGGAGCCTTTTCTCGAAGTCCGTGGCTGGAAGTGCAGATGCTTACTGTCACGGGTTCCTTTAACGTTGTGCCAGGGATGTGCATTGAATCTATTAGGGGGTGTTTATGGTTCGTCGGAATTCCGCACGTGTTTTGTCGTTTTTTGTCAGGGTTCAAAAATTGAACCGCAAAGCCTGTCTCGTTTCCACCATAATCGTGGGCCTTTGTCTCGTTTGTAATCCGCTGTTCGCTCAGGTCAATACGGGACGCATTCTCGGTACGATTACTGATCAAAGCGACGGTGTCATCGCCGGAGCGATGGTTACGGTAACCAACACCGGAACCAGCGTCGCGCGCACGTTGACGACCGATCAGGCCGGCGAATATATCGCGCCCAACCTGCTTCCGGGGACCTATAGCGTCCGCGCTACCTCTATGGGCTTTCAGACCTTCGAGCGGCAAAACATTGCCGTGGGAGTCGGCCAGGATACTCGCATCGACGCTCAGTTGGTGCCGGGCCAGGTCACCCAGACCGTGGAAGTGACCTCGGCCCCTCCGCTGTTGGATACAACCAGTGCCGTTGTCAGTGGAACCCTCGAGGCGCAAGCGATTGTCGATTTGCCCCTGAACGGCCGCAACTTTGAAAATTTGTTGGTGCTCCGTCCCGGCGTCGTGGCCGCCCCAGGCGGCGGAACGCTGACCACTTCGACGAACGGACTTCAACCACAGGATAACAATTACTTCTTCGAAGGCCTCGATAGCAACGATCCCTTTTCCGGCCAGAGCATCACCAACACAACACTGCCATTTGGCGACGCCGCCACCATCCTGCCGATCGATGCTATCCAGGAACTGAACGTCGAAAACAATGCCCCCGCCGAATTCGGTCGTCGCCCCGGCGCCGTGATTAACGTCGGCCTCAAGTCCGGCACGAACACCATCCACGGCTCAGCCTATGCGTTTGGCCGCGATGGTGCCTGGGACGCCAGGGATTTCCTTAATCCACCGGCGACCACCGCACCGCAGCCCGTGGAGCTGGAACAATGGGGAGCCACAGTTGGCGGGCCTATCGTCAAGAAAAAGCTTTTCTACTTCGCCGGTTTCGAGCGGCAGTCCTATAGCGTGGGTAATTCATTTCCGGAGCAGATACCCACATCCGCATCTATCGGAGATCCCAGCCAGAGCATTCCGGATGCCGCGGCGTTTCTAGCCAGCAAGAACATCCCGCTCAACCCGCTAAGCCTGCGACTGCTGCCACTATACGGGACAAACACCGGACCCAGCAGCGCCTTTTCCAACGGCTTTCCGGACGTCATCTCCGTCGATAATGGCATTGGGAAGCTCGACTATCACATCAACGATCACCACACCATCTCCGGTTCCTATTTCTACGGGACAGGTGACGCCATTGGCGAGGATGCCGTTCGCACCCAGCCTTTCTTCCGCCAAACAGGCGGTCTGACTGCCGAGTTTCTGACCACGAGCTGGACCTGGACGCCGAATTCCACTTGGGTAAACGACCTCCGCGTAGGCTGGAACCGTTACCTCCGCCAACTCAGCGTAGCCGACAACACGACCCCGGCAAGCAGCGATGGCATCAATACCGCCATCACGAATCCACTTTTGTTGGGTCTGCCGGCCATCGAGGTTTCGGGATTTACCCAGCTTGGCGGGGACTCGAATTCGCCGAAGGCCTTCGGTCCGGGGAACGATTACGATGTCGTCGATCACGTATCATTCCTGCATGGGAAGCATGCCTTTAAGTTCGGAGGCGAGGCCCTCTACTACACGGCTTTTGACGCCCAATTCAACGCCGGTAGAGGCATATTTAGTTTCAAGAGCAATGCAGTAGTAAACGGGGTGCCGCTCAACCCGCTCGAGTCTTTCCTGGCCGGGGCTCCTGACCCGAAACAAGGTGGAAGGATACTTGAGGGCAGTGCCAATCGTACCTTCAGTCAATGGAACTTTTCCGGCTTCTTCGAAGACTCCTGGCGTGCTACCAAGAAACTGACCGTGAACATGGGCCTCCGTTACGAGTACTACACTCCGCTCTCCGAGATAAACAACCTCATCGGCAGTTTCAGCCCCCAAGTGGGGTTTGAGCAGCAGGGTGTGAACATCAGCCACCCTTATAATCCCGATTACAAAGACGTCTCTCCGCGGCTTGGCATCGCCTATGACCTTACCGGAAAGGGCACAACCGTTATCCGGGCTGGCTTTGGCTTTTACTACACGGAGATCATCGACCTGCAGTTGGTCGGCGACACGTCCCTTCCCGGAAGTAATCCCGGCATCAGCTCGATTCCCACGGCTTTCGCCACGGTTCTGCCAAACGGAACGGTCCAGGCACCGCTAAACCCCAGAAACGGTATCGGATCGGCAGCGGTCTCGATTCCCGGATCGAACCTCGACTGGAATCTAGCCCCTGTACCTGTTCTCCCAGCTTCCGTTTCAAACGGGTTTGTCTGCGGAAACGGGTTACGGCCGGGTCCCGGACTTCCCAAGAACCCGGCACCGTGCAGCGTCCTCTTCACCACCCCCAACCTGCCGTCTCCTCGTGTCACCAGTTGGAACTTGGGCATTCAGCACGCGTTCTCGCCCGGACTATCCATCGAAGCCAACTACATCGGCAATCACGGCAGCCGTTTGACCTCAATTACGGACATCAACCAGATCAACCCCAATTCGCCCGCGGAACTTGCCTGCGGCCAATGCGAATCGATCACCGATCTCCCCTTCTATTCGCAATTTCCCTATCTGCAGTACATCGATCAAATGTCCGATACGGCCGTCTCCAACTACAATGCCCTACAGGCTACTCTGACGGCACGCAACTTCCACAATCTCTCCTTCATTGCCGGGTACACCTATAGCCACGCCTTGGACGACCTGCCGGGTGGAGACTTCCATGTGGTTAACCCGCAGAACAGCCTGAATCCCATGGGCGACTACGGCGCTTCGCAATTTGATGTTCGCCATCACTTCAGCTTCACGCCCACCTATAACATTCCGGGAAAGAAGTCCCCGGGCCAGTTGCTCGAAGGTTGGGTCCTGAGTTCGGCCATCGTCTTCGAGACCGGACAGCCGTGGTCCCCAACCGATAGCACAGATCTCAGCGGTACAAACGAGCTTCAGGACCGTTGGGACTTCTACGGCACTCCCAGCGACTTTAACGCCACCTTCAACCCGCCTGCCTTTTATCCAGGTAACATCACACTTGCTAACGGCACACAGGTGATTAATCCCGGCCTGCCACAGGAATGCGTACAGCAGGCTACAGCAATCGGGTCGTTTAATCCTGCTAACCCAAACAACCCCACTGGCAGGTTTTTCAACACTGGCTGCTACGTCGCAGGCCCCGGAGCCCGCTCGTTTATGATTGCGCCGGCTCCCGGTCAGTTCGGCACGATGGCTAGGAACCTCTTCTACGGCCCGCATTTTGCCGATTGGGATTTCTCCATCTTCAAGAACTGGAAATTCAAGGAACGCCTCACGGCCCAGTTCCGCGCCGAATTCTTTAACATCCTCAATCATCCGATCTACGCCAATCCCGGCGGTCCGCTTGCAAATACTGATCCTGAAGCTCCCTCGCTTTTCGGCTGCGGCTGCGCAACACCGGATGTGGCCTCGACGAACCCTGTGCTTGGAACCGGGGCCGCGCGTGAAATTCAGCTCGGCCTCAAACTGCTTTTCTAAGCTCCGGTGAGTGCTAGCTACGCTTCTCAGACAGCAGCACCTACTGGGTCGAAAATCACTGCCTTTGTGCTTGACTGGATTGTTCTGGATTTGGTGGTTCGATTCGATAGCCGAGCCTTCGGAGTTGCCAGATCATTTTCCAAGTGCGCATTTGCTTCGATTGTTTGGTGACGGCGGGGCCTCGTTCTTCGCAGGACAAAGTTGCGAGGAATGTCGTGAGAGAAATGAGCATCGCCGAGAAGAATTATGAAGGGAATATAACCGCCATCCGCTCAGATATTTCGAGATTTTCGAGAGGCACAGACTTTCGCAAAGCCTGGGGAACGGCTTGCACTAAGGCTGAAATGACCGGGCTTCTCTTTCATGACCTGCGGCGGTCCGCGGTTCGCAACCTTGATCGAACCGGCGTAAGCCAAGTTGTCGGCATGATGATCTCAGGACACAAGACCGCTAGTGTGTATAAGCACTATAGGATCGTCCCTGAGAACGACATTCGTGAAGCCCTCGCAAAAGTCCAAGATGCCCTTGAACGTGAACGAAAAAATAGCCGCATTGTGCGCGTCGTTGGTAGGGGCAAGAAATGAGACCCGCACAAATCCCGCACAATTTGCACAGTATTGGTGCAAACTCGATTTTCCCTCGGAGATCGTCCAGCATTTCAAACGCCTGAACTAATGGCGGTTAGGGTGGTAGGGGCGGTGGGGGTCGAACCCACGACCAACGGCTTAAAAGGCCGCTGCTCTACCACTGAGCTACGCCCCTATTGAAGCTCAGAACATTCTATACGAAAGGGAGTTACTAGGCATGGGCGCTCGCGTCGCTTCAGGCCGAATACCGTCGGTGTCAGCAGTGGTGTCAGTTAGTTTCTCGGTGCTGACCTCAATTTCGTGCGGTACCAACTTCTCGACGACATTGAGCAGGAAGTCTGGCGCGAGATGTGAATACCTCACCGTCATAGCTATACTTTTGTGGCCGAGCGCGTCCTGAATTGCCCGAATGCCGGCACCAGCCATTGCCAAACGCGACGCAAACGTGTGCCTCAAATCATGCCAATGGAAACCCGCGATCCCGGCGTCCTCAATCGCTTTCTCAAACCAATAACGCGGGCCGCTCAGCGGATCACCCGTAAGGTTGCGAATCACCGGCCCCGTACCATCGCCTCGTTTCCTTAATTCATTGAGAGCCTTGAGAGCCACTGAGTTTAGGCGAGCATAGCGGCTCTCGCCGTTCTTGCCACGTCGAACCAGTAAAAACCGATGATTTAAGTCTACATCCTGCCAATCAAGCGCATACATCTCCGACAGACGTAAGCCCGTGTGTAATGCGAGGTTAAATTCCGGGAGATGCGCTGGCCAATCCCGTTCGAGCACTTTCCTGAGTTTGTCCTCTTCTTCGGCGGACATATACCGAACGCGGCTGTTATCCTCCCTGCGGTGCCGCGTTGCGCGCGCTGGATTGTTTGCAGCTTTGCCGTTGCGAATGGCCAGCCTGTACGTAAGTGAAAGTAATGACCTGTAGTGATTGATCGTGGACGGCTTCCAATTCTTTCCACGGTTCTCGCGAAGCTCGCTGCCCTCTTCTAAGAAACCTTCGATGTCCGCAGGAGTGATCGCATCGGCAGGATAATTGCGAAACCGTTCAAGTACGCGCTCCATGCGTTGCTCGTCGTCGGCGTACGTTGACTTGTGCGCCTTGGAGTATGCCAATGCATCCTTCGCGATGTCGGCGAAGGTGACGGTCGCTCTCCGCAGCTTTTCAGGGAGCTTCTTCCCCTGGAGCGCCTCGTTCTTGCGCTTACGATAGAGGTCAATCGCATTACTTTTTGTCCCGGCCTTCTCACGACGTTTGCGCCCCTGTGCGTCCCAATAGCAAATCCACCACTCACCTGAGCCGGGATGTTTCTCGAACACCCCACGCGGGTTGCGTCGGGTTTGCGTATGCCGATCTAAAACTGCAAGGCTTCTCGTTGCCATAGCTACTTACCTTCTTTCTTCGGTCTGCCGCCAAGTTTGCCGTTCTGCCTTGAGGTCCGCGCCTTCCGGCGAGACCGAACTGATCCCCGGCAAGCTGGGCAGAAACAGATGAGTCTTACGTTGTGGATTGGGCATTTCATGAACGTGATTCTAAACCTAACGTGATAGGTTGTCAACAAAGATCGCGAATAAGCGTACAATCTGCGTCTTAATACGTGCCGTGGCGCGAACTAGCGCTTCTAGGGGCAAAGATGCGTAAGCAAAGGGGCCGGAAGGAGCGGGTCGAACCCAGCCTTCGTAAAGGCCAAGAAATTCCGAAGGAGATCAGACAGCTCGTCAAAGGCAAAATAGTTCATATTTCTGAGCCCGGGCGGTTCTTTCCGAAAAAGTGGAGAGCAATGCTGCCGTTGGTTCAAGATCACGTAAAACAGAGCGGAAACACGTTCGAGTTACAGCCGAAGCTACTTCGCAGCTTTGGGGAGTCTCTGCGGTATTTTGTGGCGCTGAAGCAGCACTTGCCGCAATACGGCGACTATAGACCTGCCGATTTGGTTGCGGATGCACTTTGTTCGGCCGCCGAAGATATTTTGGGCTATCCGCAGGGTCTCCATGCCTTGCCGCTACACCTCCACGCCCCTTTCGAAGACGTAATTCAGCTCACGGATAAGGGAGCCAACCCGCCTCGAACTAGCGGCCTGTCCCAAGACCAGGAAATCAGACTTCGCATAGAGTATCCGTATCGAGAAGGCAGCAATGTGCCAGAGTTAGCAATCTCTCTGGCAGGGAAGCCTATTTCAGCATTGTTCGCCTTCAGAAACATCGAGGACGACGGCCCGGAGAAAAAGGCCGCGCAAATCGAAGCGAGGAGAATCTGGGAGACCGTGGTCAAAAGACTGACGGTGCGATTAGGAGTGAAACGTCCCAATAGGGGTAAGCCCGGCAAAGACTTGGGCTTCCACGCAGCTTGGTTCCATGATCATGTGGGCTGTTCGTGGGCCAAAATCGCCAAGGCTGAATGCACGAAGCAGCATGAACATAAGGAATCGTGTGGGCGGAATTTTCGGAAACTAGCTCAACAGTTTTATCTGAAACAGGAAAAGGAATACCTCAAAATTGCCTCGCCCCTTGAAAACACAGCACATACACCCGTAACCTGATAAATCCGGGCGCTGTCCCTTCTGTCACCGCCCCGATATAAATTCCTCACCCTGGAACAAAAAGAATCTTTTTGGTCCAACTTCCTTCCACGATTTCATTCCGTTACTTTGGATTCCGCACGCGCAACTAGCACAAGGAGAATTCAAGTGTCCGAAACAATTCTAATTTCCAAGCGGGACGCGGCGAAGGCGCTCTCGATATCTCTGCGTACCCTTGATTACCTCATTGCGTCGAAGGAACTCGCTGTGAGGCGGGTTGGGCGCAGGTGCCTGATTCCTCGCAAATCTCTCGAAGAGTTTGCACGGCACGATCATCCGACGCAGGGTCAGGCTGGAGACATTTTGCTCAATGAGCGGAAGGAGCTTTAATCCATGTCTTCAAACTTGCTTCGCTCACTAGAGGGCGATTTAGAAAAGACCTATCCTCACACTATTGACTACAGCGCTCGAAGTACATGGTCGGCAGCCGATCTGATTCAGCTTTCAAAAGATAACCCCCCCGAACCGATAATCGAGAACCTGTTATTTAGGGGGGACGTTCTCGTCCTGCACGGCAAAGAAGAGAGCTATAAGTCCATCTGGTGGTTCAGGTAGCAGAAAGCATAGCTACCGGTAGACCGCTGCTCCGAATGTGGAACGTGCCACAACCACGCAGGGCGGGACTCATTGAAACCGAGATGCACGCAACGATGCTTGGAAAACGCTTGGGGCAGATGTTTCCAGACGGGAAGGTGCCGGAGCAAATGCTGTTTATGAACGACGATAGTTTGAAGCGGTGGCGGCGCGCAAACCTCCCAGAAAAGGTGACTATCATCGCTGAGTGGGTTCGGTCAGAAGAGATCGAAATCCTGATAATCGATACTGCGAACGACTTCTTCCGGGGAGAGCACAATCCCTCTGATGAACGACACGTAGGACAACTGTTCGATCTTCTACGAAACCTTTCGCTCAAGGGAGTAATACTGGTGAGGCATGATCACAAGAAACGCGAGGGAGATAACGAGGCGCACTCTAACGAACTGATACGCGGCTCTGCTGAATGGAAGGAAGACCCGGAAGCAATCCTCCACATCGAACGTCCAGATAAACGAACCCATAAGGCCATATTGGAGGTTGGAAAGCTACGCTACTGCGGCAAGCCGGAGCCACTGACGGTGTGGTTTGATGCACGGTGTTTCCGGCTAACCGCACTTCCGCCTGTGATTGCGGCCCTGGAAGGGGGACGGAAAACCCGGCAAGAACTCATCAAGGATTGTCAGCTTCGCTTCGGAATCGAGACAAGGTTGACGGAATACATGATTGAGAGCGAAGAGCGGTTCCTGCAATCGGGTACCGAAGGCCACAACCGAACTTATGAACTCCACCCCGTGCGTTCCCTCGATGCCGGATGGGCTAACTTCTTAACCCATCCCGGCACTTAGGGGGTGAGATATGCGAACTTACCAGACAGAAGGAGAGCGGCCGATCTGAGGGTAGTAGATATGCAAGGTTGCATAAGTTGTACCCTCCATTCCAAGCCTCCGCTTACTTCTGAACAGTCTCCGCCGACCCAGTGGGCCTAACGGTCGAGGGAGCTTACAAGCTAAACCCGGGCGATGCGCGCACGGGTTCCTACTTGAGCCCAAGTCGGCGTTCGCGACTCCGCGCGGCGGCCGGAGGCTGGGAGCCAAAACTGGGTGAAACGGCTTTTGTTGCATCTTTTTTATAACGCTCGGTTACGGCGGAAGTGCCGCACAAATCGCCTTGAGTGGAAGAGCAATCTTGGCTTAACCTACTGTGCTTTCAATACTATGCAGCTAATTTTGAGCGCAAAATGCGCTTATCTCTTTATAAATCAGCACCTTAGCACGAGTTGTACCGATACCTGCGCTCGCGTGTTACTGCTCCTTAGAATCAAGCACTTACATGAGACATGACCCTAAAATCGCTAGTTTCTTGAGGTCGAGAACTCGCCTGTTTTCGTTTGCGTAACACAGTCCTTAGCCGCGAATTTCCAGGCATACTCGCGCGCATGTGCACGCGCGCTGCCGCGTGGTTTCGGGCGATTACGAGGTTTTGCGCTGTTTTTGGGTGATTTTCGGGCCGCGGTGTCGGCGAAAGCGGAGAGCCCCTTTAGGGCATAAGATCGCCGTCACACTGGACCTTACTAACGATGACGCGACACGTCATATGAAACGGCACAATGGGCAAAGGTCGAGGGGAGAGAATCTCGCCATCGCAGTGTGTACCGATGCACTCCATTTCGATGGGCGTTGGCTGTTGGAAGAGCGGCCCCAGTGGGGGCGGTGCTGCGCGGAGCGCATTATATCGCTGGGTAAGGTCCGCTAAGGCGTTCGACTGTTGTTGCGTTTGCTCCAAAAGTGTTTTGTTCAGCGCAAGCTCGCGCTCGTAGCGGTTCCCATCGTACAGGTCCTCGAAACTATACAGCATCGAGGCGTCATCCGCCCCACGCAACTGCGCCGGAGTATCGCCCACTTTGGCCCTACAGGTAGCAGCTAGTTTGAAATAAGCTCGCAAGTTCTTAAAAACATTATCGACTGCCGGATCGTCCAACGAAAAGTTACCGGGTTGACGATCGAGGCTCTCTATGGTCGCGCGCGCTTCAGGAGTCATGCCGCACGGCTTGGCTGCTGGCACTGCCTTGCCCTGCGTGCCGGGATTTTTACTAGTCTGGCCATAGCAAACGGTAGCAAGTCCAAAGATGCCCACGAGGGCGAACGTTTTCATATACGCTTCCTCAACGCCAATCTGTGGCGTCTGCGTGGTCGGAACCGGCTGTGCGAAGACCCTACTATAGAGACGCTCTGTCTGTCTACGGACTGTCGGTAGACGTATGCGTGGCTTGCTCCCATTCTCTCCGGGATGCACAGCGTATTGGTTGCTCTAGGCGAAAGAATCCGAGAACTACGAGAAGTTCGCCATTGGTCACAGGAGGAGTTTGCGGACCGCTGTGGCTTGCATCGAACCGCAATTGGCCTGCTCGAACGGGCTGAGCGAATCCCCCGC
>Ga0206974_1035_pt1 | contig 32665 bp, 28 predicted proteins | sample Alteio_BWOrgHeat_84_FD_152920 | JGI IMG/M metagenome (GOLD analysis project Ga0206974, IMG submission 152920) | Enriched cells from forest soil in Barre Woods Harvard Forest LTER site, Petersham, Massachusetts, United States -... | ecosystem: Environmental > Terrestrial > Soil > Temperate forest >... | reverse complement strand
AAAATAGGGTGAACGTTTATCTTTCATAATAAAGACTATTTAAAACATAATCATAAAAAAAGCCAGGCAAATGCCGGGCTCTTTTATACAGAATTTTGTTTCTAATTCTTAATAACTTTTACTGTACTTATTACTCCGTTTGTATTGGTTTGTAAAACATACATACCGCTTGGAACATCAATAGTATTAATGCTCAGTGCATTTTCTCCTTTTACCAGATTTACATCTGATTCATAAAATATCTTACTGTTTATATCTATTAGAACAATATGTGCTTTCATATCATCAGAAGCAATGAGAACTATATTCAATGCATTCATAAATGAATTCGGATAAGCGGTTTTAATTGTGCTATTTTTCATTTCAGGTTGAATACAGATCGATTTAGAAAATTCTGATACTCCATCCATATCAAACATTTTAAGCCTGTAACATAAAAGAGAAGACAAAGAAGAGTAATCAGAAAACGAATATGTAACAAGAGAATTGGAATTGCCTTTGCTTCTTACTTTTCCGATTACTTCAAAATTATTTCCATCCGTGCTGCGTTCTATTTCAAAATAACTGCTGTTAATTTCCATTAAGGAGTTCCAATCCAATTGTATGATTCCATTATTTCTTTTCCCTTCAAAAGATCCAATTTTTACAGGTAAAGTGCTTGTTCCGGGAGCAAATGCAACACCACGAAAAATTGTATTCGATGCAGCTGTTGCAAGAGTGATTGCTGTAACAGAAGAACTGGTATCATTAAGTCTGATTAATCTGTTTAATGCGGTTTCAGATGTAATTGCGAAAATCGTTGCAGGGGTAGTGTTCCAGTTTACTGCAATTGCTCTTGCTCCAACTGTACTTCCTGTTCCTGTACCAAGTGTATATACTAAAGTCCATGCTCCAGCTGATCTTATCCATTTCTGTATTCCTCCACCACTTGCTGCTGCCCGATCATCAACTACATAGCAAATATTTGAATCGTTGTTCAATGCAAATCCATAGGGAGATGGACTGGTTCCGGATGCAAGAGGAATATAAACCGAAGATGTAATACCTGATGATGTTGGCGTTCCTGTTCCTACTTTCCATATTCCTGTTGTACCTGATGCTGTACTATAGTACAATTGGCCTCCAAAAATATTTACTACACGTGTATTTGTACTTGATGAAGAAACAATTGTGTCGGCATTTGAACTTCCATTTCCCCATACAATTCCAGTATTTCCGCCATTTCCCCAGAAAGATGTTCCGTTTGTTACCACACTTCTTGGGCTTACTGCGGAAAAGCTTGCAGTTGTCAAAGTGGGAAATGAAACAGTTCCCGAAGCATTAACTGTTACAACTGTTCGGTTAACCGCAGCAGAAGTGGTAGAACCTACCGCACTTGCATAAGGTGCTGCAGTTTTGTAAGCCAAAAAACTAATCGCAGAAGAATTGGTAGCAAGCGAAAGCTGTCCTTCAGAAGTTGCAGTTCCTCCAAGACAAATTGCATTGACTCCGGTCTTAGGTAAAATAATTGAGTTAACATAAGACCCTGAAGTTGTGAATTGATCAACTGCAAGAGTATTGCCTGTGCTTGCAAGAGTGGCAGTACTGTCACCTATCCGCAAAACAACAAGGTTGCCGGAAGTTAGTGACTGTGAATAGGAGATAGAATTACAAATGGTTAGAATTGCCAGAATGAATAAACGATTTTTCATAGAATAAAAATTTGAAGGCAAATCTTATTCGTTTTTACCGAATATTTCTCATCAAAACTTTAATTAATTACTAACAAATCATTAACACAATTTTAGTCAGACATAGGAATATTAAAAGGCAAAACAATTTTAGAAGAAGAAAAATTTTGAAGATTATTTTTTAACTAATAAAACAATTGCGTAAGCTGTCACCCCTTCCTCACGTCCTATGAATCCCAACATTTCGTTTGTTGTGGCTTTTATTGAAATATCACCTATACTGATGCTGCAAATTGTTGAAATAACTGTTCTCATTTCATCTGAATATTTCATGATCTTTGGTTTTTCAAGACATAAAGTAGAATCAATATTACCGATTTTATATCCCTTAGAATCCATCAGTGAAACAACTTTTCTCAATAATATTTTACTGTCTATCCCTTTATAAGAATTATCAGTATCGGGAAAATGATTACCAATATCGCCAAGAGCCAGCGCACCTAATATAGCATCACAAATGGCATGCAATAATACATCCGCATCCGAATGTCCCATTGCTCCTTTTGAATGCGGAATTTTAACACCACCTAACCAAAGTTCTCTGTTATCAACTAACTGATGCACATCAAACCCAAAACCTATACGCATAAATATTAATTGGATGGAACGTCAAATGCATCTCTTTTTTCATCTGATTTATTTTGCATTTTAAATGCATCAAAATCAAATGTAAGAGAAAAACGCAATGTATTATCTAACGGATTACGCTGACCGAATGACACAAGATATGCAGCATCCAAACCGAACACATTATATCTTAATCCAATTCCGAAAGTCATATACTGACGATTTCCTTTTGTAGGATTTTCATAAAAATAGCCTGTTCGTAATGCAAATTGCTTGTCGTACCAGTATTCAATTCCTGTTGAAATATTAATTTCCGTAAGTTCTTCTACAAATCCGTTAGGTGCATCATAAAACGATTGCATCATACCCTGCACAATCGGAACCCTTGGATTCATTCCACTTTGAATTTTCGGATTGTTATTGGGATCTACCATAATATTTCCTGCAGAATCTCTCTGATAAATAGGTGGAGAAGGAACCATTAATTTATTTAAATCGATCATCAATGCAACAGTATTCCATTTATCTATTTCAAACTGTCCGTATCCACCTACTCTTAAATTGATTGGAATAAAATTAGCATAATTATCGGATGTGTAGGTCATTTTCGAACCTATATTTGTAGCAGCAACTCCCCATCCATAATTAATTTTATAACCTTTATATCTTGTATCATTTTTATAATAGCAGGTTATATCGCCTGCGTATGATTTACCGGGATTAATAGGATTTGAAGATTGATTAAACCCTCCTGCCAGATTGGAATAAATAAAGCGAAAAGCAACACCTACAGAAAACTTATCTGAAAGTTTTTGTGCATACCCGAAGTCCCCGGCAAATTCATTCGGTGTGTAATTCCCTAAAGGATTTCCAACATTATCTGTGAACTGGATTTCTCCCATTGAAAAGTAACGCAATGAAGCTGCCACTGCCGAACGGTCATTTATTTTTCCGTAAATTGAAAGATAAGATAATGATACATCAGGAACCAATGCTCTTAACCAAGGTGTATATGAAATAGAAACTGCTCCATTCTTTTCATTGAAAGGTAATTTGGCAACATTCCAATGAAGTGCATTCAGATCATCGGGCATCGCTGCGCCTGCATCACCTAATGCTCCGCTTCTCGCATCCGGTGATATCATTAAGAATGGTACTGCTGTAGTAATTGCCCTATATTTACTGTTATCAGTAAAAAATGTGTTATTCTGTGCATTGCTAACAATAGAAATTATTACTAATAAAAATGTTGATGTTCCTGTTTTAAATCCTCTGATACGACTCATTTTTTTGAGCTATAAATTAGTTTACAAAAATATACCGTGTTTTGACATTATGAAATTAATTCAATAATACTAATTTTTGAAATTGTTCAGCAGTATTATCCTGAGACTTTACAATTACCTTATAAATATATACACCTTTCCCTATAGCATCTCCATAATCATCTTTGCCATCCCATGACAGTTGATCGAAGTGTCCGTTTGCAGTAATTGCATCTGTTTTCAATGTTTTTATCAATTTTCCACTAATAGTGAAAATTTGAATCTGAACAGTTAAGTTCTCTCCAGCCTTGTTATGGTCAAAATGGAAAGTAGTGAAAGTAGTAAACGGGTTTGGATAGTTTAAAACATGTTGTAATGCAACATTTGCTGAACTTGCGACAATAAAATCAAGCGAACCCTCAGAATAATTATTGTAAACATCCCATGCTCTTAATTTTACTTTATTGCTTCCCTGCGGCAAATTTTTAAATTGGTAATTGACATCTCCTTCTTTATAGGTATCTAATTTTGCTTTATAATAATCATTCACTGAAAAACTGGTAGAATTAATTGTCAGCTGAAGATCTCTTCCGATCCCGGTACCAACAATATTAATTCCACTTTCATCGCTCAGCTTGGCAATAAAAAGAGGACTTTCGTTTGTGACCCCTCCATTTACAAATTTAAAATCATTCATATATAATGCGATCTGTGGACCGATATGATCAATACCAATAGAATCAGCAGTTCCTCCTACAATAAAATTTGTATAATTCCCATTTGCATCAACCGTATCTGAAGAAGCGTAATAACTAATTTTTCCGTAACCATTCTGATAGGTAATATCTTTGGGAACAATAAATGAGAATTTGAACGCCCCATTATTAACAGAAACTCTTCCACGATAGATCACATTATTTTGCATTAAAAACGGTATTGCTGAACAACCCGGACTATTATTAGGTAATGTAGAATATGTTTGCGGTTTATCAAAAACACTTGGTAAAAGAGTTCCGCTAAAGTTTGTTAATTTAGTACCGTTAAGATCGGTAACAATTCCTTCAACAGTAACATTCGCAAATGCTTTCATTGTATCTGCCACACTGGAAATTATTTTCGTATTGATCTTTGTTGTGGATACTTTGTATTCGGGATAATCGAGCATAAGTGCAGGATCACCAAGTAAAACGAAATTGCGTTCATTCTTATCATTGCTTACATCATTTTTGGTCAGCATTATAATATCACCAAGATTGAGCCTTTTATAAACACTTGCTGAATCAAAGCCTGCGTAATTGAAAAAGGTATTATTCAAAGTATTATTTGCCCCCCCTAATGTTAGTCGTACTGTAGTGAACAATGCAATACCACCGCCATTTGGATTCGATAAAACCAATTCTCCGGCTGAAGTTAATGTAGGGTCATCAAAAGGACTGAACACACAAGTAGCTGTTACAAATAATGGTAAATTATATTGATTCGTAAAGCCATTGATATCGTCTGTATTCAGAGTCCTTTCAGCAGACCATCCTACTTGCCCACCGTGGCCTGTGTAATCAACAATCAATGCGCCTCTTTCAATACTTCTTACAATCGCATTCTCAGCATCCGGATTTCTTGCTCCACCTGCTTCTTCAACAACTTTATACGCATCACCATATATCTTTTCTATATTGTAGTTCTTACTTATCCAGTCAGACGAATTTGCCATTAATTCTGATTGAGCGACAAATGAATCTCCTCCCTGATCACCATCATCACAAACAAAAACCATTTTATTTCGCCAATCTCCAAAAGCTGAATTTGATTTATATTTAATAACTTTATTGACCATTGTTTGTGCCTGAAAATTATTTTGTGCCGGAAATCTTCCAATCCCCACATCAAGCAAATCTATATTTAGACTATTATCCAATGGCGAATCCCATCTACCTTCATTGTCATCAAGAAATCCATAAAAATCATCTGAATTGTATGTATTGGTCGGGTCGAATGATTCAACACTTTCAAAAGTGGGAATATAATTAGTGTTATTTGCCACCCGGTATTTATAATCGAAAGAAGCACGACCGAATAACATCAGATACTTTGGTTGACTATGGATTGCTGAATCACGTTTGTACAACATTCTCATAAAATCTCGAACAGCACAAATATCTTCTGCTCCTGATGAAAATTCATTAAAAATCTGATCAATCTGCACAACCTGTACTTTCATTTTCGATGAATAAATTCCGGCAAGTTGCTTTGCTTCATTGATAAACTGAGGGTGTGTGACAATTACATAATCTGTTGGTGGAATATTATGAAGATTTTGATTCAATACTTTTCCCACCAATTGCGGAATAAAAAAACTTAACCCATCAAACGCGATAAACTCTTTCAATGTATTTGTTGCAGAAATAATTTGTGCATTCGAGCCATTCTGAGATACCAGCATCTCTGCAGGATCAAGAGGATTTGAAACGTCCCATATACGAATACCATTGTTGAGATTCGTAAAATTAAACTGGGTAATATTTCCAGCTCCAACTGTCCTGCTATCCCTGAAATTAAATTGATGGGACGCAAATTGAAGATAATTTCTTGATTGCAGTTCAAAATAATCGAGCCATCCAACTGAACCGGAAATAGGCTGATTATAAACATAGTGAACTGTAAGAGCCGGATCATTTACTTTTAGTAAAGCCGTTTGCGGATAATCTGTAAATGCGTAGGTATCTTCAAAATTTGGCACTACTGCACCTATGGAATGTGTAATTGCATAATATGAATTGAATTTATCAATGATGCTCACATTAAAATTACTTGGAACAAAACTTCTCGCAACAACAGAAGACTTCAAATACACAGATTCATTAACATTCATTGCTCCCATGTTCACCGGAAAGTCCCTTTGTGTTATTCTGTCAAAATCTTCTCCTACCCAGAATCTTCCGGATTTCATAAGATTGGTCGCATCGTTTTCATATACATAATTACAATCGAACTGATCGGTTTGATTTGTCGAAACAAGTCCGCTTGACTGATTTGAAATCCTTTTCCCGAAAGCTCCTCCGAAGGTTATAAAATAATAGGTAGTATCCGAATAAATATTTGTGATATGAGAATATCTTTTTGAAGTAGAATCGTATGTCCATTGTGCGTTCTGACCCTGACCATAAAAAAGAATAAAATCACCCGGATCAAACCGGGCATCTGATTCGCCATTAACAATAATAGCATCTTCGTGCAAATCATCGTAACGAAATGATGAATTTAACTGTGGAAGCATGCCGGCTCCGTTTCCATAAATTTTAATTGTTCTCGGGTCAATCCCTCCAATATTGATTTTGTTATTACTAAAAAAAGACGCATCTAATTTATGAATACCATTATTTACTACTGCAATTTTATACCAGTCACCTGAAGACAAAACAGAATTTGAAGCAATTATTCGTTTAGCAGATTGTATACTTGATGAAATCGGATCATCAGTATTTATTACAAGTTCAAAAGATACAATCTTTTCAAATGAACCGCTTATAGAATTAAAACGTATTGGAAGGATTTGAATAACTATTTTCTCTTTACCTCTTTCTGTTCCTGTTTGGTATATGATCTCCGAATTAGAAATTGATTTCAGATATTCCTTATTTTGAAATGAAATACTATTATCTATAGGCTGATAAATTTCATTTTTAAGTAAAACTTGAATTCCTCTAGCTGATTTTATGTATGTATTATATTGAAATATGGGTAAACTTTTGTATCTTTTCGAATTGAAATGGGCGTTTTTAAATGTAATGAAATATGGATATAATACGTTATCAATTTTATAATTTGATAACTGTAGCCATTCAATTTTTTGCTTAATTATTATTTGGCTACCGTATAAAGTAACAGAAATTAAAATAAACAGAAAACAAAAAATAAAATTTTTCTTAATCGGAGATAATAATTGCATAACAATACATAAATTCCTTATTATTGAAACTTTGTATAAATGCAAGTTTAACGTTTATTGAAAATAATAATTGTGTTTTCAATAAAAAAAATTTGTCACTATATATTATAAATGAAATGTGTTACAGGTATTTGTTTAAACAAATACAGACTTAGTAAAAAACATAAATGAAAATAAACTGTTCTGCTAATAACAGAATATACATTTTTTTTATTTTATTATTCTTAGTCCGGGCAAATGTATCATTAGCTCAGGATCCTGAATTCTCGCAATATTATGCTAACCCAATTTATACCAATCCGGCATTTGCCGGAAGTTCGGGTATTGGCAGAATGGTTACTGATGTAAGAAATCAATGGTCAAATATTACAGGTTCCTTTCGAACCATTTCTGCATCATATGATGAGCATTATGATGTTATAAACGGAGGAATAGGAATAATGCTAACAGGAGATGAAGCCGGTACTGGTTTACTTCAAACAATTTCTCTGACGGGAATTTATTCATACCAGATAAATATAAGCCGGTATGTTACAATGAGAGCAGCAGTTCAGGGGTCAATTGTTCAAAAATCAATTTCATTCGGTAAGCTTACTTTTTTTGATCAGATAGCATTGCGTCAGGGATTTGTTTACAATACAAATGAAACACCTATAGCTGCAAATGTTTTTTATCCAAATGTTGCTGCAGGTGCAGTGATCTATACAAGTAAATTTTATGGAGGTGTTGCAGTTCATAATATTAATGAACCTGTCAATGCGTTTTATTCTACAGATTCTGACAATGCAAAAAAACTTTCAACCGTGCCGATCAGATATACTGTTCATGCCGGATTAGTTATTCCATTGGTACAAACAAAAGATCCAAAAAACGAATCCAATCTGTGGCCCAATATTATGTACATGCAACAAAGTACTTTTGCTCAGTTAAATATTGGATTATACTATAATAAAGGTCCATTCGTTTTAGGAATGTATTATCGCCAAACATCTTCCAACGGAGATGCATTGATAGGATTAGTGGGTATCCGTCTTCAAAAATTGAGAATAGGATATTCATATGACCAAACCATCTCGAACGCATATTATGGTGCTACAAACTCTCACGAAATAACTGTTGCGTTCGATTTGAGGAAACGCATACCTAAGAAAACTATTCGGGCTATCAAATGTCCGGAATTTTGATATTTTTATATATCTTTGAGTAAAGGTTCAAATGAGGTCAAGTTTATCTATATTGGTATTCGTTCTGTTTTCAGTTATTAATGTATCTGCTCAAGACCCACAATTTTCCCAATTTTATGCAAATCCGTTATACGTAAATCCTGCGTTTGCAGGATCTTCCGGAAATTACAGATTTTCATTCTGCGCACGTGATCAATATACTGCATTGAACAAAAATTATAAAACTGGATCAGCTTCATTTGATGCAAATATTCAGGAATTGAAAGGTGGAATTGGAGCAATAGTCACTTCAGATATTGCAGGTGACGGTAACCTGGCAACTAACACTTATGGCGCCATATATTCATATCAACTTAATGTAAACAGATCTCTTACAATACGTGCGGGTATTCAGGCATCATATGTTCAAAAAATAATTGATTTCTCCAGGCTTAAGTTTGGTGACCAGATTGATGACCGCTATGGCTTTATTAAGCAAACCAATGAATCTTTACCTATTCAACGTACATCGTTTGCAAATTTCGCAGCAGGATTTCTTGCTTTTACAAATACATTTTACGGAGGTTTCGCAATTCATAATATCACTGAACCCAATCAGTCATTCAATGCCCAAAATTCCCCTGATTATCAATATAAATTACCTCGAAGATACACTGCTCATGCAGGAATGAATATTTTCCTTACCTACCAGAGAAATGATGAAGAACGAATGATCCTTTCACCTAATATTATTTATATGCAACAGCGTAACTTCAATCAGTTGAATATTGGTTTCTATCTTAAAAAACAAGCCCTGACAACTGGCATCTGGCTACGGCAAACATCACAAAATACAGATGCACTTATTATTCTTTTAGGGTTAAAATTACCTAAATTTAGAGTTGGTTATAGTTACGACATCACAGTATCCGGGGCGCAAACAGCAACTCAGGGCTCTCACGAACTTACTTTAGCATTTGAAATAGGTCATAAAAAGCATGAAAAAAGAATATTTAAACCACTTGTTTGTCCTGTTTTTTAAGAACGCTTGAATAAATATATATTTTTTACGTTATATTTGAAGGAATTTTAATTTTAGTAAACACATGAACAAACATGTTTCTAAACTTTTTCTTTTAGTCGCATTAGCACAGGCAATCGTTTTATTGAATAGTTGCAGTGGCGATAAAAAGAAATCTGATGTTACAGGCTGGAAGTATAATGATCCTAAATGGGGTGGATTTGAAAGAGCAAAATTTAAAGATCAGGAAACAGGTCCGGGGCTCGTATTTGTTGAAGGGGGCACAATAACTCTTGGTGCAGCTGAAAATGATGTATTGTTTGAACGTAATAATTTAAAAAGACGTGTTTCTATTCCAAGTTTTTATATGGATGAAACTGAAATAACAAATTTTAATTACCTCGAATATCTATATTGGTTAAACAGAGTTTATCAAAATAACCCTCTCGTATTTAAGAAAGCATTGCCGGATACACTTGTTTGGCGTGATAAACTATCTTACAACGAACCTTATGTTCTTTACTACCTCCGCCATCCGGCATACAGAGACTATCCTGTTGTAGGTGTAAGTTGGCTTCAGGCTACTGCATATACTGAATGGAGAACAGACCGTGTAAATGAAATGATCATGGCACGTGAAGGGTTTATTAACTTAGATGTTCAGAAAAACACAGATGATAATTATTTCAACACTGAAGCATACTTACTTGGGCTTTATACTCCAAGTGTAAAAAAAGAACTTAGAGATTATGCACCTGGAGGAAAAACTCGTGGTGTAAGAATGGAAGATGGGATATTATTACCGAATTTTCGCTTACCCACTGAAGCAGAATGGGAATACGCTGCTTATGGATACCAATCACCTGAATACAATGAAAACATTGATGTAAAGAGAATTTACCCATGGGATGGATTAACATTAAGAAGAACAGACACTGAAAAAGAACGTGGTAATATGTATGCAAACTACATGCGTGGTCGTGGTGATGCAGCTGGTGTGTCAGGTAAATTAAACGATGCTGCATTTTATACAACAATTGTAAAAAGCAATGAATACCTTCCGAATGATTTTGGCTTATATCATATGGCGGGCAATGTAAGTGAATGGACAAAAGATGTTTATCGTCCATTATCGTGGGAAGACTCAAGGGAAATTGCACCATTCAGAGGTAATGTTTATAAGACAAAGGTTACAGATGCTGATGGTTATGTAACTGAAAAAGATAGTTTGGGAAGAGTTCCTTACAGAGACGTTACAGAGGAAGATAATGCTAAGCGTAGAAACTATAAAAAATCAAATAACATCGGGTATAAAGATGAGCTTGAATATACCGATATTGAACAAAAATATGAGTACGGTGTGACTTCATTAATTGATAACCGCGCACGTGTTTACAAAGGCGGTTCATGGAATGACAGAGCATATTGGCTAACACCAGGATCGAGAAGATATTTAGATGAAGACCTTTCAACAGCTATGATTGGATTTCGTTGTGTAATGGATAGGTTAGGCGATCCTAGAAAACCTAAAAGATAATAACTAACTCTTTCAAAACATACTTAAACGCATCTTTCGGGATGCGTTTTTTATTTTATGGCCCTTAGGCTTAAATCAATACTCTTTACAGAATGGGTCAATGCACCTGATGATATATAATTTACTCCTGTCTCGGCATATTTTCTCAAGGTTGAGAGTGTTATTCCTCCTGAAGCTTCTGTTTCATATTTACCATTAATAATTAGTAATGCTTCCTTGATCATTTCAGGTGAAAAATTATCAAGCATGATCCTATGAACACCACCAATTTTAATCACTTGTCTTACTTCATCAACATTTCTGGTTTCAATTTCAATTCTCAGATTGATATTTTTTTCTTTCAGATACTGATGTGTCTTTTCTAATGCCCTTTCAATTCCTCCAGCAAAATCTATGTGATTATCTTTTATCAGAATCATATCAAATAAACCAATTCGATGATTTGAACCTCCTCCTATGCGAACTGCCCATTTTTCCAATAATCGCATTCCGGGTGTTGTTTTACGTGTATCAATAATTTTTGCTTTTGTACCAACCAACTCATCAACATATTTTTTTGTTTGTGTTGCCACCCCACTTAATCGTTGCATAAAATTCAAAACAGTTCGTTCTGATGTTAGAATATTTCTTGAACTTCCCTGAACCTCTAAAATGATATTTTCATTACTAATTTTATCTCCATCTGAAAAAAATTTCTTAATTTGAATTGCAGGATCAACTTTATTAAAAACATATTCAGCCAGATCAATACCTGCAATAATTCCTTCTTCTTTTGCAACAATTATTGATCTTCCTGTTTCATTTTCATTAATGCACGCAATGGACGTATGGTCACCATCCCCGATGTCTTCTTCAAATGATAAATCAATAAGTTTGGTTACGAGAGGATTTCCAAGAAGCTCAATCATCATCTATTATTCTTTTTCTATACGCAATTCCTGGATAAGCATTCCTGAACCTGAATCTTTCATAAAAATATATGCCCGGAATTTCCCTTTAGGACATTCATATGTTGCAATTGCATATTTTGCCCCCTGAGCTGATGAACCTCTGTGATTAATTACTACAGCACTTGGAGGATTCTGTAGGAAGAAATTTTTTAATATTACTTCAGCTTGTTGCTTACTATAAACACCCTCACTCTCAATCATTGTCAATTCAACACTTGAATTGAAATATTTGGAAACTTCTTTCGCATTTGCACTCTTAATAGCTATTGCAACATCGTCAAATGTATCAGCAAATGCAGTATTATAAAAAAAAGAAATTATAAGTATAAAATATATTTTTCTGTTCATTAAATTTCAAGCAATTTAGCTTTTAAAGGGACTAAAACCATGCCACCAAATTAATAAATCATTCGGAAAAGTAAATAGTAATATAAAAAGATTTTATAATCCTAATTATTACTTTTGCTGAATGAACAAAAGAGTAATCCTGTTAATCCTTGACGGATGGGGAAAAGGAAAACCATATAACGGAAATGCTATCAACCTTGCAAATAAACCGAATTTTGATTCTCTGATAAAAAAATATCCAAACTGTGAGTTAAAAACTTCAGGAGAAGATGTAGGATTGCCTGACGGACAAATGGGTAACTCTGAAGTCGGTCATATGAATATAGGTGCCGGTCGATTAGTTTACCAACAATTAGTTTTAATAAATAAATCCTTCCGTGAAAAAACTATTAATAAGAATCCTGTTTTATTGGATGCGATTAACTATGCAAAAACAAATAATAAGAAAATTCATTTTATAGGATTAGTAAGTGACGGGGGGGTTCATTCCTCAATTGACCACCTCAAAGGATTATGTTCTATTATGGGTGAAAACAAATTCAGTAATTTTTATATCCATGCATTTACTGATGGCAGAGACACTGATCCGAAAAGTGGAATCGGATACATTTCTGATTTAAGCAAACATTTACTTGTATCCGGAGGTAGAATTGCATCGGTAATTGGAAGATACTACGCAATGGATCGAGACAGACGATGGGAACGAGTAAAAATCGCTTATGATCTTTTGGTAAGAGGAACTGGTGAACATTCAGAAAATATTATTGATGCCATAGAAAAAAAATATGCCCAAAATGAAACTGATGAATTTCTTAAACCGATTGTAGTTATTGATGAAAATAAAAAACCGATTGCTACGATATGTGAAGGTGATGTTGTTATAAATATTAATTTCAGGACCGATCGTGGACGAGAAATAACAATGGCATTAACGCAGCAAGATTTTCCTGAACAGGATATGTATTGCATGAAATTAAATTATATAACACTTACAACTTACGATGAACATTTCAGGAATATAAAAGTCCTTTTTGAAACTATTGACCTTAAAGACACTTTGGGAGAAGTACTTGCGCAACATCATTTAAAACAGGTAAGAATTGCAGAGACAGAAAAATATCCGCATGTAACTTTCTTCTTTTCCGGAGGCAGGGAAAATCCTTTTGAAGGAGAAACACGGCATTTATGTCCATCGCCAAAAGTTGCAACATATGATCTCCAACCCGAAATGAGTGCAGAAGAAGTGTGTAATGAAACACTGAAAGAAATAGAAAAAAACGAGGCTGACTTTATTTGTGTAAATTTTGCGAATGCTGATATGGTGGGGCATACAGGTGTGATTCCTGCCGAAATAATCGCAGTTGAAAAAGTGGATGATTGTCTCGGAAGGATCGTTTCAAAAGCTTTGAAAAATAACTATTCACTTATAGTTACGGCAGATCATGGAAATGGAGAATACATGATAAATACTGAGGATGGAACCCCAAATACAGCACACACAACAAATGTAGTTCCGTGCATTCTTGTTGAACCAACTATTGAAAAAAATATCGGAAACGGAAGACTTGCCGATATCGCACCAACAATTCTTTCATTAATGAATATTGCCCAACCTACCGTAATGACAGGCGAAAATTTATTATGCGACTGATCAGTTTTCTTTTCATAGTTCTCTTTTATGTTTCATGTTCTGAAAATTCTACCAAACATTTTCAGAATTATTTTGACACAAAAAAATTCTTTATTTCAACGATTGAAAAATTCAAAAAAGGAAATTACACGTTATCAAAAGATATGTCTTTTAATTCAAAGCAATCTCATGTTGAAATTAAAAACGTGGAATGGGAAAAAGAACTTTCGATGTTTGCAAACATTGATCTTCTGAAACCAGCTTACCGGGATAAATTTCATGTTGATTCCACTCGTCAGGATTCATCAAGTTACACACTTAAGTATACTTCGGTTGATTCAAAAACTGATATAAAAAAACTGGAAATAACTTCTGATTTTTTCAAAAAAATTCCGAAAAAAATTGTCATTCAGTTATCTGAAAAAAATAATCTCTACACTTCCGAAACAGAGCTTGAATATTTTGCCGATAGTGCATACTCCATTTCAGGAAAACAAAAAACAAGATTGCTTGAAAGCTCTTCTTATCTGGTAAAAGGACAAATATTTATAAATTAATTTCTGAGGTCGACAATTTCCACTTTTGGAAATTTCTTTGGATCAAATGTGAAAAAATGATCTTCCAGTTTCAAATTGGGGTATTGATTTGTAATTGTATAATCATGGATAGTTCCGCTTTTATCATAAACAACTGACCGGATTATGCTTTGATTGGTTTTATCAATTGTCAATTTGATCTTAAAGAAATTCTTTTTCTTGTCTTTTGGAGTTAACTCAATTATTGCAATTTCCCTGTTTCCATCCTTCTTCTCCTCAATCATCTTATAAAAAAATCCTTTACCATACATTGTAAAAATATCATCAAGACGTATTGCTGTTTCTTTCGGATTATAATTATTTATCTGAACTTCATTTGCATCCTTGTTATATGTCCAGATCGTTTTATTGTCACAATAGATGATCTGTCCTGCTATATCAAGTTTGAAATTATTCCCTTTTACAAAAAGAGTTCCTTTCTGTTTTTCATGCAGTTTATCTTTCTGGCTTTCGATACTGTATATAAAATCAGCTTTAACGGTTTTAAATTTTTTGTATCGCGCACTTACTATTTTTAATAATTTATCTGCTTTAACGTCAATCTGTGCAAAGGATTCAGAAACGGTAAAAAGGGAAATAAGTATGATGATAATTTTTTTCACGCTGCGAATATCCGATTTTTAAAATGAGTAAGAAACTATTTTTTCAATAGCGAATAATTTTAATACATTCAATTTGTTTCGTCATCCGCTCTGTCGAGTAAGTTTTGAGGAATAGTTTTAGTTGCCTTCGCTCCAAGTTTTTTTAATTCTTCCGTTCGCTTTACAAGATTACCACTTCCGGAAGACAACTTATTCATAGCAGCTTCATAGGATTTTTGAGAATCCCGCATTTTATTGCCCAGATTTATCAGGTCGTCAACGAACCCTGTAAATTTATCATACAATGCTCCACCCTGACGTGCAATTTCTATTGCATTTCTGTTTTGGTTTTCCTGACGCCAGATGCTTGCTACTGTTCTTAATGTTGCCAGCATAGTTGAAGGACTTACAATTACAATATTCTTATCAAATGCTTCATTGAAGAGTTGTGCATCCCCTTGCAGAGACAATGCAAAAGCAGGTTCAATAGGAATAAATAATAAAACAAAATCAAGCGTTTTTAACTGATATAAAGTCTGGTAATTTTTATCACTCAAATCCTTAATATGCTTTTTAACTGAGAGTAAATGTTCTTTCAAAGCCAATTGCCGTTCATCATCCAATTCAGCAGAGCTAAATCTTTCATAGGCATTCAATGAAACTTTCGAATCAATAACAAGATGTTTTCCATCCGGCAAATTCACAACAATATCAGGTTGAAAACGTCTGCCGTCATCAGTAGTCAGACTCATTTGAACAATATATTCTCTGTCTTTTACCAGACCCGATTTTTCCAAAATACTTTCAAGAATTATTTCGCCCCAGTTTCCCTGAAATTTATTATTCGTTTCACCTTTTAATGCTTTTGTTAAATTGTTTGCCTCTTTACTCATTTGTTGATTGAGCTGATGCAACATCGTAAGTTGTTCTTTAAGTGAAGCACGTTCACTGCTTTCTTTTACATAAACATCATTAACTTTTGTTTCGAACTCTTTTATTTTTATTCCGAGTGGTGTCAGCAATGCATCAAGATTTGTTTTATTCTGATCCGTGAATTTCTGACTTTTATCTTCAAAAATCCTGTTTGCCAGGTTTTCAAACTCTTTGGTGAACTGCTCACGTAAATTTGTTAGCTCTGCTTTCTGATCATTCAGCCGTGTTTCCGTATTTTTCAAATCTCCTTTTGCTGTGGTGAGTTCATTATGTATACGCAATATTTCTTTTTGATTTGAATCGATTTGCTCTTTTAATTTTACATTATCATCAGTTAAATATTTTTTTGATGCTTTCAATTCACTGCTCTCATTTGCGGACTGTTGCAATTGATTGCGCAACATATTTATTTCATCAGAATTTTGAATTGATGATACTTGTGAGCGCTTGATAAACCATGCCAAAGCAAATCCTATAACTATCCCTGCAAAAAGAAAAACTAAATCCATGCGGTGAATTTAATATTACACCTTTCAAACGGCAAATGATTTTTTAATGTAGGATTAAAAAAAATACGAAAAGGGTATTTTAATATCCGAATCATATCTTTGAAAAATAATGATAAATGCACAATCGGAAGACAAAGAATTAATTGCAGCATTTCGTGATGAGAAAACGAAAACTTCTGCATTCAGTGCATTAATTCAAAAGTATCAGAAAAAAATTTACTGGCATGTACGAAGGATTGTAATTGATCATGATGATGCTGATGATGTTGTCCAAAATACATTTATAAAGGTTTGGGAGAATCTTAACGGATTCAGGGAAGATTCTAAACTTTATACCTGGCTTTTCAGAATAGCCACAAATGAGGCATTAATGTTCTTGAATAAAAAACGATCAAAGTATCATGTTCCCATGGACGACATTGATTTTGAACTGTCGGAAACCTTACATGCAGGAAGTTATTTTAACGGAAATGAAGCCGAATTAAAATTGCAGACAGCCATTTTAACCTTGCCCGAAAAACAACGATTAGTTTTTAATATGAAATATTATGACGCATTAAAATACGAAGAAATTGAGGAAATACTGGGCACTTCGGTAGGAGCATTAAAAGCATCATACCATCATGCTGTAAAGAAAATAGAAGTATTCCTCAAAAAAAGTTAAACCAACGAATTGAAATACCATCATACCATTGAATGAATAACGAAAACGAAAATATCAACTTTGAATTACCGGGCGACAGAGAAGGTGGCTTCATGGTTGAAGACACCTATTTTGAGAAGATGCATGCTGATATTATCAGTAAAACTTCTCAAAACGGTTTTGTTGTTCCTGATAAATATTTCGAATCACTTCAATTAAAAATTGAGAAAAAAGTCAGACCACAAAAAACAATCAGACTAAAAAAGAACTATACCCAAATTGCTATCGGAATTGCTGCATCAATATTACTTATTTCCGGTTTATTTATTTACAAGAGTTTCAATACAAAATCTCAATATGCAGAGGTGCGTATAAATGAATTAAGTGATGAAGAAATCATCAATTATGTTGATGTGTCCGACATAAATGATATTCATATTTATGAAGCATCTGTAAAATCAGAAAACAAAACTCCGGATCAAGTTGAAGAGTATATTATTAATAATACTGACGAACAAACTATATCAGACGAATTATGAAAAACAGAATTTTAATTTTTATTGCCGCATTTACTCTTTTCTCCGGTAAAGTATTTTCCCAGGAAGATGAAGCCAGAAATGAAAAAGTAGAGGCAATGAAAATTGCTTTTATTACTGAAAAGTTAAATCTTACTTCTGCGGAAGCAAAAGTTTTCTGGCCGGTATTTAATGAATACAATACCGAAATGAAAAAGATAAAAGCCAAAGAAAAAGAAAACAACCTGACATTTAAAGCTAAAACCACGCCTACGGACCAGGATGCAGGTAAACTTATTTCGGAGCAATTGTCTTTGAGGCAATCAGAACTTGATCTGACAAAAAAATATGTGAACGAATTTAAAAAAGTTCTTCCCGAGCTTAAGGTGGCAAAACTGCTGATGCTTGAGCATGAATTCAAGCAACAACTTTTGCAACGGTTAAAAGAGCGCCATTCGCAAATGGGGAAGCCAAAAGGTGGTGTAAATGATGATTATCAATATTCCAAATGATTTAGTCAATATCAATTGGAATACTAACTAAAGGAAGCTGTTACGCTTCCTTTTTTTTTTAGGTTGCTCACCTATATTTGCGCAATAATTTTAAAGAAATGACAAAAGGTCCGATATCACAATTTGTAGAAAAACATTATAAACATTTTAATGCCGCAGCATTGGTGGATGCGGCCAAAGGTTACGAAGCCCATTTAACCGAAGGTGGCAAGATGATGGTTACACTTGCCGGAGCAATGAGTACAGCAGAGCTTGGGAAATCTCTTGCAGAAATGATCCGGAAAGACAAGATCGCTATTATCAGTTGTACAGGTGCAAATCTTGAAGAAGATATCATGAACCTGGTAGCGCATTCTCATTACAAACGCGTTCCAAATTACCGCGAACTGAGCCCCAAAGAAGAATGGGATCTTCTGGAAAATCATTATAACCGTGTAACCGATACGTGTATTCCTGAAGAAGAAGCTTTTCGCAGATTGCAAAAACATATTCATAAGATCTGGAAAGAAGCTGATGTAAAGGGTGAACGATTTTTCCCTCATGAATACATGTACAAAATGTTGCTTTCAGGTGATCTGAAACAATATTATGAAATTGATCCTAAAGATTCGTGGATGCTTGCTGCTGCCGAAAAAAATATTCCGATCGTTGTTCCCGGATGGGAAGATTCAACAATGGGAAATATTTTTGCATCGTATATTATTAAAAATGAATTGAAAGCTTCTACGATGAAAAGTGGAATTGAATATATGGTTTGGCTTGCTGATTGGTATCGTAAAAATTCAGGTGAAAAAGGTGTTGGTTTTTTTCAGATCGGTGGCGGTATTGCAGGAGATTTTCCAATATGTGTCGTACCGATGATGTATCAGGATCTCGAGTGGCATGACGTTCCGTTCTGGAGTTATTTCTGTCAGATATCCGATTCCACAACTTCTTACGGATCTTACTCAGGTGCGGTTCCTAATGAAAAAATAACATGGGGAAAATTAGATATTCATACACCGAAATTCATTGTTGAAAGCGATGCAACGATTGTTGCACCGCTGATCTTTGCATGGATATTAGGCTGGTAAATATCTGATAATTTGAAGAGTCGCGGCACGCAATGCGTGCCGCGACTCTTTTTTGCAAATCTTCTTTTCTTTCTCTAACATTGAAGTAATGGATCTGAGAAGAATTCTTATCATAATACTTGCCCTGTTTTCAGTTACTGCAATCATTCATTTGCTCAATTGGTATGGAATTTTTGTACCGGGTGAAATGATTTTAATCGTTTCGCGGATCACCGTAATTGCTTCTCTTCTGTTTTATGCTTTCAAAAAACGATCACTTACGGTTAACATTTTCATTGCAATGTTTATCGGAATTGAAGTTGGACATGATCTGAAAGATATTGCTCTTGAGTTAAAAATTTTTAGCGACATCTTTTTACGGTTAATAAAAACCATCATTGCTCCGCTCCTGTTCTCAACATTGGTTGTGGGCATTGCCGGTCATTCCAATTTAAAACAAGTTGGACGAATGGGATGGAAATCAATTGTATATTTTGAGATCGTCACAACGATTGCTTTATTCATCGGACTTGCAGCCATCAATCTTTCTAAAGCCGGGGTCGGTTCAAACCTGCAGGCACAACAAAATCAAATTGAAAAAGCAACAAAACTTATCGAACAAAAATCTTCGCATAATTTTATTCTTGAAATCTTTCCGGAGAACTTTGCCAAATCAGTTGCTGATAATATGATTCTGCAGGTTGTTATCTTCAGTATTCTTTTCGGAATTGCATTGGCATTGGTGAAGAGTGAAAAGAAAAAGGTAATGCTCCAATTTTGTGAAAGCCTGAGTGAAGTGATGTTCAAATTCACCGATATCGTAATGATGATGGCACCTCTTGCTGTTGGCGGTGCAATTGCATTTGCAGTAGCTTCGATGGGAATTGGTGTATTGAAAGACTTGCTCGTATTACTCGTAACATTGTATGTTGCATTTCTTGTTTTGATACTTATTGTTTTTGTACCGATCGGTTTTATTGTAAAACTTCCTTTCAAAAAATTTATTGCTGCTGTGAGCGAACCCGTCTCTATCGCTTTTGCAACAGCAAGCTCGGAAGCTGCATTACCAAAATCATTGGAGAATCTTGAAAAAATGGGAATTCCGGGAAAAATTGTTGCTTTTGTTTTGCCCGCAGGCTATAGCTTTAATCTTACCGGAACAACATTGTATCTTTCACTGTCGTCTGTTTTTATAGCACAAGCTTGCGGAATGGACCTCAGTTTAGGACAACAAATAAATATGTGCCTGATATTAATGCTCACGTCAAAAGGCATTGCGGGAGTAAGAGGAGCTGCCTTCTTAATTTTAGTGAGTACCGTTTCATCACTTGGACTTGATCCGCAAAAAGCATTTGCAATATTAGCAATTGATGCATTGATGGACATGGCACGAACAGGTGTAAACGTTCTTGGAAATTGTCTTGCAGCTTTTGTTGTTGCGAAGTGGGAGAAGGAAGTATAAAGATAGTGCATGGTTGTTAGTGCTTAGTGCATGGATTAAGATGTCAGTAGTCATTGGTTGAAGGGTGCTGATTTTGGTTTTTAATATTTGAACCTTACATTTGAACCGATGCTAACCAATGGCACATATCGTTTTATATCTTCATTCGTTCCCGAATGCTTAGGCATATAAGCATTCGATATACTTTTTATTTTTCCTGAACCATTTTTTATTTATCGTTGTACCTCTCTTCAGGAGGCATTAGATAATCTTAATTTACATTTTTTATTTATCATATTATGAAAAGATATAAAGCAATCGACAAAAAATTATTCATCGAAAACCGCGAACGTTTTCGCAAACACTTAAAACCAAAATCAATCGCGATCTTCAATTCGAATGAAGTGATGCCGCGCAACGGTGACGCGAGTTACGACTACAAACAAAATTCGGATATGTACTGGCTTACCGGTATCGATCAGGAAGATTGTGCAGTGGTTATATTCCCTGATTGTCCCGTTGAAGCATACCGCGAAGCACTATTTATACGCAGAACAAATGCAACCATTGCTGTTTGGGAAGGACATAAATATACCAAAGAAGAAGCAACTGCAGCATCGGGAATTAAAAATGTTTTCTGGATGGATGAGTTTGACACCAATACACGTGCTGTAATTTTAATGGCAGAAACAATTTATTTAACACTGAATGAAAATGACAGGAATTCAAATGCCTTCTTAACAAAAGATATCGCATTTGCGAAACAAATGAAAGAACGTTTCCCGCTTCATCATTTTGAACGTGCTGCTCCAATAACCCAGCGTTTGCGCAGCATAAAAACTCCTCTCGAAATTGAAACGATGAAAAAAGCCATCGACATTTCTGAAAAAATGTTCATGCGTGTTTTGAAATTTATGAAACCCGGAGTTACCGAATATGAAGTGGAAGCGGAAGTGATCCATGAATTTTTACGCAATGGTGCTGCGGGACATTCCTTCACTCCTATTGTTGCCAGTGGGAAAAACGGATGTGTGCTTCATTATATCGACAATGCCGGAGTTTGCAACGATGGTGAATTGTTGTTGCTCGATACCGGTGCAGATTACGCAAACTATGCAAGCGACATGACACGCACCTTTCCTGTGAACGGGAAATTTACAAAACGTCAGAAAGATGTGTATAACGCGGTATTGCGTGTGATGCGTGCTGCAATGAAATTATTGAAACCGGGAGTATTGCTGATGCAGTATCACGATGAAGTGTGCAAGATCATGGAGAAAGAACTTATCGATCTTAAACTGATTACGATGGATGACATCAAGAAACAGGATCCTGCATGGCCGGCATTCAAAAAATATTATATGCATGGCACTTCGCACTTTTTGGGAATTGATGTGCACGATGTGGGCATGCGTTACGAACCCATGCAGGCCGGCATGACGTTTAGCTGTGAACCTGGAATTTATATTCCTGAAGAAGGAATAGGAATTCGTCTCGAAGATGAAATATTAATTACCGAAAATGGATGCATTGATCTGATGGCGCATATTCCCGTTGAGGCAGATCATATCGAAGAATTGATGAACAGAAAGTAATTTCATATTGTGCAGTCGGGTGGAAATACCTGACTGCACTTTAATCGAAAAATTTGTAACAGGAATAATGGAATTATTTTAGCATTTAGAAATATTATTCTCTTCCGGCAACATAAAATTGAAGTTTACATTTATTGTTTTATTTTCGAATAGAATAAGCCTGACGAAATAAAATTATTATGCATCAATATAAACTACATAGCATATGAAACTTTTAACCAAACTCTTCATCATCGGATTTACCATTATCTTTATTATTTCCTCATGCTCCATTGAGAAAAGACGTTATATGTCGGGCTACAATATTGAATGGCGAAGTTTGAAACCCATTGATACACGAAAAACAAGCGTATCTCAAACCGCCACAAAAAAATATGCAAACAAAAAATCTGAATCCGATAATATTCAAATAAAAAATACAGAAATACATCAGTTAGATTTCAGTGACAATTCAATTACTGCATCAACCAATGAACAACCTGTTATTATACCAAGACCTGAACAAAATATCCGATTAAATGAAACTCTCTGTAAATCGACAGCAAAGAAATCAATTGAATTCAAACAAAATGAAAACTCACAGTCAGTCTCTAATTCTTTAGGAACATTTAATAAAAAAGCTCCAAACGAGACTAAGGTTACCAAACATTTGACTGCTGAAAGTGAAGGTTCATCAGGACTTAGTGCGATCGGCTGGATTGTATTAATCTTAGGCATTTTATTTTTACTGTTTGTGAGTATTGTACTCGGTGCTTTGTTAATGTTACTCGGGCTTGTTTTTGTAATATCAGGAAAAAGTAATAAAGAAACACCGCCATCAACCAGTGAAAAGAAAAGTGAGAACACCAACCAATATGTTGATGTTGTGTATTTAAAAAATGGAGGAGTAATTAAAGGAATGATCATCGAACAGGTGCCAAATGTTCAGGTAAAAATTCAAACCAAAGATGGAAGTATATTTGTTCACAAAATGGATGAAATTGAAAAAATTACCAAGGAAATGGTAAAGTAAATTATCCGCTGCTACTTTGTACTGTTCATGTAATTAAACTTTCATTGTATTACTCACCAATCTGATAACAGACAAGTGATTCTTTATTTTCTTTCATCAATTTAAATTTTATTTGTGGCAGAAATTTCTACCATGAAATCCCATTTATCCAAAAAGAAAAATAAAGATTCTTTCATCGCAATACTGGAGCGTTTCGATTCCAACCTGTGGTATTTTCATATTCTTGTTCCAAAAGAAATAGCAGAAAATCTTATTACCGGAAAAAACAGAAGAATCGTTTGCACATTAAATGACACCGAATCATTTCAGTGTGCACTTATGCATAAAGGAGGAGGTGAATTTTTTATCAATGTCAATCAAAAGATACGAACTAAACTGAGATTGAAACTCCATTCTGAAGTTGAAGTGTGTTTGCAAAAAGATAAAAGTGAATATGGTCTGCCAATGCCTGAAGAATTAATGGAGTTGCTGCAAATAGATGATGAAGGAAATACATTATTTCATGCATTAACACGTGGCAAGCAACGGACCTTATTACACATGATCGGTACCCCAAAAAGTTCTGATATCCGTATCCGGAAAGCGATCTGCATTATTGATCATCTCAAATTCAATAATGGAAAAATAAATTATAAGCTTTTGAATGAAGCCTTAAAAAATTCAAAATAAATTTATCCCGATTTCATAAATTGCATTAACATTTTTCAGCAATGGCAGAAAATAAAACCAAACCCGGAAAAGAAAGCATTGATAAATTCCTTTCAACATTCGAACCATCCATTCAGGAAGATTGCAAAACACTTATCAAAATAATGAAAAAAATTAGCGGCAAAGAACCTGTGTTGTGGGGTGGCAGCATGATCGGTTTCGGATCTTATCACTATAAATATGCAAGCGGGCACGAAGGCGATTCTTTTCTTACAGGCTTTGCACCGCGTAAAGCAAACCTCACCATTTACGGAATGACAGGCTTTGACAGGCATAAAGAACTGATGGAAAAATTGGGGAAATACAAAACAGCAAAATCATGTTTGTACATAAAAAAACTTTCTGATGTGGATGTAAAAATTCTGGAAAAACTAATTGCAGAAACGTACAAATGCATGCTCGAACATTACCTTAAAATGGTGAGCTGATGTATGCCATTGTTGATATAGAAACTACCGGTGGTCATGCCGAATCAAACAGTATCACCGAAATTGCAGTGTTTATTCATGATGGGGGAAAAGTGGTGCAGCGCTTTGAAACACTTCTAAAACCGGCCCGTTACATACCTCCGTATATTTCTGCTTATACCGGCATAACAAATGAAATGGTAGAAAATGCTCCACAGTTTGATGATATTGCTGAAGAGCTTTTCAGCGTTTTGAAAGGGAATATTTTTGTGGCACACAATGTTAATTTTGATTACTCATTTATCCGGTCACATCTCAAATCATCAGGCATCGAATACAACAGCAAAAAATTATGTACGGTGAGACTAAGCCGCAAAATTTTTCCGGGTTTGCGTTCATACAGTCTCGGAAATATCTGTTCGTTTGTTGGAATCGATATTCAAAACCGACACCGTGCAGCAGGAGATGCAATTGCAACTGTTGAACTTTTTGAAAAAATTTTGAAAGAAGATACCGATGGGGTGATCGATGATTTTTTGAAACGTGGTTCGAAGGAACAAATGCTTCCGCCAAATTTACCAAGACAACAGTTTGATGAACTTCCCGAAAAACAGGGAGTATATTATTTTCATGATGAGAACGGGAAAATTATTTATGTGGGCAAAGCAGTAAACATCAAACGCAGGGTATCCACACATTTTGGCGGCAATTCCACACGAAAGCAAAAACAGGATTTTCTGAGAAATATATACAGTATCAGTACCGAAATTTTAGCAACCGAACTGATGGCATTGATACATGAATCGATCGAAATAAAACGTCACTGGCCCGAATTTAACAAAGCACTTAAGAAACCGGAATTTGCTTTCGGCATTTATGATTACGAAGACCAGAACGGATACATTCGCCTCTGCATCGACCGTGTGCGCAAGCATACCAAACCGCTTGATACGTTTCAAAATTTAACGGAAGCCATCAACGCGATGGAGAAAATTGTCGGGGAATTTGAATTATGTCCGAAGTTATGCATGCTTCAAACAAAACCGGGAAGTTGTGAATCATTTGAAGCCGGAATGTGCAAAGGTGCCTGCTGTGGAAAGGATGATCATACCGGTTATAATATTCGTGTGAATACTGCCATCAATAATATGTTGCAAAAAGAATCGTATGCAATAATTGACAAAGGGATACAGGGAAATGAGCTGAGCTGCATTTTAGTAGAGAACGGAAAATTTTACGGAATGGGTTATTTACCTAAAGAAATTTCATTTAATGAAATTGAAAATGTAAAAGAATACATCAAACCTCTTAAAGAAAATTTCTTTATACGTGAATTGCTGAAAAGCTCAGCAGTACCTGAGAATACAAGAATTATTTATTTTGAAGAAAATGTGCTAAGTTCCTGAAAGAACAATTTAAAATTTGAATATCCCGCCAACATTCAAACTTGTCCATGATATAATATCATAACTGTAAGTAAGTCTGTTATAGATCATGAGATTATCCATCACATTGAAACGAATTTTAAAATTGTCGTTAACACGATAATCAACACCAATCTGAGGTCCGCCTGTAAAATAATTTTTGGAATTCGTTACCAGCTTCATATTTGCTGTGGCCCATCCAACATCAACACCAACAAAAGGTCTCCATGTTTTTTCATCTGCCGCTTTCTTTTCTCCCGGTCCTTCAATGATTGACCCGAAATAAACTTTTGCATCTAATGTAACAGGGATGATCTGTAAAGCTGTACCATTTATCAATGGGGAAATTTTACTGTCGGTATTTTTGTTTGCAAAATTTACATACCCAACGCTCACTCCAAGCGAAACATACTCGTCAAAGGCTTTGATATAATGAATTGTAGCACCGAAACCGTTCTTCGCTCCCTGACCTAATTCACTGGCGGCAATTGAATAATTTGCCGAAACACCAAAACTATTCTGTGCTTCCATATTGGTGCTGAGAACGAAAATCAGTATCACTGATAATATTGCCGGTTTAATAAAAGACATCTTTGCCATAAAATCCTTTTTAAAATATTGCGTAATACTAAAATATTTTTATCAAATAAAAAAACTTTCAGGCTGTTGCAATAGCTTACGTTCTGATAAAAATCAGTTTTACGCGTGAGTATTATCATTTTTTGAGGTATACAGCTAATCTACATTTGAGATATAAATTTTATCGCTGTGATACGGAATATGCTTTTATTGATGGATGCAACTGAAGATTCGGCAAAACTGCTGGATAATTCACTTTCCATTTTCGACAAAAAAGAAAATCATTTCAGCGGAATTTTTGTTGATGGTATTTCGAAAGATCACCTGAATCATATTTTCGAAAATCCTCAAAGTATATACAACGAATATTCATATAAAGAGATCATTGAAAAAATTCTTCAATCAGAGGAAAATAATTCTGAAGATTTCATTCAGAAATTTGTTCAAAAATGTGATGATCTTAGTTTAAAAGCTTCCGTATATCTAAACAGTCATTCGATCGATCACGATCTGGTAAATGACAGTTTGTATTCTGATCTTATGCTTATCGGGAAAAACATTTTTGCTCACCGCAAAAACGATCATCATTATAATGAAATGATCGAGTCGCTCCTTCGAAATTCAAAATGCCCTGTTTTTCTTATTCCAAACGAAATAAAACCGCTTGAAAACATTATTCTTTTATTTGATGGTTCGGCAAAAAGTTTTGAGGCGATAAAATTATTCTCTTACCTTTTCGAAACCCAGATGATCAATAATAAAGTCGTACTTTTCACAATAATGAACGATGTTTCGATGGAAGAAGAAAAAAATATTTACAACTACATAAAAACCCACCATCAGTTCTTTTCAGTGATGAGGAGTGACCCGGAAACATATTATAATGATTTAAAAGATTTGCTCACTCAGTTTGATAATTTTATACTTGTAACCGGAGTGAACCGGAATGAAATCATTGAAGACGTTATTTTTTAATCACGAACAATCATTTTTTCTTAAAGGCAACCGCTCCGTATTCATGATATAATGAATGGGAGAAACCTTATCAGCACGTAAAATAAAATGTTACCATTGCGGTGACGATTGCGAATCGTTTCCGATACAGCATGATGGTCATTCGTTTTGCTGCATGGGGTGCAAAAGTGTTTACGACATCCTTTCGCAAAATAATCTCTGCGACTACTACAATCTTGAATCCAATCCGGGAATTGCAATAAAGAATCCGGTTTCAAAAACGAAATTCAATTATCTGGATGATGAGCAGGTATTGAAAAAACTGATCGATTTTGCGGATGATCAGATACAGAAAACCACATTATTTATTCCCGTGATGCACTGCAGTTCGTGCATCTGGCTGCTTGAAAATTTGTACAAACTCGAAAAGGGAATTATTCAATCGCGGGTAAATTTTCTAAAAAAAACAGTTTCTATTACCTTCAAAACACAGGATACATCTCTTCGTAAAATTGTCGAATTGCTTACTGCACTTGGTTATGAGCCTGCCATTAACCTGAATGATATTGAATCGCAGGTAAAGAAAAGTGTGAACAGGAAATTATCGTATCAGATCGGAGTGGCAGGATTTTGCTTTGGCAATATTATGTTGCTTAGTTTCCCTGAGTATTTTGGATTGGATGAATTTACGCAACATGGCTTTTCAAAACTTTTTGGTTACCTGAATTTTATTTTAGCACTTCCCGTTTTCTTTTTCAGCGCTCAGGATTATTTTAAAAATGCCTATAAAGGTCTTCGCAAAAACCATATCAGCATTGATGTTCCGCTTGCCCTTGGAATTCTTGTTCTGTTTCTGCGAAGTGCTGTTGAAGTAGTTTCACGAACAGGTATCGGCTATTTTGATACAATGGCGGGCCTTGTATTTTTTCTGCTTATCGGCAAATGGTTTCAGCAAAAAACATTTGATACACTCTCTTTTGAACGCGATTATAAATCATATTTTCCCGTAGCTGTCGGTGTAGTTATTAATGGAAAAGAAACAACCGTCCCGGTAAGTAATCTGAAGATCGGTGACCGTATTTTAATACGGAATAATGAATTGATACCTGCCGATTCGATATTGATGAACGGAGATGCACATATTGATTTCAGTTTTGTAACAGGCGAATCGGCTCCTGTTTCAAAAGTTTGCGGTGAAATGATCTATGCCGGTGGCAGGCAAAGCGGGCAAACCATCGAACTTGAAGTGTGTAAAAAAGTTTCACAAAGTTATCTCACCCAATTATGGAACAGCGAACATTTTGCAAAACAGAATGAAAGTAAAATACAAACCTTCCAGCAAACCGTAAGCAGATATTTTACAATTGCATTAATAATCATAGCAACCGGATCAGCAGCATTTTGGTTAGTTGTTGATCCATCACTTTCCATCAATGCATTTACATCGGTTTTGATCATCGCCTGCCCGTGTGCACTTGCGCTATCAAGTCCGTTCGCGTTGGGAACAGCGATGCGGATTTTAGGAAGAAATAAATTTTACGTAAAATCACCTGAAGTGGTGGAACAGATCGCTAAATCGCAAATAATTGTATTTGACAAAACAGGCACCATTACACAGCCTTCAGAATCAGAGATCAGATTTATTGGTGAAGATATGACAAATGAAATGAAGCAGAATATTGTTTCTCTTGCACGAAATTCTGTTCATCCCTTAAGTAAAAAAATTGTTTCGTTTTTGAATGAAAATATCCGCATTCCTATATCGGATTTTCATGAAGAAACCGGAAAGGGTTTGCACGGAAAAATTAATGGCAATGAAATTCTTCTTGGCTCTTCATCATTTGTTTTCAATAAAAATGAATCAACTGATGAAGCTGATCTGACAACAAAAGTTTATGTAAAAGTAAACAATATGATTAAAGGTTATTTTATTTTTGAACATGCTTACCGCAAAGGGTTAGGCGACCTTATCAAAAATTTAAAAACTAATTTTGATCTCTATTTGCTTTCAGGAGATAATGAGAGTGAGCGAAATAAAATTCATTCTATATTCGGTGACCACAGTAAGATCTTTTTCAAACAATCACCGCTGGAAAAATTAAAGTTCATTGAAGACCTTCAGAAACAAAATAAAAAAGTGATGATGATCGGTGACGGGCTGAATGATGCGGGAGCATTGAAAGCAAGCGACCTCGGTATTTCTGTTTCAGAAAACACTTCACATTTTTCTCCTGCATCGGATGTAATTATGGATGCTTCTGTTTTTGAACTGACAGATAAATTCATTACCTTTTCAAAAGATACAACCAAAGTTATCCGGATGAGTTTTGTGATCTCATTAATATATAATTTTATCGGACTGAGTTTCGCGGTACAGGGAAATCTGTCACCGCTTATTGCTGCTGTTCTTATGCCGCTTAGTTCTGTATCGGTAATTGTATTTACAACTGTTGCAACAACATTATTTTCTAAAAAAGAAAAACTGAAATGAGTATAATTTATTTGTTACTTGGTTGCAGTTTGCTTATGGCAATTATATTTCTGGTTGCATTTATATGGTCGGTGCGCAGCGGGCAAATGGACGATGATTATACTCCTTCAGTACGTATCTTATTTGATGATATTGAAAACAAGAATGATAGCGAAAATGAGGATAAGAAAACAGAAGAAAAAACATGATGAAAATCAGTTTTCAAGGTGAGGAGCATCACATTTCACCGGCAGGTTTTAAAATAATTTCGTTTGAAATTTTTTTACGGTCTAATCTTCTGCTATGCAAATTGAAAAATTCCACTACGACAACAAAATCGTCCGCAACTTTGCCATTGCATCAATGGTATTCGGAGTTGTAGGAATGCTCGTTGGGTTGCTTGCTGCAATTCAGCTTTATGCACCTGCTGCAAATCTTGGCAATCAGTTTACCTCATTTGGTCGCATCAGACCATTGCACACCAATGCGATCATTTTCGCATTTGTTGGTAATGCAATCTTTATGGGGATTTATTATTCGCTGCAACGCTTATGCAAAGCAAGAATGTTCAGCGACACATTAAGTACCATCCATTTCTGGGGGTGGCAACTTATTATTGTTTGTGCTGCAATAACTCTTCCGTTAGGATTAACTTCCTCAAAAGAATATGCCGAACTCGAATGGCCGATAGATATTCTGATCGCAATTATCTGGGTTGTATTCGGTATCAATATGATCGGTACAATTATCAAGAGAAGAGAAAAACAGATGTATGTGGCAATATGGTTTTACCTCGCAACATTTGTGACCGTAGCAGTATTACATATTGTAAACTCAATGGAATTTCCTGTAAGCTTTTTTAAAAGCTATTCGATGTATGCAGGCGTTCAGGATGCATTGGTACAATGGTGGTACGGACATAATGCAGTTGCATTTTTTCTTACAACACCATATCTGGGAATGATGTATTATTTTTTACCAAAAGCTGCAGGTCGCCCGGTTTATTCATACAAACTTTCCATTCTTCACTTCTGGACATTGATATTCCTTTATATATGGGCAGGTCCGCATCACTTATTATATTCATCACTTCCCGACTGGGCACAATCACTTGGTGTTGCATTTTCGATAATGCTTATCGCTCCGTCATGGGGTGGCATGATCAACGGATTGTTAACACTTCGCGGAGCATGGGATAAAGTTCGTGATGAGCCAATATTGAAGATGCTTGCAGTAGGTGTTACTGCTTATGGTATGGCTACGTTCGAAGGTCCGATGTTATCATTAAAAAATGTAAACGCCATCGCACACTTCACCGACTGGATCGTTGCACACGTGCATGTTGGGGCATTGGGATGGAACGGATTATTGACATTCGCAATAATGTACTGGATCATTCCGAGAATTTTTAATACAACAATTTATTCAAAGAAATTGATGAATGTTCATTTCTGGCTGGCCACTCTTGGAATTCTTTTCTACGCGATCCCAATGTACTGGAGCGGATTTACGCAAGGTTTGATGTGGAAGGAATTTGCTGCAGACGGAACACTTCAGTATCCTGAATTTTTAAAGATCACCGTTCAGATATTACCCCTGCATATGCTTCGTTCATTCGGTGGAGTATTATACCTTTCAGGATTTCTCACGCTCATTTATAATATTGTAAAAACAATGAAACAGGGAAAACTTATTGCTAATGAACCTGCTGAAGCTGCTGCAATCGACCGCACTAAATTATTCGGGAAAGGTGATTTCTGGCATGCTGTACTTGAAAAGAAACCTGTTCTATTTACCCTTCTTTCAGTATTGATTATTCTTGTTGGTGGTGCCATTGAGTTAATTCCCACGCTAACCATCAAATCAAATATTCCGACTATTGCAAGTGTAAAACCTTACTCTCCTCTTGAGTTGCAGGGACGCGATATTTATATCCGTGAAGGATGTGTTGGCTGCCATACGCAATGGGTTCGTCCGTTCCGTTCGGAAACAGAACGCTATCAGGGTGAATATTCAAAAGCAGGAGAATATGTGTATGATCATCCATTCCTTTGGGGATCAAAACGCACAGGACCTGATCTGATGCGTGTGGGAGGAAAATACCCTGACGCATGGCATTACAATCACATGCAGAACCCGCGAAATGTTTCACCGGGATCCATCATGCCTGCTTACCAGTGGTTACTTGAACAAAAATTGGATATCAGTACAACGGAACGGAAAATGAAAGTGATGCAGAGTTTAGGGGTTCCGTATACCAACGAAGAGATCGCAAATGGAAATGCAAATCTTACTTCTCAGGCAAATATGTTTGTTGCCAGTTTGCAAAAAGACGGTATCGCAACAGATAACAGCAAAGAGATTATTGCGCTGATAGCATATTTACAGCGTATCGGAACGGATATAAAAAAACAACCCACAGCAAATAAATAATCAGATATGAATCAGTTCCTATCAAATGTAACAGGTGTTGAAGGTTATCTCATCTTTTCGATGGTCACCTTCATCACATTCTTTCTCGGACTACTGATCTGGGTGTATACCGCTGATAAGAATTATATCGAAAAAATGAAAAAT
>Ga0206974_1034_pt1 | contig 33184 bp, 32 predicted proteins | sample Alteio_BWOrgHeat_84_FD_152920 | JGI IMG/M metagenome (GOLD analysis project Ga0206974, IMG submission 152920) | Enriched cells from forest soil in Barre Woods Harvard Forest LTER site, Petersham, Massachusetts, United States -... | ecosystem: Environmental > Terrestrial > Soil > Temperate forest >... | reverse complement strand
TCGGCAAGAACGTGACCGGCGTGCAGGGAGACGTCTCGAAGCTCGCCGATCTGGATCGCCTGTTTGCGCAAATCAAGCGGGAGAAGGGCAAGCTCGATATTGTGTTCGCGAATGCCGGCGTGGCGAAATATGCGCGGCTCGGCACGATCACCGAAGAGTTTTACGATTCGATCTTCAATACCAACGTGAAGGGACTGCTTTTCACGGTGCAGAAGGCGCTTCCGCTGCTGCCGGATGGAGCCTCCATAATTCTGAATGCGTCCATCGTCGGCAGTAAAGGATTCGCAGCGAACAGCGTGTATAGCGCGACGAAGGCGGCTGTACGGTCGTTCGCGCGGACCTGGACGACGGATTTGAAGGACCGCCGCATTCGCGTGAACGCGGTGAGCCCGGGCGCCACCGACACGCCGGGAGCGCGTGATTTGCTGGCTTCTTCAGAGGTTGGCGAGCAACGCAAGAAGATGATTTCGACTATGACGCCACTCGGCAGATTCGGCACGCCCGACGAGATCGCCAAGGCAGTGGTATTTCTGGCGTGCGACGACAGCAGCTACGTCGCGGGAATCGAACTGTTTGTGGATGGCGGCTTCGCGCAGGTGTAGGCGCGTTGGAGGCTGGCTTCAGGCTCGGCCTGAACTCATATCGGAGGAGCGCCGGTCGCGCAGATCGAGAAAATGAAGGAAGCGGGCACTCGAAACCCTCCGGCACACCAGCATTTCATCTGCTATGCAGATTCAGCAATTGTGGGAATTTGTACACCCAGCGCGATGAATTTCAGATTAAGGCGGGCGCGGGCTGGGCTGTTCCTATTGATTCTGCAGGACGTCGTAGCGAGCGATGGCGTAGCCGAGTACGGCTCCGAGGAAGACGTCGGACGGGAAATGGGCTCGCAAGCTGATGCGCGAAAAGCCGATGGTCCCCGCCAGGCCGTAGGCAACCCAGGGAACCCAATGATGGTTGCGATAGCGGCGGGCGATTACCGTAGCGACGGAAATGGCCGCAATCATATGTCCCGAGGGGAAGCTGCTGCCGACATCGGAAGCACTATGGAAGAAGGTATCCGCATAATTCCGTTGCCTGTATATGTCCTGCGGACGCCATCTGGCGGTCACGGTGTTCAAGACCGCGCGGAGCACTTCGGAATCGGCGACAGTTTCGCCCGCGAAGAGCGCGGTTTGCTGCATATACGAATCTCGGCGCTGGAGGCCGATGGCATAAAGCACCGTCGGGATGACGATTGTTTCCGCGCCCGTGACGTTGCTGCCAAAAGCTCCGTTAAAGTCGCTGAAAACTTTGGTGTGATTGAAATACGGAGCAGCGTAGGTATCGGTGGATAGCAATGCAACCGTGGCAGAAACAACAGTAACCGTAGGCGACCAATATCGCCCTTGAGCGAGTTGGCTCGGGAAAAACCAGATGTTTTGCTGATCGCGCAGGAAGTTACGGGGCAGAAGGTTGAGCGAAACGTCGCGGGAGTGAGAGGAGGCAGAGCTAGATTCCGAACTGGAGTCAAACTGTTTTGCAGCGGGCGTCCCTGCGGGAGAGATCGGCGGATTATCCTGCGCATGAAGCACAAGTGACGAGACGGCTATACACACCAAGGCGCATGCACGTAGACAGACGACACGCAGTGGAATGGCGGGCGCCACCTTCACAATACCTCTCAATGGGATCTATGAGTCGACGGTAAGGCTGATGTCGACGCTAGGGCAGATTTCGTGATCGTAGCATGCGCGTCGTTAAAGGAAATCCTGCCGCATCGAGTAGGTGCCCAGTTTGGAAACAGGAGCAAATGGTTGCGTGAAGCGACTTCGTTCTGTTTGAGCGAGTGGCGCCACGAAGCGCGGCGAGCCTAGCTGAAGCGCTTTTCGAGTAGTAAGGCGAGACTTTCTCGGTGTTTTGCGCCGACGAGTCAGTCTTTCTGGCGGTCGCGGGTGGCGCGGGCGCATTCCATCATAAGGTCGAGGAATTTCGTGTAATTTGCCTCGCCGACGACGAAGGGGTTCGGTTCTCCCGGTTTTCGCGCGCGAAGCGCCGTTAGTTTATCGGCAAAGCCGTCGAAGACGGGATGATTCTGAATTTCGACGTCGACTTTCATTCTCCTGGTCCATTCTTCAAAGTGCTGGATGGAGTCGATGAACTCCTGCACCTGACTGGCGCTACCCTGAGCGATGAATCCTCCGCCGACCATTCCGGCGATGTGCGGCTTGCCGTTATCCTTCGCCGGGATGATCAGGCCGAGCGAGCCGGGCGTGTGGCCGGGAATGAAGACGGGAGTTACGCTCTGGTCGCCCAGAGTGATGGGCACGCCCTCGAAGGCGACCATGTCTTTTTTCGGGAGCTCTACAGGCGCAGGCGCATTTCCCCCAAATCGCGCTCTGACCGAACGCTTGAGTTGCCAGCGGCGATATCTCTTCCGGGTCGCCGCTTTGAGCTCTCGGATGCGCACCCTTATACACCCGACTCTCGTCCAAGTTCACCAGAGTATTTTTGCGGCATAGCTAAGGGACATTGCAGCGCGAAACGAGGTTGCACCATCTTAGGGACTGGGGATTGCAGCGCGAAACGAGTGGCTAGGTTGGACCGTCTTAGGGACGGGGAGGACTGAATGACGCTGAGAAAAGCAGCCTTGGCGTTTTTGGCGGTGGTGATGGCTCTGGTTGCCGCGCCGATGTTCGCGCAAGACCAGGGGCAGCCTCCGTCATTTGGACCGGACCAACTGGATCAGATGGTGTCGCGGATAGCGTTATATCCGGACCCGTTGCTGGCGCAGATACTTGCCGCGGCGACTTATCCGGACCAGATTCCCGACGCGGCGCGTTGGGCAGATCAGCATCATTACCTGACCGGCCAAGCTCTGGCCGACGCGATCCAGGGAGACCAGCTGCCTTGGGATCCCAGCGTGCAAGCTCTGCTGCCATTTCCGTCGGTGCTAGACATGATGGCTTCCGACATGAACTGGACGACTGACCTGGGAAATGCGTTCCTGGCGCAGCAGCAGGACGTGATGGACGCCGTCCAGAGGGAGCGGCGGAAGGCACGGGACTTCGGATACTTGCGAAGTAATGGCCAGATTATCGTGGACGGCGGGCCCTATATCACCGTCATGCCAGTGAATCCTGGTTTTGTCGTAGTGCCGTACTACGATCCGCGAATTGTGTTCTTCGCGCCACGGCCGGGCTTCGTTGTGGGCGGGGCGATTCGTTTTGGTTTCGGCGTGACGATTGGAGGATTCTTCCGGCCGTGGGGCTGGGGCTACGATCGATTTGACTGGGACAGGCACGGTGTGATCATAAACAACGAGCCATGGCGGCGGTCATGGGGCAATCGGCGCGAGTACGAGCATCCTTATCCCGGCGTGCGGCGATACGCGCCGGCAGAGCGCGCACCGGAGCGGCATGAACTGCACCAACGCAGCGAACGTGAGCGCGCGGCGCCGCGCGAAGGGCGCAGAGCTCCAGAGGAGCACGGCCGAGACGGTCACGAACGGCGGTAACTGTTAACCGCCCATCGACGACTGACTGCGGTTTCCCGCCATTGACTCGCAGCGGGATATTCAGCTTTCGACGAAAGGCAACCCTATGGTTGCGTGTATGGCACGCCATTCCTGGTAGAGGGACATTAGCGCGAACAGCAGATCCCTCGGCCTTTGGGCCTCGGGATGACAGCTTGAACCTTGGCGAACCGATCAAAGGCCGAGGGAGTCCATTTTGGGTTTTTCGTAGACATCGTCTTCGCCGGGATAGCGGAGGCGGTCGTCAAAGCGGCCGGTCTCTTTTGCTAAAGCCCAAACCAAGCTTTCGCCAGCGGGAAGCGTTTGCGGCTGGCGCTTGAAGACGGGATCGTCGAAAGCGCGCCTGGCGTCGATCCACTGCCATCCCTTGTCTGAGAATTCGCGGATCACATCTTCGAGAAAAAGCGCGTTGATCATTTTGTGATGGAGGAGCAAGGTGTGCGGGATTTCGTGGCCCAGGACGTCAAGCGCGAGCTGGCGATAGAACGCGGCACGGTCAAGTAGATGCGCGACCAGATAATCGCCATAGGGCTGCGTGTTCGCAGCGGGCTGTTGTTGAAGGCGCGCGTTCATGCGATCGTCGACGTACCAATCGGAGGCATCGATGGTCACGTGGCCGACAGCATAACCTTTCTCCTTGAGTAGATCGCGGAAGCGATCGCGTTTTTCGGCAGTGTCTCCTTCCTTCAGGCCGGGATAGCGGAACATGCGCGTGAAGTGATGATAGGACTTGATCAGCGGCTCATTGCGTTCGAAATCGGCGGCGAAATCTTCGTAGCTCCTTTTCGGCGCATTGAAATTGAGATGGGAGTAAGAATGATTGCAGATGAGGTGTCCGGCTTCGTCCCATTGGCCGAGGAGTTCCTTGCCTTGCGGTGAGTCGATCCTCATGCCGCAGACGAAGAACGTGATCTTGAGGCTCCATTTGTCGAGTGTGTCGAGAATGGCGCGATTGGCTTCGCGCCAGGAGATGTTTGGACTGACGGAGGTGGTGGGGTCGTCCATAGTGACGGCGATGCGGGGCCGTTCGGGCGCGGGAGAGGCGAGCGTCGGAAGGGCCGAAGCCGCTACGAGCGTGCTGACAGTGCGGAGGAATTCGCGGCGATGCATGCGAGAACTATATATTGCGAAGAATGACGTGGGAAATCAAAAGAAAGCATCCCACGTTCAAAAGACGAAACGTGGGGCACCCGGAAAACCTGATCGTGCTCAATGTGTCTCAGCGCGGCGAGATACGAAAAGCAGATCCCTCGGCCTGCGGCCTCAGGATGACACCTCGCACTCGGGAAAAGCCTCAGGTCTCCCGCGCTTTTTTTTGAACGCGAAAGCTATGCTTCCGCTGGGCGGCGGGACGACCTGAACTGCAAACGCAGCGCAGCATACGCCAAGATGGCGCTAGCGGGCGGAGGCGACAGGGGAGCCGACGGCAACTGGCGTGAGCCAGTTGTGGCGGTCGGGTTTCGCGCCGGATAGAATGGCGAAAAATTCTTCTTGCAGGCGCTTAGTAATGGGGCCGCGGCGTCCGGCGCCGACGGTGATGCGGTCGATCGAGCGCAGCGGAGTGACTTCGGCGGCAGTGCCGGTGAAGAAGACTTCGTCGGCGATGTAGAGCATCTCGCGCGGAATCATCTGCTCAGTGACGCGAATGCCGAGATCTTCGCAGAGCGTCAAGATGCTGCTGCGGGTGATGCCCGGCAGTACGCTCGAAGCGAGCGGCGGCGTATAGACGAGGCCGTCGCGGACAATGAAGATATTTTCGCCGGAACCTTCGCTGACGTAGCCATTGGTGTCGAGAGCGATGCCTTCGGCATAGCCATTGGCGAGCGCTTCCATGCGAATGAGTTGCGAATTCATGTAATTCGCGCCGGCTTTGGCCATGGACGGGAGCGTATTGGGTGCGAGACGCGCCCAGGAGCTGATGCAGACGTCCACCCCTTGCTCGAGCGCTTCGGCGCCGAGATAGGCGCCCCATTCCCAGCAGGCCAGGTAAACCTCGATGGGGCAGGGCAGCGGATTCACGTTGACGTCGCCGTAGCCGCGGATCATCAGCGGGCGGATGTAACAGGAGTTCAGATGGTTTTCGCGCACGAGGTCGGCGGCGGCGGAGGAAAGCTGCTCGACGGTGTAAGGGCTCTTCATGCGGTAAATGTGGCCGGAGTGCAGCAGGCGCTGCATGTGTTCGCGCAGGCGGAAAGCGGCCGGGCCGTTTTTCGTTTCGTAGCAGCGGATGCCCTCAAAAACCGAAGAGCCGTAGCTCACGACGTGGGAGAGCACGTGAATTTGCGCTTCGTCCCAGGGGATCATTTTGCCGTTGTGCCATATCCAATCGGTTTTCTTGAGTGCCATCGGTGTCGCTCCTGAAGGAAATTATAGCATGGGCACTTCGGGGGCCTTTGACGCGAACGAGTGCGCGCCGGTTGGATGCGCGGCCAAATTGGACGGGCAGAGGCGCGCAACGCGCCAGGTGTACTTAGATCGCGGGGAATTCGGAATAGGAGGGATTCCTCGCCCGTGTAGGAGGAATGCGGGCGCAAAGGCTGCGCCCGACACGGGCTCGGAATGACAGGTTTTCTTACCGAGGGGCGGTGACGGGCGCGGGACGCTCAGCGGGACTGGGAGAAGGGCGTTCGGCGGGGGCGTTGCGCTCGATGGAGCGGAAGTCGCTGCCGGCGGCGGAGCGCACGGTGCCGTGCGCGGTTTCCCAAAGGCCGAGCAACAAGAAGGGAACGATGGTTGCCGCGGCCAAGAGTTTGGCTCTAGAGCCGACCTTGGCTTCCGGTTCCCAACGGAAGAGCTGCTGGCTGAGGAAGAAGGCCATGGCTGCGCTGACGGCGAGCGCGGTGATCTCCGCGCCGATGTGCGTGATGCCGACGCGGCCCACCATCACACGTTCCAGGCCGGTGACGAGATAAGTGGCCGGAAGGAAGAGCGCCAAGCGCTGGAGCCAGATCGGCAGGATGGGCAGCGGCAACGTGGCCCCGGAAAGCAATAAGAAAGCCGACCAAACGAGTTGGTTAATGACCTGAGTTTCCTGGGCGCTGTTGGTGACGCTGGCAACAATCAGGCCCAGGGCCGCGAAAGTCACCACTCCCACGGTGACCAAAAGGAAGGCGCCGCCCAGGTTTCCCCACTGGTTCATATGGAAGACCCTGCGCGCCAGCAAAAACTCAACGGACACGATCGGCAGCGTCAAAATGTAGTTCGAAAGGATGCTCGAGGCCAGCATGGCTCCGGGTCCGACAGGCGCGACGCGAAAGCGGCGCAGGATTCCCTGTTCGCGGAAAGTCACAAGCTGGACACTCAGGCCCTGGAAACTGCCCATGACGGTTATGGCCAGCACTGAGGACAGCGCGTAGGGAATGGCGGCAGGCGCGTAGCGCGCGAAGTAGGCGAGGACGGGGACCAGGATAATCAGGGGAAAAATAAAACCAAAGAAGATGAATGCGCGGTTGCGCAGCGCCAGCCGCATGCGAACTTTCGTGAGTGTCCAGGCGTTTCTCAATCGCGCAGGCTCCTGCCGGTGAGTTCGAGGAAAACGTCTTCGAGCGAAGGCGCGGCAATATCGAGGCTGGAGAGTTCGTTGCCGTGGGCCTCGAGGTATTTAACCAGCGAAACGATGGTTTGCGGCACGCGCGTGGAGTGAACCACATAGACTCCGTCGGAGGCGCGGCAATCGGCGACGCCTTCAAGCTGCTTGAGGGCGACGTCGGATTCGGGCCGGGCCAGGCGCAGCTCGATGCGCGTGGTACCGGCAGAACGTTGCTTGAGCTCGCGGGGCGTGCCTTGGGCGATGACGCGGCCCTGATCCACGATAGCGACGCGGTCGCAGAGCTTTTCGGCTTCTTCGATGTAATGCGTGGTCAGCAAGATGGTTTTCCGCTCCTTTTTCAGCTCTTCAATGATGGTGTAGATTTCGCGGCGGACTTGAGGATCGAGTCCGGCGGTGGGTTCATCGAGGAAGAGCACGCGAGGCTCGTTGACCAGAGACATGGCCAGAGCCAGGCGCTGTTTTTGGCCGCCCGATAGCTGAGAGTAGAAGGTATTGCGCTTTTCTTCGAGGCCGAAACGCTTGAGCAGCGCGGCGGGATCGCGGCGGCGTTTGTAAAAGCTGGCAAACATGGATACGGCTTCACCGACCCGGAGCTTATCGGGCAGCGCAGTGGCCTGGAGGACGGCTCCGATCTCCTGCTTAAAGGCGGCGCCGGGCATTTGGGGATCGAGGCCGCAGACGCTGACGATGCCTCCGTCGGGCGGGCGGAGACCTTCCAGGATTTCGACGGTGCTGGTTTTGCCGGCACCGTTTGGGCCCAGCAGGCCGAAGACTTCGCCCTCTTGGACTTCAAAGCTGACGCCGCGCAGGGCCTGGACCGGGCCGTAGTGTTTTGTGAGGTTGTGAACCTCGATGATAGGGGCGCTCACGGTGTAAACGGGTATCTATAGCACATTTTGAAGAAGGGTGACGGCAGGAGGGAATTCCATGAAGTAATTTGGACGAGCGACGGCGAATCTAACTTTTCATCCTTTTTTGAAAAAAAGCAGATCCCCCGGTCCAAAGTTCGGACCTCGGGATGACAACAGTGGATGAGGGGAAGGTTCTAACGTTTGGGTCCGACGTTCCGACGGCGACGTGGTTTGGCTCGGTGCTGCCCGGATTTGCGTGGGACGGGTCGTCGGCGTTTTGGCGCGGAGCGGGGAGGAGACCAGGCGTGCTCGGCTGCGACGCGGCGTTCGACGATGCGGGCGCCTTCGGATTCGAGAAGGCGGCGCTGGAGGCTGGCAAAGGGCTCGCGGATGACGATACGTCCGCCGGCGGCAATGACGCGGTGCCAGGGGATGGCTTGACCGCGCGGGCAAGCGGCCATGGCTCGACCGGCGGCGCGAGCGCCGCCGGGGAGCCGCACAGCCCGGGCCAATTGGCCGTAGGTGGTAACGCGTCCTTTGGGGATGCGCTTGACGAGGGCGTAGAGTCGCTTCCAAGCGGCGTCCATGTTGGTAAAGATAGCCGCTACGGACGCAACTTGCTAGACACTCGGGCTTCTGAGTTCTCAGGAGAAAATTTCAGAGGCTAAAGCCCCGAAAAGCCGCGACCCACAAAGCAAATCCCCCAAGGCCGGCTCGCCAGCCCAACGCGCGTGACTTTTTGGCGCGCGCAAGCGCTGCTCGCGCTCGAGAGGCGTGTCCCGGGGACCTCGGGTGCGCCCCGCCCTGGGCTACAAGGAGGCCGAGGGACTCGAGCTATTGCGCAATGGAAGCGGGTTGCCAGTTTTGGGAGTTTAGGAAACACAATAGGCAGAAAAAGTCATAGTAATGGCATCTAAGTAACCAGGGTAAGAAGGGCCCCTCACCTCCCAAAGTTCAGGTTCAAGTTCCTCTGCGACAAACATGTTCAAAGTGTCGGGTTCCTCTGCCGATGGATTTTTACGCGAGGAGGGATTCTCGCAATGGCAATTTTGAGGGGTACAGATTCGCCGAGAGGCGTCGGCGACAAAATACGCTCTTCGACTGCGTGGCCGAGCGGACCGAAAATCGGTCCGAGGAAATTGCACTCGGCCAATTCGCTCAGAGTGACACCGCATAAATGTCGTAGAAGCGGGGGTTTTGGCTGGAAAAGTGTGAACGCGCTTGCTTGGGAATCGGAGTGAAAAGAAGCCGAATCGAAAAATTCGATGTGGATGATCGATAAAAGAAAACGTGCGCGGTGGCCAACGTGCTTAGACTCATGGCGCAAAACTCAGAGGTGGGCGGAAGCGATGATAGTAACTGAAACGGGGAGTTACCGATAAGAGGCAACAATGCCCGAATTCGCAGCATCGAACTTGACGATGTAGTGGACGCCTCTTACACTACAACTAATGATTGGGGGGTTTTGAGGAGCAGTATGGCTTTCGTACGGCGCAAAGGCAACGCCTATTACCTGGTGCACAACGTGCGCCAGCGCGGCAAGGTGAAGCAACTTCACCTGGCCCGGCTGGGCGAGCGTCCTAGAATTACCGATGACGTAGTGCGCCAGGTCAACCGCACCTATCCCTTCGTGGACGTGAATTGGACAGAGCTGCGCGAGCAGATGAATACGCGCGTGGAGCTGTTCGACTCGAAGTCCGCGTACGTTCGCAAGCTTATCGCGACGCTTCGTACCCTCAATCTGGACTTAGCCGATCTATTTCCTCCGCTATTAGACGTGTCTGAGGCGCCTGCAACCGGGCAGGAACTGGTCATACAACTTCGTCTTTTGCATTCGACAGTGGGTGTGAAACTTGACCAGTTCGATCGGGCGCCACATCGAGCAGTGATGGCGGAGCGGAATTTTCGGTAAGTGGTCAGGAGGCACAAAGCCATGCGCGCCAGCCAGCAGCGTCGGTCTTTGGATCCGACCCTGAGAAGCATTGAATCTCAGGAATTCGAGAATTCTCTCCGCGAGAAGATCGTGGGGCAGGAAGAGGGCATCCGTGCCCTCGTGGACCTGTACCAGGTCTTCTGCGCGGGAATGTGCCCGAGCGGGCGTCCGGTGGGGAATTTGCTGTTTCTGGGGCCGACCGGTTCCGGCAAGACACGCATCGTGGAGGCGGCCGCGGAGATTCTCTTCGGCGATCCGCGCGCGGTGATCAAGGTAGACTGCGCGGAATTTCAGCATTCCCACGAAATCGCGAAGTTGATTGGCTCGCCGCCAGGTTATCTGGGGCACCGCGAGACTCATCCGCTGATTACGCAGGAAGAGCTGTCGAAATATCACACCGAGCAATTGAAGCTGAGCTTTTTGCTTTTCGACGAGATCGAAAAGGCGTCGGATTCCCTGTGGCAATTGCTGCTGGGGATGTTGGACAAAGCCACCCTGACCCTGGGCGACAACCGGCGCGTGGACCTTTCGCAGGTGGTGATCTTCTTGACGTCGAATCTGGGAGGCGGAGAGATTACCGAACTGATGAGCGGGGGCATGGGCTTCGTGCAGCCCGTCGACAAGCCGGCGGACACGTTAGATGGCAAAGTTACCCGTACGGCGCAGGAAGCGGCTCGGCGGAAGTTTTCGCCCGAGTTCATGAACCGGCTGGATAAGGTGGTCGTTTTCCACCCGCTGCGGCCGGTGCAGCTCGAGCAGATTTTGGAAATTGAGCTTTCCATGGTGCAGCGGCGCGTTCTGGACACGGCCAGGGGGCAGTTCCTTTTCCGGGTGACTCCGGCGGCGCGAAATTTCCTGCTGCGGGAAGGCACGGACTTGAAATATGGCGCGCGGCACCTGAAGCGCGCAATCGAACGGCATATCGTCTATCCGCTCGCGAACCTGCTGGCGACCAGCCAGGTGCATCTGGGCGACCTGCTGTGCATCGACTGGGACGAGCGCGAGCAGAGGCTCACGTTCGACAAGGAAGGCGAAGGCGCGGTCCTGCCGATAGCGGCTCCTGCAGCGGCTGCGGCGGCCGGCGCGCAGTCAGCGAAGGCAACAGGCGGCAAGCCGGCTGAAGGGCCACCTGCGATTGCGGCGCGCGAGGCCAAGGCTCCGATTACCGTGCCGCTTTCGCCATTGCCCGCACCAGCGAGCAGGCGGAAGAACGAATCGTAGGCGCGAAGTCTCAGTATCCGTCGCAGATATCCGCTATACGGTTACTACAATTTTGCCAATCTGCTCGTTTGACTCCATGTAGCGTGTGTAATCAGCGCTCCATAGGCCGTCAGATATTGCATCCAGATCGACGTGCCCTCTTCGGGGGTTAGGTTCTCTGGATAAGCCGCCAGCGCACTGGCCGGAACAATCGCCACCTCTCCATATACGCCGTAGTGCGTCATGAGAAACGCTGGAACAGTGCTGGCCTTCTTGCCCAGCCAGCTCTTGTCGACGTCTGGCCCGACCGCCGCCACGACACCGGATGCCTCATAGCCGAGCTTTGCCGGCAGGGCGGGGACTTCCAGGTATTGGCCACTGCGGAACATCGCCTCGGCTCTATTCAGCCCAATGGCTTTCACATCCAGGCGAACTTCGCCTTTCCCCGGCTCGGGGATTGGTTCGCTCTGAATCTTTAATACTTCCGGTCCCCCTGTCGCGTGGAAGCGGACAACTTTTGCGGTGTTATTCGCCACGTCAATCTCCCAGTGTGCTTGTGATTTCTTGGAAACACTCAGATGCGCTTTCCTTACTTTGCGGGTACCCGAGCTTTACGCGTACCCAAGTGCCTGCGGCTTGTCGCGAGCAGATAAGCTCAGGAGAGTAGAAACCCCAGCCTTTGCGGAAAGGCGCAAAGGCTGGGCTACAGGGGTAGCGCGGTAGCGCGTCCGAGCCTTACAGGCACCCTGGGCACAAAATCTTTACAACTTCACGGTCGCAGGAGCAAAAGCCTCAGGTCGCGCGCAAACCGCGACGACCTGAGCTACAAGAGCCCTCGGACGGAAACGAGGCAAATACCGACGAATTTTTAGGTGGCAGAGCTTAGCCGGCGGATTCAGCGGAGGATTTGGGCTTCCAGCGCAGGATAGGCTTGCGGGCAGCGCCGACTTCGTCCAGGCGGCCGACGCGTGTGGAGTGCGGCGCAGTCTTCACCAAATCGGGCTGCGTTGCGGATTCTTCGGCGATCGATTTCATGGCGTCGATGAAGAGATCACATTCTTCCTTGGACTCGGACTCGGTGGGCTCGATCATCATGGCGCCGGGAACGATGAGCGGAAACGCGGTGGTATAGGGATGGAAGCCGTAGTCGATGAGTCGCTTGGCGATATCCATGGTGTTCACGCCGTGCTTTTTCTGGCGGCTATCGCTGAAGACGACTTCATGCATGGAAGGCGACTTGTAAGGCAGGTCGAAGACGCCTTCAAGATTTTTGCGGATGTAGTTCGCGTTCAGCACAGCGTCTTCGGTGGCCTGACGGATACCGGGGCCGTAGGCAAGAATGTAGGCCAGGGCGCGAACCAGCACACCGAAATTTCCTCCAAATGCGCGCACGCGCCCGATGGATTGATGCCGAACCGGTTCGAGGATAAGGCGGCCGTCTTTTTCCACCAGCACGGGAACGGGCAGGAACGGCTCAAGATGGCTTTTTACGAGCACCGGGCCGGCGCCAGGGCCACCGCCGCCGTGCGGAGTGGAGAACGTCTTGTGCAGATTCAGGTGCATGACGTCCACGCCAAAGCGTCCCGGCTGGGCCACGCCGGCGAGGGCGTTCATATTGGCGCCGTCCATATAAAGCTGGGCGCCCCGGGCGTGGAGTATTTCAGAGACCTCCGCGATGCGCTGCTCGAAGACGCCCAACGTGGACGGGTTTGTGACCATCAGCGCGGCGACGTCTTCGTTGACGATATTTCGCAATTGGTCGACGTCGATCTGCCCGCGCGCGTCGGAGCGGATGTTTTCGACTTCGTAACCCGCGATAACGGCGGTGGCGGGATTCGTTCCATGAGCCGAATCCGGGATGAGGACTTTCTTGCGCGCGTTGCCGCGGCTTTGGAGGTAAGCGCGGACCAGCAGCAGGCCGGTCAATTCGCCTTGTGCGCCGGCGGCGGGCTGCAGCGTGGCGGCGTCCATGCCGGTGATTTCGAGCAGGCATTTCTGCAGGGTGAAGAGAATCTTCAAGCAACCTAGCGAGAGCTGCTGCGGCTGATACGGATGCTCAGTGGCGATGCCTTCGAGGCGCGCAATGTGCTCGTTGACGCGCGGATTGTATTTCATGGTGCAGGAACCCAGCGGGTACATGCCCAGATCGATGGCGTAATTCCAGGTGGAAAGCCGCGTGAAGTGGCGAATGACTTCGATTTCGCTGACTTCGGGGAAGCCCTCGATATCGCGGCGCGCGTAATCGGCTCCGAGCGCAGCTTGGACGTCGACCGCAGGCACGTCGGAGGGCGGCAATTCGAAGCCGCGCTTTCCGGGCACTGATTTTTCGAAGATCAGGCCTTCGTTTTGGCTGACGTGACGGCCGGCTTTTTTGATTTTATCGGGCAATTGGGTTCCTCAAAGGCTTTCGAAGACTGATTTCCTTTTTGTAATCTCACTCGCGGTGAAATCGAAGAGAGATTCTTCGACTTCCCGTCCGGACGGAAATCGTAAAGACACGATTTCCAGAAGAGCAAGCATCGGGACGCTCCGGTCAGAATGACAGATCAGGTGACGGGGCGAAACCGAGATGCAGGAAGCCAGGGATCTGAATGAAGCCATATCAGTTCTCACACTGGGACGGCGAGAGTTTCGCGAACGGCCTCGGTGAGCCGTTCGATCTCTTCGCGCCGCGTGGTTTCGGTAACGCAGAGCAAACCGCATTTGGTGAGCTCCGGGTAATGCGCGCCCAAAGGCAGCGGCCCGATGATTTTGTCGCGCAGCAATTGCGAATTGATGATGCGCACCGAGCGCGGGAATTGCAGGACAAATTCATTGAAGACCGGTCCATCGAAGACTCGGCGGACGCCAGGCAGCTTTTCGAGCTGGGCCACGGCAAACTGCGCTTTGGCGATATTTTGCTCGGCCATTTCGCGCAGGCCTTGTTTGCCGAGCAAGCAGAGATGAACCGTCGCCGCCAGGGCATAAAGGGCCTGATTGGTGCAGATGTTCGAAGTGGCGCGCTCACGGCGGATGTGCTGTTCGCGGGTCGCCAGCGTGAGGCAAAAACCGCGGCGTCCCTGCGCGTCAGTAGTTTGGCCGGCGAGGCGGCCTGGCAGTTGGCGGATGTCTTTCTCGCGTGTGGCGATAACCCCGGCGTATGGACCGCCAAAGCTCGGAGGGATTCCGAAGCTTTGCGTTTCGAGCGCGACGATGTCGGCTTCGGCGGGCGGACGCACAGCGCCGAGCGAGACGCCTTCGGCAATCGAGACGACGGTCAGCGCCTCCGCGCTGCGCGCGATTTGCGCGATGCGCGGTACCGGCTCAAGTACGCCAAAAAAATTAGGCGATTGCACGAGCACGGCGCCGATATCGCTGTTCATGGACGCGCTGAGGGCGGCAAGATCAATTTGGCCCGAGGACGTGAAGCCGATTTCGTCGATTTGCAGGTCGATATTGCGCGCGTAAGTCGCCAGCACCTGGCGGTATTCGGGATGCACGGAGCGCGCCACGAGCACGCGGCGGCGGCGCGTAAGGCGTTGAGCCATAAGCACGGCTTCGGTTGTGGCTGTCGAGCCATCCCACATGGAGGCGTTGGCCACTTCCTGGCCCGTGAGCTCAGCCATCAGGGTTTGAAATTCGAAGATGGCTTGCAGAGTGCCCTGGCTAATTTCCGCTTGATAGGGCGTGTACGAGGTGAGGAATTCACCGCGCAGCAGGATTGTGTCCGTGACCACGGAACGCAGGTGGTTATAGACGCCGGCGCCCAGAAAACTGGTGTAGCCCAGGGAATTTTCGGCGGCGCGCTCGCGGAAATATTGGATCAGCTCGGCTTCAGAGAGCGGACCGGGCAAATCGAGCGGCCGCTTGAGGCGCAACGCTTCCGGAATCGAGGCGAACAATTCGTCAATGGAACGCGCGCCAATAACATCGAGCATCTGGCGGCGCTCGGAAGGGCTTTTCGGGAGATAGCGCATCAGTTTTTCACGGGGCCGAGGCTTCCTTCTGTTTATCGGCGATGAAAGCCTCGTAGGAGGTGGCGTTCATGAGCTTGGAAAGCTCTGCGGGATTGGCCAGCTTGAGTTTGATCAGCCAGCCTTTGCCGTGCGGGTCTTTGTTGATCGTTTCGGGTGTTTCGGTCAACCCCGAATTCACTTCGGCGACTTCGCCTGAAACCGGCGCGTAAATATCGCTGATGGCCTTGACCGATTCCACGGTGCCGAGGGATTCGCCCGGATTAAGCTTTGTGCCGGGCTTAGGCAACTCGACATAGACAACGTCGCCGAGCTCATGCTGGGCATAGTCGGTGATGCCGACGGTGGCGAGATCGCCTTCGAAGCGCACCCATTCGTGTTCCTTCGTGTAACGATAGTCGCTGGGATAAGACATCTTTTCTCCCCTGTTTCTTCTACCTTAGACTCAAGCACCGTTTAGCGGCACTCAGGGCTGCAAAATCCCTCGGCCTTCCCGCCCCAACGCGAGCAAGGGCTGACGTCGGGGACCCCTAAGCCGCCTTTGTTCTGAACCCCGCTAACGAGCCCGCTTATAAAACGGCACGGGCACGATTTTGGCCGGTGCTTCCTGAGACCGAATGCCGATGCGGATCTGGGTCCCCGGAGCGCTCGATTCTACAGGCACGTAGGCCATGCCGATATTCTTTTTCAGAAACGGCGCGGGCGATCCGCTGGTGACGCGGCCGTTTTTTTGGCCGTCGGCAACGAGCACGGGATAGCCATCGCGAGCAATCAGACGATCCTGCATCTCGAAGCCGGCCAGGATGCGGCGGATTCCGCTCTCCTTTTGGGCTTGCAATATGCTTCGTCCGAGGAAATCGCCTTTGCCCAACTTGCAAATCCAGCCTAGATTAGCTTCCCAGACCGTGGTCGTATCGTCAATTTCGTGCCCGTAAAGGCACATGCCGGCCTCCAGGCGCAACGTATTGCGGGCGCCCAGGCCGCAGGGCAGCAGCCCTTCGGTTTTGCCGGCGTCGAGCAGGGCATTCCATAATTTTTCGGAATGTTCGGGCGCGAAGTAAATCTCGAACCCATCTTCGCCGGTGTAGCCGGTGCGCGCGATCAGCGCGTTCACGCCGTCCACTTCGCCATGAAGGAAATGGTAATACTTCAGCGCCGCGATTGGCTGACGTGTGAAGCGGGCGAGAATTCCTAGAGCCCTGGGACCCTGGATGGCCAACTGCGAGTAGCGCTCTCCGGCGTTTTCCACCTGGGCGTTGAACCGGCCGCGGCCCGCGTCGCGGATGTATTCGAAGTCCTTATCCTGATTGCTGGCGTTCACGCAGAGAAGGTAGTGGCCGTCGGAAATTTTATGCACCAGAAGATCGTCGACGAAGGTTCCCGCGGAAGTCATCAGGCCGGAGTATTGAGCCTGGCCATCACTGAGCCTGGAGGCGTCGTTGCATGTGACGAATTGGACCCAATCGAGCGCCTGCGGGCCGCGGACTTCGATTTCGCCCATGTGGCTGACGTCAAAAAGCCCGGCGGCGGTGCGTGTTGCGAGATGTTCGCTGACGATTCCGGAATACTCGACGGGCATGTCCCAGCCGCCAAAATTGACCATTTTGGCGCCCACACGGCGATGCGCGGAGTTGAGCGCAGTCTTGCGAAGCTGCGTTGTGGTCGCTTCGATCACGAAAAGTTCCAATTCCGGCGAATAAATGCAAACTAACATCGCGGCAGGAGGGAGTCAAGGAAGTGGCCAGATCGGCGGCAATCTCCTTGGTCGTCGGACTAAGCAGAATGGAGCAGGGATTCTTCAGGCCGATGCGACCGGCCTTCAATGACAACGCTAGGGCGTCAAAGCCCGGTCGCTGGTCAGGGGTCGCCTAGATTCGAAAAACAAGCTTGGCGGGAGGCAATTGGGAGGGAAATCCGGCTTGAGATTGGCGGCGGGGTCGCTTATATTTTGGCTAATGAGCCCTACAAAGACCGTCGTCTGTTCCCAATGCGACAAACCTGAGCGCGACTGCCGGTGTGACAAGTACTGCTGCATCTGTGCGGGGTTCGACCGGATCAAGCTGGGCGAGGATGGCCTGTACTACTGTCCCGATTGCATGGAAGCGTGTGACGTGAAACTGGCGAGCCGCAGTGGCGTGTGAACATTCGCGTACGGTTCTGCATCTCTCCCGCGACGACCGCATGATCGCCGCCGTGGGCGGCGCGGTGGCTCATTTTGCCGAGCGCTTGGGCCTGGAGAACGCCGCTTGCAGCCTGCTCACTTCGGCGCTCGAGGAACTCTGCCGACAGACTCTGCCTTTACTGAACGGAAATGGCGACGGGCTGGACGTAGCCATTGAAGATTTCGACGATCGGCTGCAGATCAGCGTAGAACACAATGGCGAAGCGCAACCTTCGGTTGGGGTGGAGTCGTTTATTGCAGAATGCGCGCGCGACTCAGATCAGCGCCTTACGGGCGTGCGCCTGATGCGCTCGGTGGACCGCATCGAGTACGACGCGCGCAGCGGGAGCATACGTACAACCTTGGTGAAGTATCTTCAATTTGAGAAGGACGAGTTCGGGAAGAACGAATTTGGGAAGAACGTCGGGAAGAACGGCCGCTGACTCCAGATCGCATTTGCCGCCAAGAGTAAGTCCCGCCTGCAAATCCTTCTACAGCCACTCCCGTATTGCACAGACATACGGTCGCGAAGAGCATATTGTGCCCGGCGCGGAGCTTCCCACGCGCCTCCGAGCTGCAAAGTTGGGCCCCGGAGCACCAATTGCCGGCTCGTATACTCATAGCTGACGACAACTCGATAGCGCGGACGACCATACGCGCGCTTCTCGATTGGCATTCCTTCCAGGTCTGCGGCGAGGCCAAAAACGGCAAAGAGGCGATCGAGAAGGTGATCGAGCTCAAGCCGGATATCATTCTCCTCGACATCAATATGCCGGAGCTGAATGGCGTCAAGGCGGCTTACGAAATACGGCGGGTCTCACCTTCAACGAAAATCGTGTTTTTGACCGTTCACGACACTCCCGGAACGAAGCAGATCACTAAAATGTGGTCGCATGGATTCGTGGCCAAGTCTGCGGCGGGAACCGAACTGATTCCCACGCTGGATCGGCTCACGGCGAAGCCGGACGAGAAGGCACCCCGCAAAGCCGCAAAGTCAAAATCTCGAGGCGCCTCCGGCGCAGGATGAGACGAATCGCAACTACATCGTTACGGCGAAGGTATTGCGGCGGATCAGCGAGAGCATCTGATCATCCGTGAGCGTCAGCCGGACGTTGAGGCGATCTCCAGCCGGGGTGATGCTCGTGGAATCGAGCAGGGAAGCGAGATCCGGATTCGAATTGCCTACCTGATAGCGCTTATAAAGCAAGCCAGCCTGTAAAAGCGCGGCAAACGTGTTGGCATCGTCGGGGCTAGCGCAGACGGACTGAAAACGGGCTTGCACACCGGAGCCGGCAATGATCTGAATGCTCAGAGCGCGCAGGCGGGAAACGAGTTGCTGTGCCTGCGGGAATTGCGCCGCTTCCGGAGCCAACTGCTGCATGGCCAACTGAGCATAGGCTGAATTCAACACCGCCCACACCACGCCGCTGCCGTTGGCTTCGTTGATCAGAGGAAGCATCTTGGACTCGGTCAACAGGCCCTGCTCTTCGCCGGCACGGATGGAAAGGAGACGCTCGAGTTGCTGGCGCTGGCCGAATGCGGCGGTATTGGAATCGAGGAAAAAGAAGAACAGGTCCGCGGGACCCGATCCGCCGCCGAAGGCGTAAAGCGAGAAGTTTCGAACCTTCACGACCGGCAGCTTCTGTGCGGTGAAATAGGCTTCGGCCGCTTCGGGGCGGAAGGATCCGAGCGCCACGCCCAGGATTTGCTCGCTGCCGGGACCGGGCGCGGCCGGCTGCTTGGCACCATTCGCGCCATTAGCGGGAGCATTTTGAGCGGCCGGTAACGGTGGCGCGCCTACTGTGGCCCAAGCGACCTCTTCCACCTGCGAATTGGGATCAATGCCCGCGGAGGTCAGAAATTGCTCGAACTGCTTGAAGCGCGCGGGAAGCATTTGTTGCTTCAGTTGCGGGAACCAGCTCAGAGAACGCGCTTCCTTCAGATTGGCGTAGGCGAATTCGCCAATGTTCTGCGGAAACATGCCGATTACGTCTGAGCTGAGCGTGCTGGCGTGAGCCCGCGTCATTGCAGACCCAGCCAGGACAGTCGCAACGATCACCGTACCGAGAATTCTTCTGTAGTTCATTTGTTCACCTTTGCTTATTTCGAATGCCGCTTGTCTTATACCAATTTTATGATCCGATGCTGGGTAGTGAGATGCCGTCGGGCGCTGCTTCGTTAGTTCTCGTTTCCAACCGGGTTTCGAGAATCTTTTGCGCCAGCTCGAAATTTTCAAGCTGCAAGTAGGCGGCGTCGTCCGGGCCAAGCGCCTTGCGCGGCACCAAGCCGACGATTTCGCTGCTCCGGATCGAGCAACCGTTGCGCTGGGCTTCGAGCCGCACAGCTTCGAAAACGCGGCGAATCGAGGTCCGCTCGAAATCGGTAAGATTCATGGAAACCTGAGCGAGCTTGCGATCCTTTAGCTCGACGCCGATGGCCTTCACGTGCGGCAGGCCGCCATTCGAAGCGCGAATCGTGCGAGCAATCTTTTTGGCCACGGAAACGTCGGGCTTATCCAGATTGATGTTATAGGCGATGAGGAATTTTCGCGCGCCGACAGCGACGGCGCCAGCAGACGGATGAAGGCGCGGGCCGCCGATATCGGGAGTACGATCCGCGTTTCGCAGAACCTCCTCGCGTAAGTATTCGAATTCTCCGCTGCGCACGCTTTCCAGCCTTTTGCGTTCGGGCCGCAAGGCGGCCTCTTCATAAAAGTAAACCGGGACGTCGTAGCGCGCCCAAATCTCTTCACCGGCATGTCTTGCAAGCTCGACGCAATTTTCCATGGTCACGCCCTCAACCGGCACAAACGGCAAAACATCGATGGCGCCAATGCGCGGATGCCCGCCGCGGTGCTCGCGCAGGTCGATCAGTTCCGCGGCCTTGCCCACGCCGCGCAGCGCCGCTTCCGTGACCGGCTCCGGCTCTCCGGCCAATGTGACGACAGAGCGATTGTGGTCCGGGTCACTATGCACGTTGAGCACCCGGGCGCCTTTGATTCCGCTCATCACGGCGACCAGCGCTTCGATCTTTTTGCGATCGCGCCCCTCGGAAAAATTGGGAACGCATTCGATCAAGCGCCTCATGCCTGGTTTGGTTTCCCTGTGCTTGTTGCGCCCGCGAACCTTGCGGAAATCTACACAGAGTTCACAGAGGCACTGAGGGCACAGAGATGCTGGAATAACTGAGCCGGAAGGGGCCCGGGGCCGCAGCCCTGCACCGTGCAATCGTACGCGATATGGAAGCAGTTAGCCATGAGCAATAAGCGCGGCGTGACTCAAGTCAAAATGCAAGATCCGAGGGGCCAGTTGTAAAGAGTCGCGCGATGGCGTGCGCTGTAAATGTGATGACACCCATCTTTTTGAGTTCGAGCATGGCGCGGGTTTGTGCAGCGATCGAATCCAACGCTGTCGGAGCTGAAGCTCCGACCCCCTAAGGATTTCTCCAACCAAAACGAATACGCTGACGGCGGCGGACTCTTCGATCAGCGCGTGCGTTGTGCGGTGGGCAAATCGCCGCGCTCCTCGGAATGACGAACTTAGCATTGGTCGTTTTCGGCGGAGTTGCCGTGGTGAATGCGCTGCTGTAGAGTTCGGGGCGATGCCTGCGGAATATCCCACGCTACCGGGGCGCCTGCTCAAGGGTTTTGAGCGCTACGCGTCCCCGCGCGCTCAGATGCACAGAGAAAATGGACAATGGCTGTCTATTTCGTCGCAGGAGATGCTGCGGCGGATCGCGGGGCTTTCAGAAAGCCTCGCAAGGCTTGGAGTCGCGCAGGGCGACCGAGTGGCGCTTTTTGCTTCGAATAGCCCGGAATGGCACGTCGCGGATTTTGCGGCGCTGGGTCTGGGTGCGGTGGTCGTGCCCATCTACTTCCGCGAATCGGCTGAACGCATGGCCTACATCCTGGCCCACTCGGAGGTGAAGGTCATTTTTGTTGCCGGAGACGAGCAGGCCAAGCGTTGGAGCGAAATCGCGCAAAGCTGCCGAAGTGTGCAGAAAGTCATTTATGCGCGAGGAGCGGCGGCCGGAAAGGCGGCTGCCGCGGAAGGAAATCGCGGCGCAGCGGCGGCGCGCGTCAGCGATGGCGGCAATGGCAGCGGGTCGGGCGATGCGCTGAGTTACGAAGCGCTCATCGCCAATGCCGGAGATGCGGAGATCGGAGCTTATCGACGGCGGATCGCCGGGCTGCGCTCGGATTTGCTGGCTTCGATCATCTACACTTCGGGGACGACCGGCGAGCCGAAAGGCGTGATGCTCTCGCACGCGAATTTCACTTCGAATAGCGAAGCTTCGTTCGAAAGGTTCGACTTGGGCGCCGGCAGCATGGGGCTTTCGTTTCTGCCGCTGGCGCATGTTTACGAACGGCTCGTGGACTACGGGTACCTTTTCAATGGCGTGACGGTGGCGTACGTGCCGCGTATGGAAGATGTACCCCAGGCGCTGCTGGAGGTCCGGCCTCATATTTGCGCGGCGGTGCCGCGATTTTTCGAAAAGCTTTACGGCAATATCCTCGAGCGCGGCGCTCAGACGACGGGTCTTCGCCGCCGCATCTTCGATTGGGCGATTCGCGTGGAGCACAAGGCAGTGCCGTGGCGGGCTTACGGGCGGCGCGTGCCGTTGAGAGTGCGCTTGCAATGGCGGCTGGCGAATCGCCTCGTGTACAAGAAATTTCGCGAAGGAGTAGGCGGGCGCATGGTCGAATTCATCTCCGGAGGCGCGCCGCTCGCGCCAGAATTGGCCGAGTTTTTCACCACTGTGGGTTTGCCGCTCTATCAGGGTTACGGATTGACCGAGACTTCGCCTGTCGTTGCCACCAATCTGCCAAGCGCGTGCCACATCGGCACCGTGGGGCGTCCCATTTCCGGGGTGGAAGTGCGCACGGCCGAAGACGGCGAACTGTTGGTTCGCGGTCCGTGCGTGATGCAGGGCTATTACAAAAAGCCGGAGGATACGCGCGCTGTGCTTTCGCCCGACGGGTGGCTGGCGACCGGAGACATCGGCCGGCTGGATGCGGCCGGCTATCTGTCGATCACCGATCGCAAGAAAGAGCTGCTGAAGACCGCCGGCGGAAAGCTGATCGCTCCAGCGCCGATTGAAAATGCGCTGAAGTCGAGTCCGTTCATTCTGAATGCGGTTCTGGTAGGCGATCGCCGGCCCTATATTGCCGCACTGATCGTGCCGAATTTTGCGACCGTGCAGCCTCGTGCAGCGCAGGCAGGAGTGAAGCTCGCTTCGCCGCAGGAGATGGTTTCGAGCGCCTGGGTGCATGAGCTTATCGAAGGTGAAATCAAGCGGCTGACCGCTAATTTGGCGCAATTTGAGACGATCAAGCGCTTTGCGCTGCTCGATCGCGAATTCACCTTTGACGGCGGCGAACTTACGTTTACGCTCAAGCTCAAGAGGCGGGTGATCGACCAGCGTTACGGCGACGTGATCGAGCGGTTGTACGCGCAGGCGGCGCCGGTGTAGCGCTGACGCGCTTACTAAGCGGCGATTGGCGCAGTACAATAACGCTGAAGAAGGCCTTGGAGAAGAAATAATGGAAGATTTACTGGTGATTGCGGGCCGCGCGTTTCATTCACGGCTGATTGTGGGCACGGGAAAATATCGCACTTTAGGCGAGATGCGCCGGGCGCATGAGGCTTCGGGCGCGGAGGTCATTACCGTGGCCGTGCGGCGCGTGAATTTAACCGATCGTAGCAAGGAGTCGCTGCTCGACTATATCGATCGCGACAAGTATTTTCTGCTGCCGAATACCGCGGGATGCTACAACGCCGAAGAGGCCATCCGCACGGCACGGCTCGGCCGCGAAGTAGGGCTTTCGAATTGGGTGAAGCTTGAAGTGATCGGCGATCAGCAGACGCTCTTTCCCGACACTGCGGAGCTGCTGAAAGCGACCGAGCAGCTTGTGCGCGAAGGATTCGTAGTGTTGCCCTATACGAACGATGACCTCGTAGTGGCGCGGCGCCTCGTTGACGCGGGCGCAGCCGCGGTAATGCCGTTAGGCGCGCCGATCGGGTCGGGCATGGGGATTCAGAATCACGCTTCGCTGCGCATTCTGCGCGAACGCATCACCGAGGTACCTTTGATCGTGGATGCGGGAGTGGGAACCGCTTCCGATGCCACAGTGGCCATGGAATTGGGCGCCGATGGTGTGCTCATGAATACGGCCATCGCGGAGGCTCAGGATGCTGTGCTGATGGCCGAAGCCATGCGTCACGCCGTCGAGGCCGGGCGACAGGCTTTCCTCGCGGGACGCATTCCCAAGAAGCTCTATGCCAGCGCGTCGAGCCCGCTCGCCGGAGTCGTGCGGTAAATACATCGATCGACTTTTCCGTTCTGTAGGTTGCCCGCCAAATAGATTCCAGAGAGATTCTTCGGCCGCCCACGAGAAGGCATCTCGGCAGCTTCAGAATGACACGCGCAGGGTTGTTGGACGCTGCGCAGCATAAGCGCTGTGGTAAGGTGGCGCGTGTGGCCGACGCGACGAAACAGCGCCTTGCTTTCCTCGATTGGACTCGCGGTCTTGCCTGCGTCCTCATGTTCCAGACGCACGGCTACGACGCCTGGCTAAGCGAAAGCGCGCGACATACATCGCTATTCGGCCTTTCGCAATTGGCCGGAACGCTGCCTGCGCCGTTGTTCCTCTTTGCATCCGGAATTTCCCTCGCCTTAGTGATTGGCCGCGCATTGGAGAAGGGAATTACGCCCGCTCAGGCATCGCGCAAAGCGATGCTGCGCGGGGCGGAGATTCTCGGCTTCGGGATGCTTTTTCGAGTGCAGGAGTTTGTGCTGGGCCAGCCGTATGCTCCATGGACCGACCTGTTGCGCGTGGACATCCTCAACATCATCGGCATCGCGATTATTCTGATGGGGCTGATGTGCTGGATTGTGGCGCCGCGCATCGCGGTGCCGCGCGAAATCACAGATGCAAAGGTGGGCCGCGACAGTGAGACTCGTTCGCGCTACGTCATTTTGGCAATCGTCGCAGCCGCGTTCATTGTACTCGTCACGCCGCCTCTCTGGACCACACACCAGCCGCATTGGATGCCGTGGTATCTGGAGTCGTATATCAACGGCGTGCACAATCTGGGCGCGCCGCAGCCTTGGCTTTTTCCCGCGTTTCCGTGGGTGGCGTTCGCGTTTGCCGGTTTGGCGTTTGGGTTTCTGATTTTTTCCCCTTGGGCGCGCGAGCATGAGAGCACTGCCTTTGTTGTGACCGGGCTCGCGGGGACTGTGTTCATCTTTCTGGGGCGCTGGTTCGACGCCATGCCGAGGCAGTTCTATGCTGTTTATGATTTTTGGCACACGAGCCCGAATTTCTTCCTGATCCGGATCGGCGTGATCCTCGGAATCGTTTTCCTGGCGTTTGCGTGGTGTCGCTGGGGAGTTGCGTTAAAGGGGTTCGCTCCCGTTATCGAACTTGGGCGGACTTCTCTATTCGTCTATTGGCTGCATATTGAGTTTGTTTACGGACGCTTTTCGATTCTGGCGAAGCGCTCGCAAAGTATTCCCATGGCGACGATGGGAATTTTGGTGATTTTCGCGGCTATGGTTGCCGTGGCAGCAATTCGCAATCGGGTGAAAGGCCGCGGCATTGGGGCGCTGGCGTTCTGGCGCCGGCCCACGCAGGTCGCGGCAAGTTAACTCTGGCTGGCTACCTACAAAGATCAGGAAACAGCAGATTCCTCGTCGTCCGCCCATGCAGGAGCACGGGCGGGCTCCTCGGAATGACAACACACCTGTGGGTTAGGGCTTCTTCGCGGGGGCGGAGTCCTGAGGCTGTTCGGGGATTTTGAAGATCATCTCGCCTGGACGGGCCAAGCCCATCTCTTCGCGAGCGATGCGTTCGACGGCCTTGGGATCGGTGCGCAGCGCCTGGACCTGCTTATTGAGATGAGTGTTTTCCTGATTCAGCCGGTCGATCTCTCCGCGCAATTCGTGCACCTGCGCTTGCGTGCGACGCATGGCGAGTAGGCCGTGGCTGCCGAAAATGTCGTGAATGGCCAAAAGAAAGAGCGCGAGGCCCAGAATTGTGCGAGCATGGCGGCTCCAAAAAGACTGCGGCTCCTGCACATTCGACTTTCGCACTATTTAGCTCCTGCCGCGGTGGCGAACACCCACTTGCGAGCGGCTTCCGCAAGGCGCTCCGATTCTTCCGGCGTGGCGCTTTCCGTGTAGACGCGCATCAATGGCTCAGTGCCGGAGAGGCGCAGCAAGATCCAGGAGCCGTCATCGAAAACGAGTTTGAGGCCGTCGGTACGATCCGATTGCGCCACACGCTTTCCGATAAATTCCGAGAAATCGCTCTTCAGCCGCTCCACGGCGCGCGCCATCATGTCTTCCGTCAGATGCAGATTCGTGCGCAAGGTCCAGTACTCCCGGCCGACGCGGTGGAAAAGCGTGCGCAATTGCTCGTCCAGCGGCGCCTGGCGAGCGGCGATCATTTCGGCCACTAGCAGGCAGGCCAGGATGCCGTCCTTTTCGGGAACGTGCCCGCGAATGGAAAGCCCGGCGCTCTCTTCGCCTCCGAGCGCGATGGCGTCCTGCAGAATCAAGTGGCCGATGTATTTGAATCCGACCGGAGTCTGGCGGACTTTGCGGAGATGTTTTACGGCGACGGCGTCGAGCAGATGCGAGGTGGCCACGCTGCGCGCGGCGTCCAAATTCCAGCCGCGGCTTTCGATCAGGTAATCGTAGAGCAAGCCGAGAATATGATTCGGCGAAATCCAGCGGCCCTGCGCATCGACGACTCCGAAGCGATCGGCATCGCCATCGGTAGCCAGGCCGATTTGCGCTTTGTGCGCGATCACGGCTTCGGATAAGCGCTTGAGATTGTTCTCGGAGACGTCGGGGCCGGAGCCTTCGAATAGAACATCGCGTTCGGCTCGAATCGTTTCGCTTCCGCCGACGCCGTGCTCTTGCAGCGCGCGATCGAGATATCCAGCGCCACAGCCGTGCAGCGCGTCATAAACGATGCGCGGCGCGTTCTTTTTTTTCAATTCGTCGAAACGAACGAGCTCGCCGAGGCGCGCAAGGTAAGGCGGGGCGATGTCTACTTGATCGAAGGTGCGCGTGTCGTGAGGCGAAGGGAAAGCCGAAGCGTTCTCGGCGGGACGAGCGAAAAGCTTTGCGGCGCGAGCTTCGATATCGCGCGTGACCTCGGGCAGCGCGGGGCCGCCATCGGCAGCCGAAAATTTCAGGCCGTGATATTCCGCCGGATTGTGGCTGGCGGTGAAATTGATGGCCCCGTCGACTTTGCGGCGGCGAATCTCGCAGGCAACGGCAGGCGTAGGTGCTGCACGAGTGCAGAGCAGCGGATGCACGCCGCGGGTGTCGAGCTCCGTAGCCGCTGCGCGCGCGAACTCTTCGGAAAAGAAGCGCATGTCGTGGGCCACAAGCAGTGTGGGGCGCCGATTGCGGCTCAAAACGTGGTCGGCGATGGCGGCGACGGCGATGCGCACGTTGGGGAACGTGAAATCTTCGGCGATGATGCCGCGCCAGCCGGAGGTGCCGAATTTTATGGGCGAGGCCGCCATTTTGTTTATGCCGGGCCGTATTGTATCTTGGCGGCGAAAATACACTGCAACAAAGCGCACACGCGGAAGCAAAAAGTTAAGAGGTGCGAGGGCGAGTAGCGAAGCGGGATGCCAAAAAAAACTGCAGGGAAGTACGTCGTGGTGCTGGTGACGTGCGGTTCGCGGGCCGAGGCGCAGCGAATTGCGCGAGAAATCGTCTCGCGGCGGCTGGCTGCGTGCGCCAATCTGCTGGAAATTCCGGTGCAGTCTGTGTATCGCTGGAAGGGCAAGGTCGAGAGGGCTCGGGAGTTCCTGCTGCTGATGAAGACTTCGGTGCGGCGGCTACCCGCGCTCGAAGCTGAAGTGCGGCGCTTGCACAGCTACGATGTGCCCGAATTTATCGCTCTGCCCATCGTGGCCGGTTCGCCGAAATATCTGCGCTGGTTGGCTGAGTCCTTGTAGCTGAATCGTTGGAGCTAGAAAAAATCCTCACCTTTCTCTGGAAATCGGGAAAGGGTGGGCTACATGTGGAACTTAGACCTTTTCGAGAGCGGCGTCGAGGTCGGCGATCAAGTCTTCGACGTCTTCGATGCCTACCGAAAGGCGCACGAGGCCGTCGCTGATGCCGATCTGTCGGCGAACTTCCTGCGGAATCGATGCGTGCGTCATTGTTGCGGGATGCGAGATTAGCGTCTCGACTCCACCAAGGCTCTCCGCCAGCGAACAGATCTTCACGTGATTGAGCAGGCGCCGCGCGGATTCGAGCGTGCCCAAGTCGAACGACAGCATGGCGCCGAAACCGCGCTGCTGCCTGCGCGCCAGATCGTGGTGCGGATGCGAAGGCAGTCCGGGGTAAAGCACGCGTTTCACCTTGGGGTGGTCTTCCAGATAACGCGCGAGGGCCATGCCGTTGGCGTCGTGCTGAGCCATGCGCACGGCCAGCGTTTTGATGCCGCGCGAGACAAGGAAGCAATCCATCGGCGCCAGGCCTGCGCCCGTGGAGCGCTGCAGGAAATAGATTTTCTCCGCGTCGCCCGGTCGCGTGAGGATTACCGCGCCGCCGGTGGCGTCGCTATGCCCGTTGAGATACTTGGTCATGGAATGCACCACGATGTGCGCACCGAGTTCGAGCGGACGCTGCAAATAGGGGCTCAGGAACGTGTTGTCGACGGTCACGGTGATATTTCGCTCGTTGGCGATTTCGGCAATCGCCGCGATGTCGCTGACGATCATGGTGGGATTAGTGGGCGTCTCCACGTAAATCATTCTCGTATTCGGCCGCAGCGATTTCCGCACACATTCGAGATCCGACGTATCGACGAAGGTGAACTCCATGCCGAACTGGCAAAGGAACTGCGTTGTGAGCCGGTAGACGCCGCCGTAGACGGCGCGTGAAATGAGGGTATGGTCGCCGGGACGCAACAGCCGAAACATGGCATCGATCGCGGCCATTCCGGAGGTGAAGACATAGGCGGACTGGCCGCCTTCCAGGCGAGCGACGCAACGCTCGAGCGCGCGGCGGTTCGGGTGTGCTGTGCGCGCGTAGTCGTAGCCTTTATCCTTGCCCAGCTCCTCCTGCACGTATGTGGAGGTCTGAAAAATCGGCGCGACGATGGCGCCCGTAGCCGGTTCCGGCTCTTGTCCAACGTGGATCGCGTCGGTGGCGAATCCCATGCAGTCTTCCTCCTCAGGCGGCGTGGCACGCCACGCGCAAGCACCGCGCGGCAGCACGCGCAAGCACAATGATCAGCACTCTAGCCTAACCCAGACTGTCGGATGGTCGCTTGCCAATTTGCTATGGGTGGAGTAAACAGTGGGGAGGTTCGCTGCGGCTGCACGAGGGCCGCTTTGCAGCGCGTAAATGTCGGGGATGCCGCCATGCTAAAGAGAACTTCGTTTCGGGCCTCGCTTATTCTGTTGGCGATGCCTTTCGGACCGGCCCTGTTGACGCCGGCGCTCACCGCGCAATCCGATAAGGCTCCTGCCGCTGCGGACAAACGCAACGCGACCAGCCGCCTGCGGATCGAGCTCACCGGAGGCGATGAGAACAAGCCGGTCGCCGATGCCAGCATTTATCTCCGGTTTCCCGACCAGAAAAAAGTTGAGCTCGACCTGAAGACGAATCAGGAGGGCATCGCGCGTTCGCCGGAAATACGGCAGGGCAAGGTCTTGATTCAGGTTGTCGCGCAGGGCTGGAAGACTTATGGCGAGTACCACGATGTCACCGAGAGCGAGCAGACCATCCAGATTCACCTCGTAAAGCCGCCTATAAAGTGGTACTGAGGCACGCTGCGGGTACAGCCCGCGGCTCCGCCCAAATAGACCTAATCTGTGCAAGACTAATAAGGTGCCGGTGACTGAACAATTCCTCCCAGATTGGGCCAAAGGAGACAAGGCATGACAACATGCACGCACATGAATCAGATTCGGGAGGTGCAGCCGCACACGCGCGGCTGCGAAGAGTGCCTGAAAATGGGCGACACCTGGGTGCACCTGCGCCTGTGCTTGATCTGCGGGCACGTGGGTTGCTGCGATTCCTCCAAAAACAAACACGCTACCAAGCACTTCCATTCTTCGAAACATCCCATCATGAAGTCGTTTGAACGCGGCGAGGATTGGGGTTGGTGCTACATCGACGAGGTGGAGCTTGACTTCGCCTGATTGGCCGCCGCTGCCTTATGCCGAGTGGGAAAGCACGCTTGACACTCTGCACATGTGGACGCAGATCGTGGGCAAGACGCGCAGAGAGCTTACGCCGCTCGTGAATCACTGGTGGAACGTAACGCTTTACGTCACGCCGCGCGGCCTGACCACTTCCACGATTCCGTTTGGACACGAGGCGTTCGAAGTCGACTTCGATTTTATCGCGCATCGCCTGCTCATCGAGACGAGCAAAGGCGACGAGCGCAGCATCGAACTGCGGCCCCGTTCTGTGGCCGATTTCTACAAAGAATACATGTCCACCCTGCGATCGCTTGGAATTGAAACGAAAATTCACACCATGCCCGACGAGTTTGATGACAAGATTCCATTTGAGCAGGACACCAAGCACGCATCGTACGATCGGAAATACGTAGAGAGCTTTCGCCGAATCCTGCTGAGCGCGGATCGCGTCTTCAAGGAATTTCGGGCGCCTTTTCTGGGCAAATGCAGCCCGGTGCAGTTCTTCTGGGGTTCGATGGACCTGGCGGTGACGCGTTTTTCCGGGCGGCGCGGTTCGCTGCCAAAAGGCGCCGATGCCATGACGCGCGAGGCGTATTCGCACGAAGTTAGCAGCTGCGGATTCTGGCCCGGAGACCGGCGCTACAAGCAAGCCGCCTTTTATTCTTATACGATGCCGGCGCCCGCGGGATTCGAGAAGGAGAAGGTTCGTCCGAGCGCCGCATACTGGGATACGCAATTAGGGGAATTTCTTCTCAAGTATGACGACGTGCGTGCGGCGGATTCGCCGGAGAAGGCGATTCTCGATTTTTGTCAGAGCACCTATGAAGCCGGCGCGAACCTGGCGAAGTGGGATCGCAAGGCGCTGGAGCGCGGCGGGTAAAGTCAGCTTCAGCGGCCAAAGCCGTGACCCCCTACGTCGAGCTCACAATAGAGATGTGGCCCAGCGAGGTCCCTCGCTCACGATGGACTTCTCAACCGGCGAAAGCTGAGGAGAGGTCCCTCGCCCCGGTTCGTCGCTCGGGACGAAAATCCGGGTGAGCGCTGCTTGCCCCAGACGAACCGCGCTCACCCACGATCACCTTCTGGAAGACTCCTGCCTCTGACACAATCTGCCCGGATCGTGGGAGAGGCGCGGCCTCCTTTCTATTGCGCCGTTTTAGGCCGCTAATTTCCGATCCATGAGTCTGGGGCTCTCCCTGTACTCAAGGACAGCTATTCGTTTGGCCATCGGAAGCTTCCGCACGGCTGCGGTGCCGCGCGCGTGCCATACAATCGACATAGCAAATTCCCACGGTTCACGTTCACCACACGATCTTGCACTTTGGAGGGAGCGTCGCGATGACGGGACTACTGGACCACGGAATTCTCTCACTATTGCTGAAGATATATGGCGTGCTGTTTGTACTGGGCCCTATCGTCCTGCGAGGCACCTTTCGGTACAAAGCCACTGTGAATCCCCAATCGGTTCCTGTTGAGACGCTCCCGCAGGACGTGCGGGAATTCATGACCAAGCGCTTGCCGGGTATTACCGCTTTGGGTTTCGAGCCTGTCGGTTACGTGAACCTGGGAAGCATAGCGCCGAATACGCAGTCTTACATGGCGCTTTTGAGCAATTCAAAGACGGCGGAATGGGCCGACGTGAGCGTGGTAAAGGCCCCGACGAAGATGCGCGGCTATATCGAATTCATAACGCGCTGTTCCGACGACTCACAGGTAGACACGAATACCAATTCCACGGCACCTGTGCTGTTTCCGTCTCCCTCTTATCATGTGTTTCGCTTTCCGCAAATCAAGGATGCCTTCACTCTGTACCGCGCGCACCGAATGCTCGTGCAAGAGAAGATCGGGGCATCGCGGCCGGAATTGCCGCCGCCGGGACAGGAATTGAGCGAGCTTAAGCGGCGGCTGGAGCGCTATGGCCCGCGCCAGCAGGAGCGCGGATACATGTACCTCGAAGCTGATGGTCAGACCTACCGCCTTACCTGGAAGGGCGCAATTTTGGGCGCCTGGCGATCCATCTGGCCGATTTCCGTAGTGCGTGGCTGGTGGATGCAAAATCGAAGCCAAGTGCGGCTGAAGTCCCTGGGAGTCGCGGAATATCGCCCGACTTAGACGGTTAAGTCAGGTCGACGCATAGGACACACACTGTAAGTCTTACACTTTAGTAGCGCAGACTTTCTAAATACAAACCTGTATCTTTATCTCTATCCCATTGTTAATCAGCTTCTTATGCCTGGCCAGAAGCGTGCCATAAGTTTCTCGCGGACACCGGGATGACTCAAGGCCTTGGTGCGTTTGGCGGGGAAGTGAAGAGCCCGCTCTTGGGTTTCGAAGCCACTTATCGCAGCTAAAACCGTACATGTTCAGAGAGAGGACGAAGCGCAATGGCGAGACAATTGGAAGACCGGGGGCCTGACCAGGCATTTTTAGAGGCTGTAGCTCGTACGATGCAGATGCTAGACCAGCACGTAAATCAATACATCGCCAGGCGTCTTGCGGAAAACAACATTCGCGCAGACGCGGCCTTGCAGCTCTCGGCTCGGGAGCGCGAAGTTTTCGGGCTCATCTTGCGAGGACTCACCAATAAAGAGATTGCCGCACGGCTCAGCATCAGCGAAAGTACGGCCAAGTTTCACGTCAGCTCGATTCTCAAGAAATGCGGCGCACGGAGCAGACTGGACATTGTGAGGGAGCACAAGATCGAGCCGGCACTGCAACTTGTTGCCAGCTAACGTCGCAGTCGCGAACATTTCACTTCGGTGCCAAGTCTCGATATACACCAAGGCGGGGCCGTGCAGGATCGTCCTGCAGGGCCAGGATTCGCTATGGCCTCGCAGCGACTGTGCTCAGGTATCCGCTGAGTGAACGCAGCGCCGGATCAGCAAGGGCGTCGAGAAGGCGACGGCGCAAGTGCTGGCCGGAAGGTCAGTTTCCGGCCCGGAAACCCGACACACGGCGCGATTGTTTCGCCCCCTTCCAGAAGCTAGAGTGGTCTCCAGCAATTCCCGGCATGCGCCGCCCAGCGCTTCCGTGCAAATCGAACCAAAAAAGTCGCGGCTTGGGCCGCGAAAGCTGTCGGAATTGTTTCGCCTGTGTTCCTGGAGAGTTGCGGCTATGGACCTGGAGATCATAAAAACGGAAAAGGCAGTCACGCGGCGGCCCGCAGTACATTCGGTCAAAGTCGACCTAGAAGTGATCCTCGAGCAACATCGCGATTGGGTGAAATCGAATGGCCGCAGTGGCCGTCAGGCCGACGTTTCTCACCTAAACCTGGAAGGCGCGGACCTGACCGACACAAATTTGGAAGGCGCGTTGCTGAATGACACGGTTTTGAAAGGCGCCGATCTGCTCTTGACTGATCTGCAAGGCGCTAGCCTGCTACGGGCAAATCTCGCAGGTGCGAACCTGCTGGGCGCGCGATTGCGCGAGGCGAATCTACAAGGCGCCACCCTGGAGGGCGCCACAGGGTTATTGGCCGCAGAGCTGGCTGGGACTAATCTGACGTTCGCCAAATTGCCCGCCGAGGTGGCGGCCGCCGAGGATTTGAAATACGTAAGGCGGCGGGGCCAACATGCGAAATGGCTGATCAGCGCATTGATGTTGCTTAACGCGCTGGCGTGTTGGAGGATCGTCACTGTTTCGGACACGCAAATCCTGAGAAACGCCGCTTTACTTCCGTTCCCGGTGCTGCGAAATGGAGTGCCGCTCGCGGAATTCTTTCTTCTGTGCCCCGTGTTGATTGGCGCGCTGTACCTCTGGCTGCACGTGTATTTGCAGCGCTTTTGGGAGGTGACAGGGGCCATGCCGGCGATTTTCGAGAATGGCCGGCGCTTGGAC
>Ga0206974_1033_pt1 | contig 33259 bp, 21 predicted proteins | sample Alteio_BWOrgHeat_84_FD_152920 | JGI IMG/M metagenome (GOLD analysis project Ga0206974, IMG submission 152920) | Enriched cells from forest soil in Barre Woods Harvard Forest LTER site, Petersham, Massachusetts, United States -... | ecosystem: Environmental > Terrestrial > Soil > Temperate forest >... | reverse complement strand
AAGTCCCCAGCGCAATTTTACCAATGCACTTTGCCCGCCTATTGGATTTGCGGAACCGTGAAGTAATTGAGACGAAGTGACACCACCGGCAAGCTGGCGATAAATATTTATATCTTCACTGTTCACCGCATCACCAATTCTTACTTCACTTGTCACTGTTATGTGCAGAGTGAAATTAATATGCTGATGCATGTTGCCGATTCGATGGGTTTTAAAGTAAATACGTTCACGCATATCTTAGAGGGATATAAAGTTGCAGATAAAATGAAGATGCGTGGAGCGAATGCTTCAACATTTGCAGATTGGTGGGCGTATAAATTTGAAGTGATGGAAGCCATTCCTTACAATGCTGCAATAATGACTAATGTTGGATTGAATGTTGCCATCAATTCGGATGATGCGGAAATGGGAAGACGGTTAAATCAGGAAGCTGCAAAAACAATGAAGTATGGAAACATGAGCGAAGAACAAGCATGGAAAATGGTTACACTCAATCCTGCAAAAATGCTGCATCTCGATAACCGGTTGGGTAGCATTAAGGTCGGCAAAGATGCAGATCTTGTTTTGTGGAATGGCAACCCACTAAGCATTTATTCAAAACCTGAATACACGTTTGTTGACGGCATTTGCTATTTCAGTATTGAAAAAGATATGCAGCTTCGTGAGGAAATTAGAAAAGAACGGCAACGCATCATTCAGAAATTAATTACTGCAAAACAGAATGGTGAAAAGTTCGAAAAAAAAATCTCTGTTGAAGAAGAAATTTATCATTGTGAAGACTAGTTAAAGTGAAAATGTGATGATGAGAAAATGTGTTAATTGAAAAAAATTGTGATGAAAATTTATAAACTATTTTTAACCATTTTATGTGTGAGTTATTTCCATTCTAACGCGCAGCAAATTATGGTGATTATTCAGGGGGCAACAATTCATGTGGGTAACGGGAAAGTAATTCCTAAAGGCTATCTCGGATTTGGAGGTGGGAAAATAATGTTATGCGATTCAGTGATGAGTGCCACTTATAAAAATGCAACCATCATTGATGGAAGAAAAAAAGATATTTATCCGGGTTTGATTTGCATGAATTCTACTGTTGGCTTAAATGAAATTGATCAGGCACGTCCTACTCACGATTTTCAGGAAGTGGGAAGTGTAAATCCGAATGTACGTTCACTCATCGCTTACAATACTGATTCAAAAGTTATTCCTACGTTGCGCTCAAACGGTATCTGTTATGTTCAGGTTGTACCGCAGGGAGGACTTGTTTCAGGAACATCAAGTGTGATGAAAACATCCGGATGGAACTGGGAAGATGCATCTTATAATATTGATGATGGCGTTCATATGAACTGGCCTGAGTTTATACCGGTTGCACAAAACGTTGACAGGAAAGAAATGCCGGAATCAAAGAATCCGATGAATGAAGAATTTCAAACCATTGACAATTTATTCGAACAATCATTTCAATATTGCAAAACAGAAAAACCCGAAGTTATAAATGTGCGGTTTGAAGCAATGCGAGGAATTTTCAACGGAACAAAAAATTTGTATGTTCATGTTGACGGAACAAAAGGAATCATTTCCTCTATTAATTTTATGAAAAAATATCCCGGAGTAAAAATGATTCTGGTTGGAGCAGCAAATGCTTACAAGCTTACCGAACTAATTTCCGAAAATCACATACCTGTTGTTCTTACCAATATTCACAGGCTTCCGCAAAAGTCAAATGATGATATTGACCAACCTTATAAGACTGCTGCTGAATTAATGAAAGCAGGAATAACTGTTGCCATCGGACATTCGGGAAGCTGGCAGACACGAAGCCTGATGTTTGAAGCAGGAACATGTGCGGGTTATGGTTTGACAAAAGAAGAGGCACTTGAAACGATCACGCAAAATCCTGCAAAAATTTTGGGAATCGATAAAACATGCGGTACGTTAGAAACCGGTAAAGATGCAACGATCATCATCTCTTCAGGAGATCTGCTCGATATGAAAAGCAGCATAGTAGAACAACTTTTTATTGGCGGAGAAGAAATTGATCTGAACAATTTGCAGAAAGATCTGTACAAAAAATATTCAGAGAAATATAAAATAAAATAAACACACCCAACATTTCTATATAAAGCAACAGATTGACACAGAAAATTTTTTAATCTGTGAAATCTGTGGCTTAAGTTTTTAATTCCAATTTCATCATATAATCATCACAAATTGTTTGTCCAAGCAGAAAATTGCGAGTGGCAAAAATAGTGAATCCGAATTTCTTATAAAATTTTATTGCACGCTCATTCTCCTGCCACACGCCAAGAAACAACGTTTCGAAATTTTCACTTTTTGAAAACGTGATCGTTTCAATCATTAATTCCTTCCCTACTTTTTTATCAAAATATTCTTTCAGCACATAAATTTTTTCGAGCTCGATATTCTTTTTCGTATCTAATTTTTGCTCAGCGCTGTTGCGAATGAGTTTGGTATAACCAACCGGTACCTCGTTATCAAAAGCAAGAAAATACACAATATTTTCATTTTTGAAATTTGCTTCGATCTGTTCATGTGAATAGGCTTTGCGAATATATTGCTGCATATCTTCTTCGGTATGAAATTGGTGAAAAGTAGCGTAAAAAGTTATCGCTCCAAGTTCTGCTAAAACTTTTGCATCGTTGATCGTTGCTTTTCTTATCTGCATATAGTGAAAATACTTTTCTTATATCCTTTGTGATTTCCTTTGTGCGCTTTGTGGTAAAATTAACCACAAGGTTCACAAAGTTTGTTACACTAAGATCACAAAGTAAGGTAAGAAAATAATTTTAAGCAGAATATTTTTTTGATTTAACATTTTACCGAGAACTCCGAAGTTGGGCTAAAGCCCCTATTTCCAGGCAATTTCATAAACCCCGACCTGAAGGTCGGGGCTATTTCTTATCTTGGTTCTTAATAACTACTGCGGTCTCTTCTGTCCACCGCCCATCAATTGTTGCAGGTTTCGTTTTGCCATCACAAAATCAGGAAATACTTTTATTGCTGTTTCAAAATATTTTTTTGCTTCAGGCAAATTTCTTTTCTGTGCAAAAATATATCCTTTGAAATTGAGTGCTGCTGCCATTATCGGAACTTTTTGCTTTTGTTGTTCGCTCACAAAAATATCGAGACTGTCTTTATTATCCGGAGCTTTTGCCAATACCTCATCCACAACTTTTGATGCTTCTTCAAGATTACCTGCCTGAAAATGCAAAGTACCGATCTGATACAGATAGGTTAATTTTTTTGTGATGTCGTACAAAGTTGTATATGTGGCAAGCACTCCTTCATAATCACCATGCTCCTGCTGAACGATCGATTTTATCTGTAAAAACTTCTCTTCTTTAGGATGACGTTTTAAAACCGGATCAATTGTTCTTGAAACGGCTTCCACATTATTAATTGCTGCATACAATTCAGGCAACGAATCCTGATAGGTGGTGATTGTTGAATCTTCAAGCAACATCATCTGTATTGCAACAATTGCTGTTGAATAATCCTTAATGTCCATGCTCTTTTCAAAGAGTTTTTTATACATCGTGTGAGATTGCTTTCCTCCTGAAGTTGCGGTTGAACCGCCATTATTATTTCCACAGGAAAATAAAAAAGTGACAGCTATAGCTGCCAGAAAAATGTTCTTCATATTATTTATGGTCGTTTAAAAAGTGGTTGCAAATTTCAGTTATTGTTTCGTTTATCGGTGAAAATTCAAAATTTATTTTTTCATTTATTTTTTTGCTGCTGTAATAAAAACGGTTTTGTACTGATCGTGCTGTCTCCTTTGTCAGTGATGGCTCTCTGCCTGTAAATACACTTTTAAAAGAATCTGCGACCACTGCAATTTGTGAAAGAAATTTTCCCGCTTCGATAAACGGCTTTTTCTTATTGAACTGACCAGCCACCATATCCAGATAATTTCTCATCTCCATATTTTCTCCTGCTAAAATAAACCGTTCTCCCGAAATATTGTTATCCATTAAACTGATCATCGCTCTTGCAACATCTTTCACATCAACATATCCGTTTACTCCTGTAGTATAAAATGGCATTCCTTTCCAAACCAATTTAAATAATTTACATGAGCCTTTATTCCAGTTTCCGGCACCAAGTATCACACCGGGATTTACAATAACAGCATTCAGCCCTTCCTCAATTCCGCGCCATACTTCCATCTCCGAGCGATATTTGCTCACCGCATAATTGGAATTATTTTTCGATTCACCCCACTTCGTTTTTTCGGTGATCTTGTCTCCTGATTTCTCTCTTCCGAGTGCGGCAATAGAACTAACATGACAGAATTTTTTAGCGCCTTTCTGCAATGCAATGTTTACCATGTTTGCCGTGCCGTTCACATTTATATTCATCATCTGTTCACGATCTTTTTGCAGAAATGAAACAATAGCCGCGCAATGATATATTTCATCAACACCTTCAAGCGCATTTTCAAGTGTGGTTGTATCCAAAACATCTGAAATAAACCAGAAAAGATTTTGCTTTAACTCCGCTTTTTGTTGTTCATCACTATTTGAAAAGTATTTCGCAAAAACAGATTCAAATTCGCGCATGTCTGCTTTCTCGCGTCTCAGCGCACGAACTGCCTGTCCTTTTTCAAGTAACTTACACACAACGTAAGATCCTAAGAATCCGTTTGCTCCGCTTACTGCAATCAACTGTGGAAATGTTTATTAATGAGGCTGCAAAATAATCTATTTTGCCGCAAGATAAAATAACATGCAAATAAGTGATTTTCTAAGTCCGGTTAACGAAGAAGTTTTCCAATCCATCAACGAGAGTTCACCAAAAAGTCTGGTGAATGTGCTCGACATTTATGTAAAAGATATTCCTGATCTCTCAACTATCCAGATCGCAATTATTGGTGTAAAAGAAGACAGGATTAATGATACACATGATGGTTGCGCACTTTCTCCCGATGAAATTCGCAAACACTTTTACAAACTCGTAAAACCAAAATTTGATATCCGCATTGCCGATCTCGGAAATATTGAACCGGGAGAAAGTGTAAATGATACATTGTTCGCATTGAATTCCTGCATAAAATATCTTCTCGAAAAAAAGATCGTAACGATCATTCTCGGTGGAACGCAGGATCTCGCTTATGCTCAATTCACAGCTTATGAAGGATTGAATCCAAATCTGAATCTGGCAAGTGTGGATGCAAAAATTGACCTGAAGATGAACGAGACTTCACCGATCAATTCCAATTATTTATATAAGGTCATTTCTCATCAGCCGAATTATTTATTCAATATCGTTCATCTTGGAAATCAAAATTATTTTGTGGAAGAAGAAAGCTTGCAGTCATTTGAAAAAATGAATTTCGATATTTTCAGATTGGGAAATACCCGTAACAAAATTCAGGATACAGAACCTCTTTTGCGCAATGCAGATATGATGGTGATGAGCATGAACAGCATCCGTGCCGGTGATTCACCTGCATCTGTTGAAGCAAATCCGAATGGTTTTTTCGGTGAAGAAGTTTGCCAGATCATGCGCTATGCAGGAATGAGCAACGAACTTTCGAGCATCGGTTTATATGATATCAATGCAAAAAAAGATATTGACGGACGCAGTGCGAAACTCGCATCGCAAATGCTTTGGTATTTTATTGACGGATTTTATAACCGCAAAAATGATTATCCTGTTCCCGACAGTTCCGATTATATGATCTACCGTACAACATTTAAAAACAGTGATTACGAAATTGTTTTCTATAAAAATATTTTAACCGAACGCTGGTGGATGGAAGTTCCGTATCCCAAAGAACGCAGTAATCACAAAGGAATATTCCTTGTGCCATGCAGCTATTCTGATTACCAACTGGCAATGAAAGATGAAGTTCCGGACAGGTGGATGAAAGCATATCATAAATTGATTTAACGTGAAATCGTTTTTGCGACTTAAACTTCCACTCATCCTTTGCTTTCTTGTTGCAATTGCATTCAGTTTAAAAAATATACGCGAGCCGGATATTTGGTGGCAACTTAAAACAGGAGAATGGATCCTTGAAAATCATCAGGTACCGAAGCAAGATATTTTTTCGTATACGTTTGAAGGAAAGCCATGGATAAATATTAAATGGGGAAGTGAAGTGCTGTTTGCCGTTGTTTCAAAAATCGCAGGACCGGAATGTATTTTTCTCTTGCAGGTTCTTGTTTCGTGCCTGCTTGTTTACATTCTGTTTTTGCTTTGTAAGACAATTGCTGAAACCTTTGAAATTGATCATCCGCAGAAAAATTCCATATTTATATTTTCGATCCTCTTCGCTATTTTCGGAATAGAATACCGCATTATCGGAAGACCGGAAATGTTCAGCCATCTTTTCTCTGCCCTATTTATCCTTATCCTTTTAAGAAATCAAAAACAAAACAGTAATAAAATTTATTGGCTCATTCCGCTACAGCTTTTGTGGGCAAATATGCACGAAGCATTTGGAACAGGTATTGTATTGATGATGATTTTTACAGTAGCTGAATGGTTCAACTGGTGGTATGGCAGAAAAATAAAATCCGAAAATAAAATTCCGAAACAATTAACTATTGCAACTCTTTTAAGTATAGCTTCAATTATTATCAATCCAAACGGCTTCGAACTTTTACTAAGACCATTTAATATTTTCGGTCAGGTACTCGAAAATAAATTTACAACAGAGCTGATGGATTATTCGTCTTATCTGTTCTGGCAAAAAGAAGCTTTCATTGGTTTACTTGTTCTTATTATTTCTGTTACCGGTCTGTTTTTTATTTTCCGTTTACAGCGAAATAAAAAAGAAAAAATTCTCTCATTTATTATCCGGAGAAAACTCACTTCGGTCATTCTTGTAATGCTTGCATTTTTATATCTCGCATCAACAGCTTACCGGAATATTGCATTTTTAGTAATTGTATTGACACCTTTATTTGCAAGTGGTTTGGTACTCCTGATCTCATTTATTAAAAAAGAAAACATTCAAAAAACAGTTGAAAAATTTTATCTTCTGAATATCAGTATCGTTTTGGTGTTGTATGTGAGTGTTGTCTCCGGAAAATATTATAAATGGTTTGACAGAAATGATCGTTACGGTTTAGAAACAGTATCCAATATTAATCCTGCTGGTGCATCTGATTTTATCATAAAAAATAATCTGAAAGGAAATGCATATTGCGATTACCTCACATCGTCATATCTTCTCTGGAAGAATTATCCGCAATTCAAAAGTTTCATCGATCTGCGTGATCTTGATGTGTTCGATAATGATTTTTTCCTGAAGTTTGCCGAATCCATAAATGATGGTGATGCATTCCGGAAACTCGACAGTACATATCATTTCAAGTACGCTGTGGTGCTTGCCAATCCGCAATTTTCAAGATTAATAAATTATCTTTATACTGATTCATCGTATTCACTTGCCTTTGTTGATGCGGTTGCAACAGTATTTATAAAGCAACCGGAAAAGAAAAATAGTAATCTTCTTACCCCTACTAAACCATTGAACCAATCTGTAATTGCATATGGCATAAGTAAATTTTTCAATCCGTTTTATAAAACATTTAATTACGGTGAGATTGATAATGATCTGCTTGCTGCATCATTTTTTAATATGCTCGGAAAAACTGAACTGGTAAAAAATTATACTCTCAAATCCTCAAAGAATGCAAAAGAAAAATACCAGGCAAACGAATTGCTCGGACAGGTCTATTTCAGTATGGCTTCAAATGATACCGTGCCTGCATCGTCAGCAATGATACTGGATTCAGCAAAATATTTTTTGCAGTTGAGCCTAAAAGAAAACCCTGATTATGTTCCCGCATATATGGATATAGGTGCAATTGCATTCCGGGAACAACGGTATAAAGATGCGCTGAAAAATTTCGAAAAAGCATGCTCTCTCGAAAAAAATAATCTGAATTCACATTTGTATGCAGGACAGGTTTTAACAACCATGTCAAATCAAACCAGCGGTGCTTCACAGAAGAAAAATATTGAAGGCGCACTTTATCATTATAAAAAAGCTGACCGTCTGAATCCGAACAATCCTGTAATTATGAGCAACCTTGGATTTCTATATTATCGCCTGAATGACTGTGACCATGCCGTTTTTTATCTTGACCAGATAAAAGATTATGATGGAATATCTGAGCAGGAAAGAGCAGCAGCAAAAGACTGTCTGAAGAAATGCGGAAATTAATTTTTCAATTTCGCCTTCACTCCGATCATCCACTTTTCAAATTGTGAAGGTTCGCGAAGTTTCCATCCTTCAGGCTTTGAATAATATTTCGGATTGAGAAAAACATTCACATACACTACACCATTTTCATAACTTTTTCCATAAAAATTTTTCTCTAAAAATTGCTTGTCATCTTCACTGAATTCAGCATTCAAATTCGACTGAATAATTGCAGGCAAAGAATCTAACTCTTGTCTGTCGATCCTTTTTGTCTTCAATCCTGAATCATCCAGATACATCAACTCAGAAGGATTTGCGATCGGTGTATAACTGTAAAAAAATGCGCTATTGCCAAAATCTTTTTTTATCTGCTTTTCAATTGGGAAATAATTCCTGTATGCAAGCGTTCCGTCACCAATATTTTTTCCGGGATAGTATAAAAAATTTCCGGCAGTAAGAGAGGTCAGCAAAATATAAAAAAGTAAATTTTTCTGATTTGTTTTAAAATACCGAAGTGCGTTCATCACGATAATGATCATCAGCATTCCAAGCGCCAGAAAATAACGGTGCCCGATCGTCTTCGAAAGAAAAACAGCCATGAAAGAACAAATGACAACCGTAAGAATAAGCCAAAGTTGTTGTAATTTTTTGTCACCGGTATTTTTAAAAAAAATAAATATGAAGATCATATAAAACGGAAGCATTCCGAAATCGATCAATCTCCAGATCATGATAAAAACACTTTTAATAAATTGTACCGGACTATTCCATTCATCTGCATCAGTATAGTTCGGTGACTGGATAAGCCACCCGGTATGCCTGTAATGTAAAAACAACCAGATACCGAAAACAAGAAGGGGAATGAAATAAAAAAGAAACCGTTCCTTAACAAATTGCAATAAACTTTTCTTTTCTTTTAATGCAAAAAAAAGATCTGCTGATGCAAGTGCAAGTAAAAAGAAAGCACCCTGCAAATGTGCGATCATCATTAACGTTGAACCAATGAGAAATCCTGCTTTATTTTTTTTGATCAAGCCATAAATCGCTGCCAAAAAAAATGTCATCACGGCAACTGTGTTCAGCATCATTGCTCCTTGCGCTAAAAATACCGGCATCACAAACAAAAGCAGCGTTGCTTTATTCACTGATTCAATATCATATAAAAAAATCTTTGCAATTTTTCTGAATACCGAAACCAACACCATCAGCCATATTATTCCATACAAATGCGAAATATAAAGTGTCCTTCCGAAAATTTTCCAGCTCAATGCCATAAACCATGAATACAGAGTTGGATGGGCAGGATCAGCATCAACAGGATAAAAAAAAGTTCCAAGGTTTTGGTCGTAAATAGTATTCACACATCCGGAGGTGGACGCAATGGCATCTCCAAAAAACGGATCATTTCTGGTCACAAAAAAAAGTGTCAGAAAAAAAGCAATCTGAAGATACAGAAAATATTTTCCGCTGAATATTTTATTCATCGCATTACAAACTTAATGTAACACTCAGACAGCAACAACAGAATTCTTCTTCACCTCTTCATAATATTTTTCATATTGGGGAACGATCTTATTAATATGAAATTCCATAGCACGTTGCTTTGCATTTGCTTTAAATTTTTTCAGGCGATCAGGATCACTCAAAATAAAAATAGCCTTTTCGGCCATCGAATGAATATCACCGACATCACATAAAAATCCTGTTTCACCATCAATATTCAATTCCGGAATTCCACCTGCATTGGAAGAGATCACAGGAACTTCACATGCCATTGCTTCCAATGCTGCAAGTCCGAAGCTCTCCGTTTCAGATGGCATAAGGAAGAGATCACTTACCGATAGAATTTCTTCCACAGGATCTTGTTTCCCTAAAAAACTTACAGAATTCATGAGGCAAAGTTCACGGCAAAGCATTTCTATATTTGGTCTTTCAGGTCCGTCACCTACAAGTAATAATTTTGAAGGAATTTTTTTGCGGATCTCCGCAAATATTTTCACCACATCATCTACACGTTTTACTTTCCTGAAATTTGAAGTATGAATAACAAGATGCTCTCCATTTGGGGCGATGGCCTTTCTAAAATGTTCTTTTGATTGTTTGCTGAACCGGTCGAAATCAATAAAATTGGGTATTACACGGATATCTTTCTTCAAATGGAAATGTGCATACGTATCTTGTTTCAATGATTCAGAAACGGCTGTAATTCCATCCGACATATTTAACGAGTACGAAACAACGGGTTCGAAAGAAGGATCTTTTCCGACAAGTGTAATATCCGTTCCATGCAACGTTGTGATAATGGGAATATGAATTCCTTCCGTTGCAAGAATTTCTTTTGCCAGCACAGCCGCAGATGCATGCGGTATCGCGTAATGTACATGCAGAAGATCCAGCTTTTCAAACTTCACTACATCCACAAGCCTGCTCGTGAGAGTGGTTTCGTAGGGAGGAAAATCAAACAACGGATAATAGGAAACATATACTTCGTGGTAAAAAATATTTCCTGTAAAAAAATCAAGACGTGCCGGTTGCTTATACGAAATGAAATGAACATCATGCCCGCGCATGGCCAGCGCTTTTCCCAGTTCTGTAGCAACTACTCCACTTCCCCCGTATGTTGGATAACAAACTATTCCTATTTTCATTTTAAAATAATGTATGCAAAGATGATTAATAATTGCGAAGTTATTATTACTAAATTAAACGAAGAAAAGAGTATTTGGTTTTTATTTTGAAGTTTTTAATCCTTCATAGATCATATCCAGAATCCGCGTACGAACATTCATTTCCACGAGCTTTTTATTCTCAGCAGAAGGATTTATACGGTTGGAGAGAAAGACATAAACAAGATTATTTTTCGGATCAGCCCATGCACAGGTGCCTGTAAAACCAGTGTGTCCAAAAGACGAAGGTGACATTGCCTTACTTGTTGGCGTTGCTTTTTTAGGATCCGTTTCGGGTTTGTCAAACCCCAAGCCTCTGCGGTTATCAGATACCGCTTTCTTTGAATCCTTACTGTTTTTCTTTGCTCCTTTTTTTATAACAGGATTCTGTTTTGCTGTAAATTCTTTTACTGTTGATTCTTTCAAAATGCGTTTACCGCCATACGTTCCTCCGTTCAATAACATTTGCATAATGATCGCCACATCATTCGCATTGGCAAACAAACCCGCATGTCCGCTGATGCCACCAAGCATGGCTGCAGCAGGATCGTGAACGGTTCCATCCAATTGCTGCCAGCGAAACAGGGTATCCATTTCAGTCGGAACGATCCAGTCAGGATTTACATTCCGCAATGGATTAAATTCCATACAAGACAAATTCAACGGACCATAAATATTTGCATGCAGATACGTTTCAAAATCAATATGTGCGATCTGCTCAACAACTTTACGCAACATCATAAATCCAAGATCCGAGTATACATATTCACCTTGGGTTTTCAGTTCACTTTCTGCTATTGCTTTCCAGATATACTGCTCATAATTTTTATTCATGAATAAATTTTGGGCAACAGGAATGGAAAAATCAGAATCCTGTTCATTCGCATATATCAATGGATTTGGCTTACCACGCAAAAGTGTTGCTTTATAAAAAGGGATAAACGGAACGAGTCCTGCCTGATGCAACATCACATCACGAACAGTGAGTTGCTCTTTGTTTGTTCCTTTGAGCCATGATAAATAATCGCTGAGCTTATCATCAGGTTTTATTTTCTGATCGTCATATAAATGCATGATGGCAAGTGTTGTTGCAAGCATTTTGGTGAGTGATGCCAGATCATACATATTGTAATTTTTAACTGCAGTAACGCCATCATAACTGTGAAAGCCAAATGACTTATCATAGATCACTTTACCGTCTTTCGCCACCAGCACCTGGCATCCGGGCATTGCCCCTTTATTAATGGCATCAGCAACGATCGTGTCGATCAACTGAAACGGGCCGCTGTCAATATTTTTTTCTTCAGGAAGAATATACTCAAACCTATTGATGGTTTCTGTTTCTTCACCACAACCAAGAGGAAATTTTTCGTTGACGGTTACCGGCATTTTTCCCTGTGCTTTTATTGCACCGAATAAAATTTCCGCTGCAATCTCATTATTCAACGCCTGGTCTTCATAACTTATAATTACATTTTTGAGATTGGTGAAACTTCGCAGGGTATAGGGATTTCCGTTACATACAAAAATATTTTTTTTGCCTAGTGTTACCCTGTTTATGAAATCTGTTTCGACAGATGTGAGTCCTAGTTTTTTATTAACGAACCTGCTTGTATTTTCCAACGAGATGATCAGTAAACTGTAAGTCTGTAAGGTTGAATACAAGGAATCAAACATCAGTTGTGATTCATTTTTATCAACTGAAAAATAATCAGCCTTGATATAGTTGTGACACATTTCCTGAAACTCGGTGAACTGGCTTCCACCAACAGACAGAACGGCTATATTATAATTTTCAGGATCTTTAAGCGGGATCATTTTCTCTTCATTCTTTGCAACGATAATGGATTGCTTAAGAACTTTTTTCACCATCACCTGATTGGCACAGCAATTCAGATCTTCATTTAAATGTTCGATTACCGAAGGTTGATAATGATCTAACCCGAGCCAGAATTTCACTTCCAATATTTTTTTGCAACTCAACTCCACCTGCTGCGTATCTATCAAACCACGGGAAATATAATCCTTGATTTTTATTACCGCCAAAGGAACATCTTCCACATTCAGCAGAATATCATTTCCTGCGGCAAGCGCTTTTGCCACAACTTCACCCTGTCCGTAAAAATCAGTCACACCCTTCATGTTTAAAGCATCGGAGATAATAATTCCTTTAAATCTCAGTTCATTTCGCAGCAGATTCGTTACAATTTTTTTCGAAAGTGATGACGGATTTTTAGGAAGAGAGTCGAGTGCAGGAACACTCAAATGCGCTGTCATGATACTCATCACTCCTTTATGAATTAATTCACGAAAAGGAAAAAGTTCAAGAGAATCCAACCGGTCTCTGTTACCGCGAACAACAGGAAGACCATAATGAGAATCCGTTTCCACATCACCGTGACCGGGAAAATGCTTTGCACAAGCGATCACATTTTCATCCTGCAATCCTCTTGCATAAGCGGCACCCAGCTTTGCAACCATCCATTTATCTTCACCAAAAGAACGGTCGTTGATTACAGGATTATTCGGATTATTATTTACATCCACATCCGGAGCAAAGTTGAAATGAATGCCCATTCTGCGGCATTGTCTTCCAATGCTTCTTCCCATTTCATATGTGAGGTCTTCGTTTCTGCTTCCACCCAAAACCATTTGTTTAGGAAAAACCGGTGTGCTGTCGAGGCGCATGGAAAGCCCCCATTCACCGTCAATCCCGATGAGCAACGGTATATTCGAAATGGATTGATAATAGTTGGTAAGCTGAGCCTGTTTTGTCGGAGTTCCTTTAAAAAAAATAAGTCCGCCAATCTTTAATTCTTTAATATGTCTCTCGATATCTTTTATATGCGTTGAATCTTTTCCCGACCAGGCAGCGATCATCATAAGTTGAGTGATGCGGTCGTCAAAACTCATTGTGCTATACACCGAATCAACCCATGCGTTTGGCTTTCCCCAATTGATCCTGTCAACCTGTGCATACACTGCAAAAGAAAAAATTGCAAAAACTAAAAGCAGTAAACTCTTCTTCAAAACTGAATCTGATTATCATAGCAAAAAACGCAAATTTGAGACGGATTTTTTAATAGGTTATTCATCGAAATATCAACATTTGACAGGCAAGTTTAAATTCTTGTTTATTTTGCGGAGCAATGAGTGATGTTATAAAATTACTGCCCGACCATGTTGCCAACCAGATCGCTGCCGGTGAGGTGATTCAAAGACCTGCTTCGGTTGTTAAAGAATTGCTGGAAAATGCAATTGACGCGGGAAGTACGGATATCCGCCTTATTTTCAGGGATGGCGGAAAAACATTTATTCAGGTTATTGATAACGGAAAAGGAATGAGCCCTACCGATGCACGACTCTGCTGGGAGCGTCATGCCACATCAAAAATTTCATCGGCAGAAGAAATTTATTCTGTAAAGACAATGGGATTTCGCGGAGAAGCGCTTGCATCAATTGCTTCTGTTGCGCATGTTGAACTAAAAACAAAAAAAACGGAAGATAAACTTGGAACGCTTATTCTTATAGAAGCTACGGAGGTAAAAAAACAGGAAGCTGTTTCATTTCAAAACGGATCAAGCATCACCGTAAAAAATTTATTTTTTAATATTCCTGCACGTAGAAATTTCCTGAAATCAAATCCTGTTGAAACACGACATATCATTGATGAGTTTACACGCATTGCTCTGGCAAATCCGCAAATCGCAATGAGCCTTTTCAATAACGAGGATGAAGTTTTTATTTTAAAACAAGGCGATCATAAAAAACGAATTGAAGAAATCTTCGGTAATAAAACTTCCGAAAACATATTGTTTGTCGAAGAGCAAACAACGATCATAAATGTGAGCGGATTTATCGGTAAACCTGATTTTGCAAAGAAGAACAGAGGCGAACAATTTTTTTTCGTAAACAAACGCTTCATCAAAGATGCCTACCTGAATCATGCGGTGATGGGTGCTTACGAAAATCTGATCAGCAAAGAACAGTTCCCGTTTTATGTGATCAATATCGAAATTGATCCTTCGCATATTGATGTGAACGTTCATCCCACAAAAACAGAAATTAAATTTGAAGACGAAAAGGCGATCTACCAGATCATTCGTGCAGTTGTAAAAAAAGGACTGGGACAGCATTATCATGTTCCTTTATTTGAGCCATCAAGTGATGATACTTTTTTAAATCTGCCGACAGGAAGAGAAATTTATTCAGGAAAAAATAATCCGCAAACAGACGAAACTGTTTCATCATCCAAATCAAATTCTTCGAACTGGAAAAACACATTTGTCAGTTCGAGCGCCCGCCTGAATGACGAAGTCGGGCAGGGAGTCGAGAACAAGCCGGCCACAAAGCAAGACTGGCAACAATTATTTGATGTGATGAAACCGAAAGATACCGTTGGAAAAATGAGTCCTACGGAGAAAATGAATGAACGTATCAACGCATTTGATGAAACCCAAACATATTCAAAAAATATTCTTCAGCTTCATAACAGTTTTATCATTTCGCAGATAAAAACAGGAATGCTGATTATTGACCAGCAGGCTGCGCACGAACGTGTATTATACGAAAAATATCTTTCGGCACTTGAATATGATCCGATCGTAAGTCAGCAGAAATTATTTCCGAAAACGGTTTCCCTGAATTCGGCAGACGAAAATTTGCTGAAAGAAATTTTACCCGACATTCGTCTTCTCGGATTTGATATCAATGAACTTGGAAAAAATTCTTTTGTGGTAAATGGTGTACCCGCTGAACTGAACCAGCAGGACGAACAGGGATTGATCGAACAAATACTTGAAAATTATAAACAGCAGATCCAGCATCCTTCACGCAAGGAGCGCATCGCACGAACACTCGCCAAACGTGCATGTGTGAAGCCGGGAACAAAATTAACTTCAGATGAAATGGTATTGCTTATTGATGAATTATTTGCATGCAGCGAACCCAACAGTTCACCTGACGGAAAAGCATGTACAATAATTTTAAGTGTGGAAGAAATTTATAAACTCTTTGACCGTAAATAATCACCGGATCAGGTTTACATTTCCTTTAAATGTTTGAATATTTCCGCTCAGGTCTTTCGCTTCAACAATATAAAGATAAACTCCTGCCGGCACAGGCTGATCCTGAAACTTTCCATCCCACCATTTTCCGTTCGGCATTTCAAATTCATAAATCTTTTCTCCCCACCGGTTCCATATTGATCCTTTTAAATAGGTGATCGCAGCATTTGTAAAGCTGATGATGAACTCATCATTCAGCCCGTCATTGTTGGGCGTAAATGCAGTCGGAACAAAAACAGCAAGCCCACCGATAATGGTTATTATTGCATACGAAGTGTCGTAACAACCCAAATTATTTTTTACGATCAATTGAACGGTATCTATTCCCTGATTTGTATAAACATGTAAAGGAGATTGAAGTATTGAAACACTTTGTGTGTCTCCAAAATTCCAGAAGAATGAATCGGCAAGAGCGGAACTTGTATTGTGAAATAAAACGGTTAACGGTGAATTTCCAATCTGCGGATTTGCCGTAAAAGATGCTTTGGGTTTGATATAATTTACCTGAACGGTATCCACAGCGAAACATCCTGTTGATTTTACTTCAGATAAAAGATAATAGGTTGTATTAACTCCTGGTGAAGCTTGTGTTTGTAAGATGTTTGGGTTGTTCAAACCTGATGAAGGGTACCAGTAAAAACTATCCGCAAGCGATGAGGATAATCCGATTGAAGCAAAAGGCTGATCACATATGAATTGATCAGAACCTGCATTTACTGAAGGATTTGGATTCACAGAAAATTGCATCGTATCATAGGCAACACATTTACTTCCGAGTTGAATCCGTAAAACATATTGAAGACTTGAATCGGGTGATGCAAACGGATTGAGGGTATCCGGATTACTTAATCCTGTTGGTGGCCACCATGAATATGTGGCTCCCGTTGTTCCTGTTCCTTTCAGTTGAATACTTTTCCCTTTGCATATGGATGTATCCTTTCCCGCAGCACCGGGCATTGAAAGAGCGACCAGATTTATTTTTACCGAATCTTTCCGTACACAAAAACCACGTGTAGCTGTAAGCAAATATGTGGTTGTAACAGGAGGATAAACAACAGGTGAAGAAACGGAAGTATCGGAAATAAAAATATCGGGTGACCAGCTGAATGAATTTGCATTTATAAACGAACGAAGCTGAAATGTATCTCCGGGACAAATGCCTGTATCAGGTGTTAATATTGTTGCATCAATACTTGTAACATAAGCGGTCATTGTATCTCTGTCGGTGCAGGTTCCATCCGTTACTGTTAAAATATAAGTAGTAGTTGTATCCGGATTTATTTGAGGTGTTGCAGTCAAATCATTATTGATATACTTCAATGGCAACCATGAATAACTTGTTCCTGTTCCCGATCCTGAAACTGTTACTACATCTTTTTTGCAGATGAAAAGATCGGGGCCGGCATTGGCATGCAGATCGGTAACATAAATCATGATGCTGTCGGATGATGAACAAATGCCGCTTGTTGCTGTTATTTTATATTTTGTAGTTATGGATGGAGTAGCAATCGGGTTGAAAATTGTTGAATCGCTCACACCATTTCCCGGTGTCCATCGTAAAGACGTTGCTCCGCTTGTATTTGCATTTAATTGAACAGTATTTCCCTTGCAAATTGTTTGAGCCGGTGATGTACTGATATTAGAAATAACAGGAGGTGAATTTGGAATCAGATTATATAATCTTTGTACTTCCGAAGTCGATAGAACTCTGTTATAAAACCGCATGTCATCTATTCCACCGTTAAAAAATTGGGATCGGGCACTTCCACATGGAGTTGTGTTTCCATCATTGAAACAACCAATTGTTGGTGTATAATGATACCCTACTTCGGAACCGGAAGCATTAAAGGTAGCATTTAAAACACCGTTGATATAAATTTTTGATTGTGAATTACTACAAGTCCAAACCACATGATACCAGGTGTTAAAAAGTGAAAAGGGAAGACTGGTTTGGGCAGATGTTAATCCTAATTGTGCTCCAGATTTATCAGCCAGCACAAATAAAGAATTTCCGTTAGCAGAAGATATACCAACATCATTCCCGCAAGCTGAGTTGCCGTCAAAAAAAATAAAACGACTCGGTAAAGCACTACTCTGTGGTTTTATCCAAAAACTGATGCTGAATGCAGTGAGGTCAGGAATATTTTTTATAAGGTCAATATAATTGGATGTGCCGTTAAATGTATATGCTTTATTGGATTGACCGAATCTGTCTGTAGTTAATGTTGCTCCTGAAACTGTTCCATTGTATCCGTTTCCGGTTTCATCATTTGCATTGCCATTAAAAGGTAAACAAAAAACAAGCCCGAGATTAAGTGAGTCTGATGTTGTGCAATTCAGACACTGCGCAAAAATATTATTTGCGAAAAAAAGAAGGAACACTATTCCTGCAACATTTTTCATCTACTCATTTGGCATAGGCTTTTAATTATAAAACTGAATCATGGTATCTTTTTGAAATCATATATATCAGCATATAAGATAAGAACAAGAAGATCCAATTCATTGCAACATTAAAAATGTTTTCACCAATTCTCCTGAATCGGTTCTAACAAATCTATTTCGAAATAACAATTTTTCTTGTATTAATCACATCTGCATTACTTATCATAAGTAAATATATTCCTGAATTAAGTTCTGAAATATCTATTTCAGATTGTTTCTTGTTTAATTCAAAATGTTTAACATTTCTGCCGATCATATCATAAAAATCAACTTTCAATAATTTATTTCCTGTAACCATTGAGGATTCAAAAGTTATTTGATCCTTTGCAGGATTTGGATAAATATTGATCTTTGAGAGATCATTTTCCAGCTCTGTAATTCCCAGATTATATGAGTAATTAAATAATATCGATACTTCAGAAGGAGACAATAGACGGCTATAAACTCTAATATCATCAATACCGCCCTGAAAAAATTGTGCTCTTGCAGATCCACATGGCGTTCCGCCTCCATCATTGAAACATCCTATAGTTGGTGTAAAATGATAACCAACATTTGATCCCGAAGAATTTATTGTATTCGCTAATATGCTATTAACATAAATTTTAGATTGGGTCGGGGACATCGTCCACACAATATGAAACCAGCCATTTAAAGAAGAAGATGAAAGAGTCGCCTGTGCTGAAAAATTAATTCCATCCATCGAAGCACCTGATTTATTCGCTATCAGTTTGATTGTATTATTTGTATAAATTAATGACAGATCATTACCACAATTCGCATCCCCGTCAAAAAAAACAAAACCATTTGTACTTGTATTCCCTGTTGGTTTAATCCACGCAGAAATTGACAAGGAGGTTTGATCCGGGAGTAATTTTGCGAGGTCAATGTAATTTGATGACCCATTAAAACTGTACGCATTATTTGTCCTGCCAAATCTATCTGAAGTTAATGTTGCTCCAGAAATGGTACCATTATATCCATTTCCACTTTCGTCATTGGCATTTCCACTGAAAGGCAAGCACAAAACTATCCCGTTGTTAATAGAATCAGATGATGTGCATGTGAAAGATTGACTTGCCTGACCAAATACATCAAAAAAGCAGATCAATGCCGTCAAAAATAAAAGTAGCTGTTTTTTCATTTTTCAATTGTTTAGTACTCAAATATCTTAAAATATTATTATATATCAACGCTAAATCTTATCTGGCAGAGACTTTTAGTTCAAAACTATAGATTCGCGGACTTGGTTTGTGAAATGAGGTTTGAAGAACCATGTTCCAGAAATCTTCTCTTATTTTATGACATGAAATTAAGGCTTTAATAATTGCTCTTTTCCATCCTGACATGTGTTGCGTTCCATCCGCATCAATAAAATTAATGACATTAAATCCGGCTGCTTTCAAAACATAAATGCAGCTTCCCGCAGTGAACATGATGGTATGTGTAAAATCTTCATAGCGCCAATACGCACCTGTATATGATTGTGCATTTGGAACCATCAGAATAAATTCACCACCCTCATTCAATAAATATTTTTTAATATACGCTAATGTATCAATGATCTTATCTTTATCAATATGTTCAAGTACATGGCTCATTGTGATGAGATCAAATTTCTCATTTGATTGTCTTGCAAAATCACGGATATCGGTGATCTGTTCAACATTCAATCCTTTGCTTTTGCATTCGTTGATGGACTCGTTATTAATATCTATTCCTTTGGTATTTTCATAACCAAGTTGGGTAAGTGCAAATAAAAATTGTCCATATCCACAGCCTACATCCAGCACTTTTGCATTCTTATCTTTGGGAAGATGCGGCTTTAAATACCGTGGAATTTTATACGAAGAATAATATGTTGGATCCACTTCGCGGTTGCTGAAATAGCTGTCAAGTTTTGTTTGGGTATCTATTGTCATCGGGTTTTTAGTAAATTAGAATCTGAATCTGTTTTGCTCTTTAAATTCATTCGTACAAATAAATCCAATCCATATTTTGAAAATTTAAGTAACAATTTAAAATATAAATTCGATAATTTCTTTTTTGTAAAAAGATGAAAATTTATTCCATCTGAATAGTAATTCAAACCGAATTGTTTTGAAAGCAAGTTTAACGATTCGAAAGTATAAAAAGAAACATGTTGACCATGATGAAATCCATAGTACCACCATGAATCTGGATCGGGGTATGATTTATCGATGAGAAGTGTTGTAAAAATAATACTATCCGAAAATTTCAGCATATTACCAATTTCTTCTTTTGGATTAACAATATGTTCAAATACTTCAAACGCAGTAAGTGATTCATATTTTTTTGCTCCATTATCTTCAAATCCTCTTGCCAGAATATTTTGTGCATACTTATCTGTCCAGTAATAATCAAACCCAGCATCACGCATTAACCGTGTAAACACACCATAGCCTCCAGCAAAATCAAGAAATTCCTTTTGGTGATTAAAAATAAAATAATCAATAACCAAAGTCTTTTTATGAAAAGTGGTATTCCTTTTCAATATTCCTGTATCATCAATATTTAATGCACTGTTATATGCTTCATCCAACCAGTAGGGTTCTTCTGATTGAATATAATAACAATTGGAACACTGATAAAACATTACATTATATTTCTTTAATACCAGTTTTGTGAAAGCAAGTTTCGTTTCACTATCGCAAATATGACATTTCATGTTCATGAATTTAAATTCTCTATTTTATCAGTTTGGGTATTGATAACTTTGAGTCCAGAAATGTTTTTTAAAATATTTATATCCTGACCATAAGTTAGATTTCCATTTATATCCTTATTTTGTCTTCCATAGTTAACACGATATCCTTCTTTACAAGAAATAGATTTAAAAATTTTCATTTTATCATTTCTTACAAAATATGCATTGTTACCATAGCTATTACTTCCGATAAAGCTATATCCTTTTTCTTTTGCAAGATCACAAAATGCATTAAGAGATGCTCCATAATATAAGCCACTAAAATGTCCATTGTATCTTTCAAAATCAGGTTGATAAGGAATTGAAATGGAGCGTTCATCACCAAAACCACTATTGTATTCCATTATCACAACTACAGGATTAATATTTGTGATTGCTTTCCAAATCCAATAATCATTTCCATCAATATCTATATGTAATAATCCTATCTCCCCTTTAATATTTTCTTCTTCGAACGCCTGATTGATATTTTCTGCTGTAATAAATAAGTGTTTTGCTTTTACATTAAATTTCCAATAGTAGTAATCATTTTTTATGAACTCAATAAATTCTTTAGACCCATCCATTATTAATCCACTCCAATTATCATTCATTAACAAAAACCTTGTATTTGATTCGATATAATTCTGAACACCGAACTCAATAAAGAACTTGTTTTGAATTTCAAGTGTATTAATCAGATATTGAATAATTCCATCATCTCCCAGTTGGGAAAAAACTGAAAACTCAATTTCACTAAAATCTTTTACATCAGTGTATGAATTTTTCATTTGATGAATGATCCCCTTTGCTGTTAATAGCTTTTGAGATTCATGTTCTATTCTTTGCAATTTCAAAAAAGCATCAACACCGGCAATTTTTTTTACTACATGTTTTAAACTCATTTAATCAATCCTTTAATTTTTAATTTAAGTTTATTTGTGAAACCTTTTATTAAATATGTATCCAATGTATATTTTTCAGCTTCATAATTTCTCTGAATTATCTCAGGATGTATTATTTCATGAACAGTATTTGATTTTCTGTTCGCCAAAGAATCATTTGAAGATGAATTAGTATGTGTAGCATTATCACTAAACCCAAGATTTGTTACAAGATTTTTATTAGGAATAATTCCTAACCCATTATTTATCCAAATGCTCAGCGTCCATTGATAATCCCACGTGTTTAATTTTCCATTTTTGATTTTATCAAAAATACTTTGCCACAAAAGTTGGTAATGCAATTCAGGAAAAAGACTTTTTAAATATCCTCCTTTAATAAATTTTTCATAGAGAGGCGTATTCACATCATATTTTTTCCAGGCTCTTCTCCAGGTTGCCCAACCCCAAATATGATGAATATTAGAAAAATAATACGAAGCCTCACCGATTATTTTTCCATCCAAAAAATTATTACCTCCGATATGCATCACTCTTTCATCCTCACGGTAATATTTTAAAAGTGTTTCGCAAAACATGAAAAAACTTTGATCAGGTAAACAATCGTCTTCTAAAATAATCCCTTCTTCTTCATTTTCAAAAAACCAGTTAATAGCTGAGCTTACTGCAATTTTACACCCTAAATTTTTATCGCGAAAAAGTGTTTTTACTTCACATTTCCAATCAATATTTTTAGTTACAATATCTCTTGTTTCATTACAAATCTTATTTTCTCCAATTTTTTCTGTTCTCGGTCCGTCTGCTGCTATATATAGCTTTGCAGGTTGTTGTTTCTTAATTGCTTCAAATACTTTTTGGGTAGTATCAGGTCGATTAAACAATAAAAATAAAACAGGTGTTTCCAGTTGAGCGCTCAATTATTTAATTACTTTCTGATAATAAACCTCTTTATCAGTTGTTACTTTTGATATATAGATTCCGTCCTTCAAAATAGAAACATTAATTTTATCATTATTTCCTTTTAAAATTTCTTTACCTTCCATATCAAATATGGAAACTTCAATTATATTCTCCCCATTTACTGATGATATATTAAGAACGTCCATTAAAGGTATTGGAAATAACTTAATTGATTTTTCAGGAGTATAATTTACCGATAAAATACCTGTTGATGTCAATGTGGCTTGGTTTCCTGTAACAAATGTTGTTATTAAATAATTTGCAAAGCCTCCATTTCCATTGTATTCAAATACTGCAAAATAATACGTTGTATTAGCTGTCAATCCTGTTAAGTTAAAGGTTGTTCCTGAATCGCTGTATACTGCATAATTACCTGTTCCGATTTGTGAACCACTTCCAAATATTGAATTGGCAATGTAAGTTGTGCCTGATATTGGAGCTATACTTATTGTTGATGATGCTTTACATAATACAATTCTTCTTGCTCCGTTTCCTTTCGTAAATGTTACCTTCATACTATTACTAGTTATTCCACTAAAATTTATTGAACTTCCTGCTACAGTTGCTGAAATTGCTATTATTTGATTCCGTAGAATTGAAAAACTTCCTCCAATATTATTAGCAGTTATGATATCTAACCTTCCATCATTATCAATATCATTTACAAGTAACCCTGCCGGTTGTGTTCCTGTATTAAACTCAACTCTGGATGCAAATGATGATGTTGTAATTGTGCCAGTTGTAGATTGGTTTTTAAATACTGAAACGCTTGCCGAGTTTCTGTTTGCAACACATAAATCGGGTTTGTTATCTCCATCTATATCTGAAAGAGATATGCCTTGCGGACCAGAAGAACCTGTGGTTCCAAAATTAACTTGTGTAGCAAAAGAAATACTTCCTGTTGAACTTGTATTTCTGTAAACTGAAATATTAGCACTATTATAATTTGCGGTTGCTATATCCATCTTGCCATCTCCATCTACATCTCCCACAGCTATGCCATTCGGAGCACTTCCAGCAGCCAAGGATAATGGCGTTCCAAGACTTATTGTTGTACCTGAAGAAGTATTTTTATATACATAAATTGTTGTACCAGTAAAATTGCTGACTGCAATATCTACTTTCCCATCTCCATCAAAATCTGCAGTTACAATTACTGCAGGTCCTGTACCTGATGATACAGTGTATGGAGTTCCAAAACTTATTGATGACACCGTAGATGTATTTCTATAAATACTTATTGAGTTATTATTAAAATTTGTTAATAATACATCCAACTTTCCATCTCCATCTATATCTGCCAATGTAACAGCTCCCGATGTATAACTTGCAGCAAAATCATTTCTTGCAGCCAACAAAATATTGCCTCCTGTGCTAATATTTTTGAACACAGAAAAATAGGCAATGTTACCATAATTTAATATAATATCCGGTAAACCATCACCATTCAAGTCACCTATTGCGCCACTGATAGGTGCACCAGCTAAAGTATTTGAATCAATCTTAGTTGCAAAACTTATTGTTCCACCTGAACTTGTATTTTTAAATACTGAGATTGTGTTGTTAGCACTATTTGGAATTACAACATCTGTTTTACCATCTAAATTCAGATCACCTGTTGTAAAATAATTTGGGGCAGGGGAAGAGCTTCCGGTTGTAAAATCTACCTTAGTTGCAAATGAAGATGTCGTAATCTGTGCTTTTGAAGCAAAGAATAATTCCGGGAAAAGCAGTATAAGTAAGTATTTTCTATTCATAACCTTGCCATTTATTGCCATTGCAAGATAAAGTACATGCTGTGAATTTCAAATTATTACTTTGGTATACCCGTCAAATTTAAAATGCAGGAGATAATTCCTGCATTTTAAATTTGAAATAAACTATTTTTTATTTAGAAACCTTAGTAAAATAAACTTCCTTATCAGTTGATACTTTTGCAACATAAATTCCTTCGCTCACTGATGTTACATCAAGCTTCTCGCATGTTGAAGTGATAATCTCTCTTCCGCTCATATCGTACAATGTTATTGACCGGATCTGGTCTCCGTTGCTTACCACTGCTTTCAATATCTGATTCAATGGCAAAGGATACAACGTGATATTGTTCATTTGCGTTTTCAGATTCAATGCCATCACATTCGAGTTCTCTATCGTTCCGTCTTTGTCTATTAGTTTCAAACGGTAATAAATTGTTGCGATACCTTGTTCTTTCAATAGCCGGATATTCTCTCTGTATTCATAATCTGTCAGCTCGGTTGTGTTTCCTGCTGCTGCTGTCTTTCCTGTTACCTTCCATTTGCTGTTATCAAGTGAGCGTTCAATTTCGAAATGATCGCTGTTCACTTCACTTGCGGTTTGCCAGTTCAGTATCGCTTCATTATTTTCCTGATGAACGGTTAGTATGATCAGTTTTACAGGAAGTGCATTCACTGTTGAATCTCCTCCTACTCCGAATTCTCCGAACGTATACATGAGTGTTCTGCTCAAAACAGGACTTGAATTACTTCCGGTGGTTGCGAGTGAGGTTCCTATTAATCCCCAACCACTTGAAGTGTTTGGTCTTCTTAATAACCTCAGAACGGTATCATTACTAACACCCCAGAATCCGGTTGCTGTAAAAGTGCATGTATACTGACCTCCTGCCAACGTTCCCGGTGTAAGCTGCCATGTTCCGTTTGGTGCAACTTTGTTCACCTGAACAATAGGTGACATGGTGATATCATACAACGGTAAACCATTATTATTTGGAATCGTATTTACAAATGTTGCTCCTAATATGCCGGCAGTTGTTGGTGATGATGTGTAATTTATCTGCACTGGGAGATAATTTGTTGATGTGCCTATCGGAAATAATCCTGATGAGCCACTATTCGTGGTTGTGCCAAACCACCTGTAAAATATTCCTCCGTAAATTGTCCCCGTTACATAATTCAATGTACCAAGATTATTGGCTGCCGTTCCAAGCAACAAAATATTATTATTGATATTCAACGATGACATAAGTGTGAGCGAATTTCTCACTACCACATTGCCGAGCATTGTTTTTACCGATGAAGCAACAATGAAATTATAGTAGCTTGCTGTCGGAATATTTTGAACAGCACTTCCTAAAAATTGTGCCGTAGTCGTATCTTCAAAATAATTGTGTATTCCTGCAAGTGTTCCGTTTACCGTTATTGTTGAGAATTTTTTTACCAGCAATGTATCTGTTGTGATCGTATAGCCAGAAGGGATATTCAGGTTATATGTATTCACTCCGTCACCCAATATAAAAGCTGTTGTTCCTCCTGTTATAGTAAAATTTCCGTTTATAGTTGGTGATGAATTATTCCATGCAAAATAATATGAATTGGCAATACTGAAACTTGTCGGGTTGGTTCCCGTGCCATCTGTATTGGTACCCCAGGTACTTAATGAATTGAGGTAACCTGTTGATTTGGAAAAATAATAAGTGATATTTAAAGTTGACTGACTTCCGGTAATATATGAAAATGCCGATGTCAGATAATTTGCAAATCCTCCTGAGCCATTGTATTCAAATACTGCAAAATAATATGTCGTATTGTTTGTTAATCCTGTTAACGTAAACGTTGTACCGGTATCGCTATAAACTACATAATTTCCCGTTCCAATCTGTGAGCCATTTCCAAAAACTGAATTTGCAGTATAAGGAGTTCCTGTAACCGGTGCGGAACTTATTGAAGACGATGCTTTGCACAATACAATTCTTCTTGATCCATTTCCTTTATCAAAACTTACAGTCATTCCGTTATTACTTAAACCGCTGAAGTTTATTGTGCTTCCGCCTATGGTGGGTGTTCCTGCTGTTATTTGATTGCGTAAAACAGAAAAACTCCCTCCAATATTATTTGAAGTAATCAAATCTAATCTTCCATCATTATCAATATCATTTGCAAATAATCCAACAGGTCCTGATCCTGTAGTAAACTCAACTCTGGATGCAAATGATGATGTTGTAATTGTGCCTATTGTAGATTGGTTTTTAAATACTGAAATGTTTGCTGAGTTTCTATTTGCTACACATAAATCGGGTTTGTTATCTCCATCTATTTCTGAAATAGTTATTCCCTGAGGACCTGAGGTACCTGTTGTTCCAAAAGTAACTTGTGTAGCAAAAGAAATACTTCCAGTTGAACTTGTATTTCTGTAAACTGAAACAGACCCACTACTATAATTTGCAGTTGCAATATCTGTTTTTCCATCAGAGTCAACATCTCCGAGAGTAATACCGTTTGGACCACTTCCAGACGCTAAAGACAATGGAGTTCCAAGACTAATTGTAGTACCTAATGAAGTATTTTTATATATATAGATACTTGCACTATTAAAATTACTAACTGCAATATCTACTTTACCATCCCCATCAAAATCTGTAGTTACAATTACTGCAGGTCCTGTACCTGATGATACAGTGTATGGAGTTCCAAAACTTATTGATGACACAGTAGATGTATTTCTATAAATGCTTATTGAATTATTACTAAAATTTGTTAATAACACATCCAACTTTCCATCTCCATCTATATCTGCCAAAGAAACTCCTCCTGTTGTATAACTTGCAGTAAAATCAATTCTTGCGGCCAACAAAATATTGCCTCCTGTGCTTATATTTTTGAATACAGAAAAATAAGCAAGACTACCATAATTTAAAATAATATCCGGTAACCCATCATTGTTCAAGTCACCAATTGCACCACTGCCTGGTCCTCCAGCTAAAGTATTTGAATCAATCTTAGTTGCAAAACTTATTGTTCCACCTGAACTTGTATTTTTAAAAACTGAGATTGTGTTGTTAGCACTATTTGGAATTACAACATCTGTTTTACCATCTAAATTCAAATCGCCAGTTGTAAAATAATTTGGGGCAGGGGAAGAGCTTCCGGTTGTAAAATCTACCTTAGTTGCAAACGATGATGAACTTATTTGTGCTTTGAGTGAAGTAAAGAATAATCCCGAAAAAAGAAGTATAAGTAAGTATTTTCTATTCATGACCTTGCCATTTATTGCCATTGCAAGATAAAGTACATGCTGTGAATTTCAAATTATTACTTTGGTACGCCCATAAAATAAAAAATGCAGGAGGTAATTCCTGCATTTTAAACCTGAAATAAACTATTTTTTATTTAGAAACCTTAGTAAAATAAACTTCCTTATCAGTTGTTACTTTTGCGATATAAATCCCTTCACTCACTGATGTTACATCAAGCTTTTCGCCTGATGAGGTTATAATTTCCTTTCCGCTCATATCATACAACGTGATCGACTGGACCTGTTCTCCGTTTGTTACTGATGCTTTCAGTATCTGATTCAATGGCAACGGATACAATGTAATATTCCCGATCTGTGATTTCACATTCAGTGCAATTACATTCGAGTTTTCAACTGCACCATCTTTGTCAACTAATTTCATACGATAGTAAATGGTATTCACTCCTTCAGCGATCAGTATTCTTATATTATCATTATATGCATAATCTCTTAGTTCTGATGAGTTACCTGCTGCATCAACTGAGCTGACTTTTTTCCAGCTATTGTTATCAAGCGAACGTTCAATCTCAAAATGATCGCTGTTCACTTCACTTGCAGTTTGCCAGTTCAGCATGGCAAAATTATTTAACTGATGAACAGTAAGTATAATCAGCTTTACAGGAAGTGCATTAATAGTTTGATCACTTCCAATTCCGAAATCAGAAGCATTACCTGTTAATCCTGTTCTTGCAACGATCGGTGCTGAATTGCTTCCTGCACCTGATACTGCTGTACCTGGTAATGTCCATGCTGATGTAGAATTTGTTCTTTTAATCATCCGCAGATCAGAATAGCTTGAAACACCTATAATACCGGTACCTGTAGCAGTTGCGGTATATGTCCCTCCGGATATTTGCGATGCTGCAATATTCCAATATCCGTCTGCTGATTGCTTGTCAATATACTCTGACTGTGCAATTGTAAAATCAAATAAAGGCAATCCTGTGCTTCCCGGATTTGAAGCGATATACGATGCGGTTAATATTCCTCCGGCTGAAGGTGCTGTGCTGTATTCGATCTGAATCGGACGATAATAGTATGATGTACCGATTGGGAAAAGTCCTGTTGTGCCAACATTTGTTGTTGCATTAAACCATCTTGAAAAAGATCCGATGATTGTTCCGCTGACGCGTGTCAGCGATCCTGTTTGAGAAGGACCTGTTCCTAAAGTTAAACTGTATGAATACAAATTAATATTATTCGACATGTTTAATAAGTTCCTGACTACTACATTTCCTGTTAATGTTTTACTGCTGCCAACAGTTGCCAACGTATAGTAATTCCCGGGAGCGATATATGCAGAAGTACCCAGATATTGAGCAGTTGTATTAATATCATAATATGCTTTGTTAACTGCAAGAGTTCCCTGTATTGTTAAGGTACCACTTGATTTTACACTGATCGTATCGCTTGACAATGTATAGCCTGAAGGAATACTTAAATTAAATGCGTTTGTTCCATCACCAAATACGATCAATGCTCCTGTACCTGTAACTGTCCAGTTTGCAGTTATTGACGGTGAGCTGTTATTCCATACAAAATATATCGCATTGTTTGCAGTGAAGGATGTTGGCGCTGTTCCCGTTCCATCGGTGTTTGTTCCCCATGTACTCAGCGTATTCAATGCACCGGTTGATTTACTGTAATATACTGCGCTTGAAATTATCTGACTGCCGCTTAGTGTTGGAGATATAAGATAACTTGCATACGAACCGCTTCCATTGTATTCATAAATTGTAAAATAATATGTCGTTCCGGTTGTTAAACCTGTTACTGTTACAGTATTTCCGCTATCATTATAAACAGCGTAATTTCCCGAACCAATCTGACTGCCACTTGCAAATGTAGAATTCGCAGTGTATGTAAACGAATCGGAAGGATTTGAATTTACTGCGCTCAATGCTTTAGCAAGAACAATTCTTCTTGCTCCATTCCCGTTAGTCCACGACAATGTAACCGAACTGGATGAAATCCCGCTGAATGATAAGTTGCTTGCAGCGGTTGTTGGCTTGGCCGCTAATATCTGATTCCGGAAAACTGAAATATTTGTGGTTCCCTGATTTGAAATTATTATTTCCGGCTTACTGTCACCATCAAGATCAGGAGCAACCATTCCCATCGGACTATTATTTGTTGCAAACGTAACTGCTGTTGCAGCCGATATCGTGCCTACGGTAGACGTGTTTTTATAGATCGCAAGTGTTCCTGATGTTCTGTTCGCTAATGCAAGATCCAATTTTCCGTCTCCGTCAAAATCTTTAAGAATATTTCCCTGAGGATTTGTTCCTGTTGTAAAATTTACTGCTGTCGCAAAATTAATTCCGCTCACCGTTGTTGTATTCCTGAAAACAGATGCATTCGCACTTCCGTAATTGCTAACCACGATATCTGATTTACCATCACCGTCAATATCTCCTACACTTAAAAAACCGGGTTGTGTTCCGGCTGTAAAGGTATTTACAGCATTCAATGTAATACTTCCGCTCGTGCTGTTATTTTTATATACCGAAACATAACCGGAGGTAATATAACATGAGGCAACAATGTCTAATTTTCCGTCATTGTCAAAGTCGGCTAATTTAACATCGTAAGGTGTATTGATATTTGTGGTGTATACTGATGATGCGACAAATGTAAATGAACCAACTCCTGAGCTTGTATTTCTCAATACAACAATTGAACCTGTTGAGGTTATCCCGTTCCCGTAATTCGCAATCACAAGATCAAGTTTACCATCTCCGTCAATATCTCCTGCTACTGCACTTGCAGGATTTGCTCCTCCTGTGGTGAAAGCTGTTCCGGTAAAAAATCCAATTGAACCTCCTGTACTTGATCCGTTCTGGTAAACATAAATTGAAGTAGACCCTCCGCCTCCGCCAAGATTCCCGTGAGTTGTGATCATGTCCGGTTTTCCGTCACCATCAAGATCAGCAAGAACAACTCCCTGAAGATTTGCATTCGATGTGATCGTACTTTGTGTTGTAAAACTTGAACTGTACCAGCCTGTACCTGTATTTGTATTTCTGAAAACTGAAAGTGTTGTGTTACCGTTATTCGGAACAATAACATCCATTTTTCCATCCGCATTCAGATCTGCAGTCGCTAACCGGGCAGGAGAAACTGTTCCTGTTCCAACAGTAAAATCGACATGGGCAGCAAAAGATGTACTTGAAATTTGCGCATTCGTACCAGTGCATATACTCAATATCAAAAATGCGATAAGTACTGATTTTTTCATAAATATAAATAAATAATTGTTGTTACAAATTACAGAAAATATACGAAAAAATAAAATGATTTACGTAGGTATTTTATCTGCTATAAGATTGGAAAGTTAGGCGTAAATTTTAACGGATTAAAATTAAAATCGAATTAAATACTGATTTGAATTTTAGATTGTAAGTTTATGAAACAAACCAACTTAATTCCGAAACAACAAATATCATTATTATTACTTGGTTACTTTCTGATAATATGTTTCTTTATCAGTTGTTACTTTAGCAATATATATTCCTTCGCTCACTGATGTTACATCAAGTTTCTCGCCTGTTGAAGTAATGATCTCTCTTCCGCTCATATCATACAATGTTATCGATTGTATCTGATCTCCGTTGCTTACGGCTGCTTTCAGTACCTGATTTAATGGCAACGGATACAATATGACATTGCTCTTTTGTGCTTTCAGATTCAATGCCATTACATTCGAATTCTCTATCGTTCCGTCTTTGTCTATTAATTTCAACCGGTAATAAATTGTTGCGATGCCTTGTTCTTTCAACAATCGGATATTCTCCCTGTATTCATAATCTGTCAACTCTGTTGAATTTCCTGCTGCTGCTGTCTTTCCTGTTACCTTCCATTTGTTGTTATCTAACGATCGTTCAATTTCAAAATGATCGCTGTTCACTTCACTTGCGGTTTGCCAGTTCAGTATCGCTTCATTGTTTTCCTGATGTACTGTTAGTATGATCAGTTTTACAGGAAGTGCATTCACTGTTGAATCGCCTCCAACTCCAAATTCACCAAAGCTTGTCATTCCTGTCCGGCTAACTGTTGGCACTGCATTCGAACCCGTTCCCAACTGTGCTGTACCTGTATTTGTCCATGCATATGTACTGTTGTTTCTTCTCACCAATCGCAGATCAGCATAACTTGATACTCCGTAAAATCCTGCGGCTGTGAAACTGCCTGTATATGTTCCGCCTGTTAATGCTCCCGGTGTTAATATCCATGTACCGTTGTTACCGACTTTATTTATTGTTACCACAGGTGAAGTAGTTATATCAATTATCGGTAATCCCGAATTGTTTGGTGCACTTGTTTGGAATAATGCTCCCATTGCTCCTGCTGACGTTGGTGCGGTTGTAAAATTGATCTGTACCGGACGGTAATTTGTGGATGTGCCTATCGGAAATAATCCTGATGAACCGCTGTTGGTGCTTGTGCCGAACCAACGGTAAAATGTTCCACCGTAAATTGTTCCGGAAACATAATTCAACGTACCGGTATTGTTTGCAGTTGTGCCAAGCAACATGATATAATTATTCAAATTTACTGACGACATCAACGTTAATGAATTGCGTGCTACAACATTTCCATTGTACAATGTTTTTATTGATGAGCCCACTATGAGATTGTAATAATTTGCAGTTGGAATATTCTGTGCGCTTGTTCCCAAAAATTGCGCAGTAGTTGTATCTTCAAAGAAGTTCTGTATTCCCGCAAGTGTGCCGCTTACAGTTATTGTTGAGAATTTTTTTACCAGCAATGTATCTGTTGTGATCGCGTATCCTGAAGGGATATTCAGGTTATATGTATTCACTCCGTCACCCAATATAAAAGCTGTTGTTCCCCCCGTTACAGTGAGGTTTCCGTTTATAGTTGGAGATGAATTATTCCATGCAAAATAATATGAATTTGCAGTAGTGAAACTTGTGGGATTTGTGCCGGTTCCATCTGTATTCGTTCCCCACGTGCTAAGTGAGTTCAGGTAACCTGTAGATTTGGAAAAATAGTACGTGATGTTTAATGTTGTCTGGCTTCCCGTGATATATGAAAATGCTGAGGTCAGATAATTAGCAAAACCTCCTGCTCCATTGTATTCAAATACTGCAAAATAATATGTCGTATTGTTTGTCAATCCGGTTAAGCTAAACGTTGTACCGGTATCGCTGTAAACTACATAATTTCCTGTTCCGATTTGTGAGCCGCTCCCGAAATTTGAATTTGCTGTGTACATTGTTCCGGTTACAGGTGCAGCGCTTATTGCCGAGCCTGAT
>Ga0206974_1032_pt1 | contig 33584 bp, 30 predicted proteins | sample Alteio_BWOrgHeat_84_FD_152920 | JGI IMG/M metagenome (GOLD analysis project Ga0206974, IMG submission 152920) | Enriched cells from forest soil in Barre Woods Harvard Forest LTER site, Petersham, Massachusetts, United States -... | ecosystem: Environmental > Terrestrial > Soil > Temperate forest >... | reverse complement strand
AGACCCAATCGTGACCCCCAACACGCTCCTGCAAAGCCATCTAACCTGAGAAACTACGCCGCATATTATCAAGTTAAATGGCTTTCCCCGAAGCCCGGCACAGGTTTTTCACCTCAAGACGTCTCCCGACAGGGTTGGGATGCCGATCGGCATCCTATATCCTTGATATAGCTGTAGAGGTCGGGTGTATTTCATGATGCCGATTCACAGACCGGAGACGCGCGAGAGCTGCCTTGGGTACTCGACGCTGCCAAAACGATAGAGGAAATTTCGTGGCTATTGGACGCCGCCAATGATAAAGCGGCTCCAGCGGAGACAGTCCGGCGGTGCTGGTCTTGAGCGGCGGCAAGGGATTTGAAGAACCCGGGTATCATGAGATCGGCAGGAGATTTCATGCAGCAGGTCTCGATGTCTATCTGGTTGACATCCTTTCGCCATCCGATATGAGCGCAATTGCCAGACTAATGAGAGCGTGCGCGCGGACTACACTACCTCCGCCTCTGGGCGGAGCAGGCGCGTAGCATCTACATCGGTAAGAGCGGCAGGCTTTTCACAGCTCTGGACAATATGGACCGGTTGACCGGTCGATGCAGCGTCCAGAATGCCGAGCATTGTCGCCAAGACATGCAGTGCGAAGTCACCATTGCAACGATGCGGCCTGCCCTCGACGATCGCATTGGCCATCTCTGCCAGCCCAATCGACCGATAATTGGCGATCGTGGGGTGGTCGAAGGGATAGTTGATGGCACCGAACTGCTTGTGGGTCGTCTCGGTGATGGCCCACTCCGGTCGTTGACCTACCTTCGCAGCCTCTTCCGCGTCGTGCATGTTCGGGGGCAGATCACCGCCGGAAACCTCGACACGCCCTCCGAAGGTGTCAGGGTCGGGCACACGAAGCGAGGCCAGCGTGCCGTGAAGCTCGATAGGCCGCACGCCGTGTCTCCAGACATCCCAGCTGGCAATGAAGCTGATATTGGCGCCGTTGGCAAAGGTGAGTACCGAGTTGATGGTTGTGAACGTATCGACTGGAAAGATCTCGCCTTTCCGCGGGCCGTCAACACCATAGCGTCGGGGGAGGGGACTGATCTGCCCTGTTGCGCGCACCGAGGTTACGGGACCGAGCAGTGCAGCGAGGGCGGAAATATAGTAGGGACCAAGGTCGAGTACGGGACCCGCACCTTTTTGATAAAAGAAGCCGGGATTGGGATGCCAGTGCTCCATGCCGCGCGACATGACCGCCGCCAGGCCCGTTATGACAGGACCGATCTGCCCGCTGTCCAGGATCGACTTTGCGGTTTGCAGGCCGGCTCCCAGGATCGTGTCTGGCGCGCAGCCCACGCGCAGACCTTTAGCCTTCCCCCGCTCGACCAGCGCAACACCATCGGCCAAGGACGTTGCGAGCGGCTTTTCGCTGAATACATGTTTGCCGGCTTCGATCGCAGCCCGCGATACCTGTGCGTGAACAGCCGGCACGGTAAGATTGAGCACGATATCGACATCGCTGGAGCCGATAAGTGCATCGACACTCCTCGCTTGCAGGCCGAAACTAGAGGCGCAGCTCTCGGCTGCCGCCGCGTTAATGTCCGCACAGGCGGTGATTTCGATGTCTTTGAAGAGTTTGTTGTTCTTGATGTAGATCCCGCAAATGTTTCCGCATCCAACAATACCGACACGCATGAACTTACCTCACTCGTTTAAGGCTGGCGCTGCCCTGGGGTCGGCTCACGGATGTTTTTCGCAAGGTCGAGAGCGGGAAATGCCTTGCCAGGGGCGTGGAAAAGCGCCGCAATTATGAAGCGGCGCGTTTGACTTTGGGCTGCAGGCAATGATCAGACATACCCGGAGGGTGCAGCGTTGCGAACAAAGTTCAGCCTGTCGGCAGCTTGCTCTGGGCGCAGGGCGTGCAGAACGATGGTGCCGTCAAAACCTGAGTCTTTGAGGGCTTGCAGATAATAGGGATAGTCGAGCTTCCCAAGGCCGGCGGGTACGTGCCCCGCTTCCCCGTCTCGGTCCAGGTCCTTTGCGTGAGCCAAGACAATGTCAGGCCCTAGAAGCTCGAATGCTTCGTCCAGTTTGGCGCGCATCAGTGGTAGTTCACCCTTCTGGAAGATATTGGCACCATCCATGATGATTTTCAGGTTAGGCGAGCTCATCTGATCGAGCAGCTTCCTCGCCTTTCGAACCGTGTTCACGCAGTTGCCGACCTCGGTCTCTACGCCGAGAACGATGTCGTTTGCCTCAGCTGTCCGCACCGCCTTCTCGACCTGTACGAGAAGATCGGCCCACGCTTGCTTGCTATCGCTGCCCGGATGGCGCTTCCACATATCGTCCGGATCACGCGACCCCGTGCACAATGTGACGACCCCAGTGCCCAATTGCGGGGCCCATTGGATCAGTTTCGCCAGGCTCTTTTCGCCTACAGCGCGTTTCCTGGGATCGGGATCGATCATATTGTATGTTCCCGACAAAGCGGACAGGACCATGCCACGTTCGGCGAAAGCATCCCGCACCACCTTGATCTGACCAGCCGAAAGGTCCATCGGAAACGTCGTTCCCACGGCGTTTACCAGATCGAACTGTGAACCGACGCCACCGGCAGCCGCCATTGCATCCAGGTTTTGCAAAAGTGAATCAGCGGGAAATTCGGGAGAGAGAAAGCCAAGGGTCGCCATGGGAGTTACTAATGCTCACGAGTGGTGCTTGCTTTTACGTTGACGCGCGCGTCAATCAATTACTTTGAAGCCCCGGTCCGGTAGGGAGGATCGCCGGACAGGGGCTGGGAATAGTGGCTGGCTGCTGCTTCCCGTAGGTGTCGACCACTATTCCGATTTGCAGACGCCAATGGTTGAGACTTTCCGGAAAACCGCTGCCGGATTTGCGCTGATGCGATCGCGATTGACGGCGCTTCATCGGCTCTCCTCTGGGATTCATTTTGTCTCTGTCTTATACTAATACAAAATAGGGCGCAACTTCCAAAAAGACGTTGTGTTCGTTTTGTCTTTGTCTAGGACGATTGCAAAACGACACCGCGTCGATGGGCAGGCAGGGGCAGGGGCGCTAAAACGCAGGAGGAGATTGATGCCGAAGCACGATTGGCTCCCGGAGGTTCCGCTGGGTGCGGGCATGGTTGAGTTCGCCACATACCTCAACAGGGCGTCCGAGTTTATCGATGGGGACGCGATCGGACATATCCGCGCCGGAACCAAAGCGCTGCGGGACGCGACGCCGCGCGATATTCCGCCTGTGCATTCCGTTGAGGAACAATCCTTCGAGGGGCTGCGATACCGCGTCATCCGCCCGAACAACGCCGCGGAACGCCCGGCTGCGGTTTATCTCCATGGGGGCGGGTGGAGCCATCTCGACATAGACGTCTACGACCCGATCGTGCGACGAATTGCTCTAGAAAGCGGCCGGGCTGTAGCCGCGATCGATTTTCCGCTGGTTCCTGAGGTCCAATTCCCCGTCAATCTGGAGATGTGCGTGAAGTTCGTTCGGCGTATTGCCGAGAGCCATTCGGCAAACGGCTCCATCAGCCTCTTGGGCGACTCGGCGGGCGCCAATCTGTCGCTTGCGGTGGCCCTGGTGCTCCGGGATGGCGGAGACGCTTTGGTGAACTCGCTCGGTCTCATCTACGGAGCATTCGACCTGGAGAATGAACCTGACTCCTATATTCGTCATGGCAATGGGAGTACGCCCCTCACATTGGAGGACATCCGCAAGTCCCGTTCGCTCTACATTCCCGACGCTGCTCGCAGAAGCCATCCGCTGGTGTCGCCCATCAGGGCCGATCTTAGAGACCTGCCTCCCGTATTCCTTGCGCTCGCCAGCCACGACCCGCTTTACGATGAGAACATTGCCATGGCGAGTAAGCTCGGACAGTCGGGGTGCAACGTCACCTTGAAGGTCTATGCCGGCACCATACACGGCTTCCTGGAGGCAGAAAGTGTGAATGGGTCGGAAATCGCTAGTCGGGCGATGCGCGACCTAGGCCAATGGGTGGCCTTGCACAGCTGTTGAGCCAACGACAGCGGTTCAAACGAGCCGAGGGGCGCCAGGCCCGACGGCTACATAGTGATGTTGTCGGCTAGGTCGAAGGCGCCTACACGACGCCGCGATCAGGGACCTCATTCCTCGATAAGTTGCGACAGAACAAACAAGTGTTGGCGGACCATTGCGGCCGCGCCGATCGCGGGGATCTTCCGAGTTGGGGGGGGGCACGGATATGCGCGGGTGCTCAAGGCCCGGTATGAGGGCCTTCTGCAGAATTGCGTCGACCCGTCTGCTCACGCGCGGGTACATGACTGCCAGAGGGCCAGCCATGATGATATGAGCGGGGTCGAGCAAGTAGACCACGTTGAGCAGGCCGGTTGCGAGAACATCGGACCACTTATCGAGTACGCGGTTGTTCCGATTGGTTTTGTTGGCCTCAGCGTTGCGCAAAACAGTCTCTACCGGGTTGCTCGTGTCCACGAAACTCGCAATCTCCGCGGCCCCGCTAAGAAACTGGAATGTGGCGTTAACATCGGAGGGCTCGCCCGATAGCCGCATGAGGCCGACTTCGCCTGCTATTCCGTGAGCGCCCTTATCGATTACGCCGCGCCTCACGCGTGCGCTACCGATGCCGTTTGTCGCCAACATGATTACAAGCAAATCTTCCTTGTCTTCTTCGCTGAGATCATCAACCAGCGTCAGTGCAAGAGCGGCCGCATCATTGCAACATTGAATGACCCAACTATCAGGCAGACGCTTCCTCAGCATTCCAGAAAGGTTTATATTATGCCAAGCAGAGAGAGAAGGAAGGAATACGCGGCCATCTGGCGTAATGATACCGCTCAACGAGACACCGAGGCCGTATATCTTAGATTCCGGTATTGCCGCCTGCGCCACCATGGGCTCAAACCACTGCAGCAGCAGATCGATTATCTCTTCAGGAACGCTATTTTTTAAATTCACCTCGACCTGTTTTATGCAGACGGGATTGAGAGTCAGGTCAGACAGCACGATTGTAAGGTGGTCCGCCGATATTTCAGCGCCAAAGAAATAGGCTCCTGCGGGCTCGATATAAACCGCTGTCCCAGGTCTCCCTTTCTGGGCAATACCGTCTTGAGCAAGGCCTTCCAGACCAGCCGGGCCGCCGCTACTGACGAGCCCGAGGTCCATCAACTCCCTTACGGCGTAGCCAATTGTTGTGCGGGTTGCCCCCAATTCGCGCGCGAGATCTGCTCGCGACATCGGACCTTTGTCGCGCAGAAGTCGTATGCAGTTCCGGGCGTTGGCGTGACGCAGAATTCTTGTCGTGTTCATTAAAACTCGAGTGGTCAAAAGGCCAAACCGCCGCCTCGTGCTTGGGCCCGCACTTCAGGCGAACCCGCAGTCCTTGCCGAAGGGCAGGGTGCCGAGGCTTGAGGTCGACAGATCGGTGATATCGATATGAACATTGTAGCGCCAATTAGCAAATTGGCGGCCCTGTCTCACACCGGCAACTTCCGATGAAACGGCCTCGCCAACCAAGGCATTATATTGTATTTGTCTAAGACAGAAACTAAAACGAGAAAATGAGAATCCTGGCGTTGAAAGTGCCCCTGCCCACTCGCTCCGTCGACCGATAGGGAGGCCCGGATAGATCGTAGATCTTTGCAAAGGACCGCCGTCTAGAAGTAGGGCTGCGAGAGAATGGCGTTGGCCGCTCTAGAGCTCGATCAAAGTACCATATTCCATCGAAACGGATTTCGTCGTGGCAAGACTTGCTTTTCAAGGCGGGCAGAATGTATCGACTTTAGATAAGAATAGGTCCAAATTTGTTCGAACACATATCAGTCTATTGTTTTTTATCTTTGCAGCAGTTCAATCAAACCTGAACCGCAGAATTCCAGACATACAATTAACGCTGCACCTGAGCGACTTCTCGCTGGGCGCCGCGTTAATGGGCGCACCACTCGGTTCAATTTTGGTGTCCCTCGTCTCATCGCGCATTGTCGAGAGACTTGGAACGCGTTGGACGATGCTTGTTGCCTATATCTTGATAGGGGTGGCAGGCGCTGCTGTGGCTGAAACAACGAACGCGCATGAGCTGTTCATTGTCCTTTTGCTGTTTGGAGCATTCTAATCCCTGGGAAATATCGCAATCAACGTCGAGGCCGATCGGGTTGTGCTTTCAACCGGAAGGCGAATATTGAACCACTGTCACGGCTATGGAGCCTTGGATATCTGATCTTCTCCTTCATAGGGGGATCACGCGGAGCGTGGGATTTCCGCCCCTGCCACATCCAATGATCGTTTCTACAATATTCACTCTAGCTTCGGTCCTCATGGCTTTACCTATGGTCGAATGTCGGCGCCGCCCCTTTGAGGTTTCCGCTGGGCGCCAAAGGCTCTCGTGGCCGAGGAAAGCAATAATAATTCTGATTATGATTGGCGTTGGCGCTGAATTGCTCGAAGGTGCAATCAGGATATGGGCGATTGTCTATTTTCGTGACACCTTCAATGCATCGCTTCTCCTCCAGTCGCTGGTCTTGCCGGCCTTTACTTCCGCTTCGGCGAATAGGTCGACTTCGCGCGGACAGGCTAATCGATCGGCATGGACCTCGCTTGATCGGAAATGCTTCTCTTGCCACCGCTGCAGTCGGCCTTGTCGGAATAGCTTGTGCCCCCAATGCATATGTTGGCGTTGCGGGATTTGCGATCGCGGGTTTGGGGATAGGTGTCGGTTACCCGCTGATGGTGTCTCAGGCCGCTCGATTGGCGGAGGGATCCTCAGCCAGGAATGTAGTTGCGGTAACGCTCGCCGTTCAAACCATTGTCCTGGGGACGCCTGCAGGAATTGGGCCTATCGCTGAGCATTCGAATGTCCGGGTAGCCTTCGGGTCCTTGTTGCCGGTCATCCTGCTTGGTCTGTTCATGTCGGATCGCCAAAAGCCGACGGAGAATTCGTAGGCAGCGCGTCCGGCTCGACCCGCTGACCAACTCGCTGCAGCCATCAGCGTGTGACCCGCCAGCCCCTTGGCTGCCCTTGCCAGTGGACCTGGTCGCTCAGAGCCCGCATTCATGGCGCGCGCTTCGTGGGGCCATGTCTCCTGACGTCTCGACCTCGATCCGACCGGGCCATCAAACTCTCTGTTGAGAGCTGAGGATCCCCTTTTTTCCCCTCGCCCGTCTGGACAACTGCGGCATCCGCGAACGTGCACAAATCGCGGCTCAGCATGCGGGCGACGTTTAGCGTTCAAAAAATTGCCATTGACACAAGCATTCGCTGTGTTTAGCGTTAAATGCATTCAATTGGATAGAAAAATTGGATGCCGAGTCGATGTAGGGGCGACCGTCCACCACAGCCGGTAGCGATCGTGGTGTGGCAGCAATGGCGTCTTGAGAACGGCTTCGAATGGCAAGGCAGACGCTCTCAATGCGTGCTGCGCTGACATCCTCAACTACTGGCGGCCCTGATATGTGGCGTCGCCTGCTTGGCAACCAATGGCTCGTCGCAAAGTACGCTCTCAAAAAGAAAAGTGGCCCTGCGCACAGGGGGCTGAAATGGAGGAAGCGCGTTATGGATTTTTCTCAGGGAGCAGCCCAGGAAAAGTCACCGCTCGTGCAGCGCCTGGCCCGCCTCCATGCGGCGCTGGTCACGCCGTGCGATCGCGACGAGGCGGTTTCACATCGTTGCATCGGGCGGGTCGTTGAATTCGTCAAACAGCAGGGAATCGATGGGCTCTACGTTGGAGGTTCGACCGGTGAGGGCCTGCTGCAGTCTGTCGACGAACGCTTGGCAATCTTCGAGACGGTTGCTGAGGCTGCCGGAGCGAGTGCGAAGATCGGGCACGTCGGCGCTATCGCCACGCGCGATGCGCAGCGCCTGGCAAAAGGGTGTGCATCGCTCGGTTATGACGCGGTTTCCGCCATTCCTCCGATCTACTTTCCTCATCGAAAGGACGCTGTCTTTGGTTACTATCAAGACATCGTCCAGGCTGCCACGGGCACGCCTCTGATCATCTACAACATCCCGGCGATGAGCGGCGTTTCATTCTCGCTCGATGATCTTGCCCGCCTTCTGGACCTGCCGGGCGTGATTGGCATCAAGCAGACCAGCATCGATATGTATCAGATGGAACAGCTACGCCGGGCTTTCCCGACTGCGCTGCTGCTCAATGGCTACGACGAGGTGTTCACCGCTGGCGTCGTTTCCGGCGCCAATGGCGGCATCGGCAGCACCTACAATATTATGGGCCGCAATTATCTCGATTTGCTGGTGCACCTGGCAACTGGTGATGTGGCGGCCGCGGCGCGCGTTCAATCGAAATGCAACGCGGTGATCGATGAGCTTGTTCGGGTGAGCGTGTTCCCCGGCCTCAAATACCTGCTGTACCGCCTGGGCGTGATCGACACGCCAGTTTGCCGCAAGCCGCTTGCCACTCTTTCTTCGTCAACCTGCGGACGGCTCGAGGAGATTTCCGCCGGGTTGCGCGGCTGAAGCCGTCAAACAGCCAGTCTAACAGGCAAACGCTGACGGGTCGGGATCCCAAAACACATCACTCGCGAGGGCGAAAATGAAAATTGTTCCTATGAAAAAGCTGATGACCGCTGCGCACGAGGGGCACTACGCGGTTCCAGCCTTCAACTGCGCCGGCCTGGAAATGATTCAATGTGTGCTGCGCACAGCGGCCGAGATGCGTTCGCCGGTGATCCTGGGTATCCATCCGGTTGAGGTGAAATATTTTGGCGGTGCCGCAGTCGCCGTTGCCATCGCCAAGACCGTGGGCGCGGATCTTGACATCGAAGCGGCAATCCACCTTGACCACGGTGACTCGGAAAAATCCGTCATGGGCGCCATTCGAGGTGGGTTCTCAAGTGTGATGTTCGACGGCTCGCACTTGTCGATCGATCAGAACGTCGAACAAACGCGTCGCGTCGTGGAAATCGCACACACCGTCGGCGTTACTGTCGAGGGCGAAGTCGGTACGATCGGCATGACCGACGAATTCGGCGCGAAGCTTGAAAATGCCCATCTTTCGGATCCCGATTGGGCTGAACGGCTTGCCAATACCGGGATCGACTGCCTGGCGGTGGCGATCGGAAATGCTCATGGCTTCTATTCCGAAGTGCCGGACCTGCGCTTTGACCTGGTCGAGGAAATCCGTCGCCGGATCAAGATCCCGATGGTGCTGCATGGGGGTACCGGCATTCCGCGCGACCAGGTTCAGCGGGCAATCTCGATGGGTGTAGCGAAAATGAACGTGGGTACAGCGCTCCGCTACGCCTTCGTTTCGGCCATGAAGAACCTTTGCGACACCGAGCCGACGAAAGATCTGCCGCTGATGTCAATGGGTAACGCTGGGATCGAAGCGGGTGCAAAAGTCGTCCGCGAGTACATGGACATGTGCATGGCGGTTGGCCGCCTCGGCTGATCGTAGACCACGGTCAAACGTCGTGATCCGTCCGATCAATCGCGGGGCGGTTGGAAAATCATCAAGCAATCCTTCAGTGGAGCCGTACGTGAAAAGCCATAAGATTCAGGACATTGAAGTCCATCTTGTATCAACGCAGGCCCCCGCGGGACTTGCGGATGCGACCCGCAAGGTCGAGACGGTTGGCATGACCGTAGTCCGTGTCAAGACTGACCAAGGGCTGGAAGGGGTTGGTGTCACCTATCACGAGGTCGGCGGCGAAGCCATTCGCGCGCTGATCATGAAAGATATGGCGCCGCGTTTGAAAGGTCGCGACCCCTTCGACACCGAAGTGATCTGGCGCGAATTCTTCGCCATATTCCGGGGTGTTGGCCGCAAGGGGCTGATGTTCTGCGCGCTCTCTGCGATCGACTTCGCGCTGTGGGATCTCAAGGGCAAGATTCTCGGGCTGCCGCTGCACCGCCTGCTCGGTGGTGGCCGCTCACGCATACCGGTCTATGCCAGTGGCGGCTGGGCCTCCTATGAGGACGACCAACTGGTCGAAGAGATGCAGGACATGGTCCGGCACGGCTATTTCATGGTCAAGTTCAAGATTGGCTATGACAACGGCCGTAAACCATCGCGTGACGTCGAACGCGTGCGCAAGGTTCGCGAAGCGCTTGGTCCCGACATTGGCATCATGCTCGACGCCAACAATTGCTGGGATGCCGCGACCGCCGTGCAGTTCGCAAACCGCGTGCGTGAATATTACCCGATGCTTCTCGAGGAGCCAGTCTTCGCCGATGACATCCCGGGCCTTGCTCGTTTCAAGCGCGGCACGGATATTCCGCTCGGAACTGGCGAACATGAGTACACCAAGTGGGGCGTACGTGATCTGTTGATGGCCGATGCCGCCGACATCGTGCAGATCGACGGTGCCCGGACGGGCGGCTATACGGAAATGATGAAGTGCGCCGCGCTCTGTGAAGCGTGGAACGTCAAATTCGCCCCGCACGCCATGGAGCATATCCAGATCCCCATCGCCAGCGTGGTCGGCGTCGTGCCCTTCCTCGAACGTTTGCGGCTGTTCGAGCCGATCACCCACAGCGTCTATCTGAACGCCCAGGTTCCGAGAGATGGTTATCTCGACGTGATCGAAGCTCCCGGCCACGGCCTGCAGCTGAACATGGATTTCATTCGCGACCATGACGAGCGTGGGTGAGGCAAGAACCGATTTCTGCTGACGCCCCCGCATTCGACGTGGCGCATTGAGGAGAACCATACATGAAAATGATCATTGGTGACGGCTTCGGCGAAGCCAGCGACAAGAAGACCCGTCCGGTCATCAACCCGGCGACCGGCGAGATCATCGACACCGTTCCCGAGGCAACGGTAGAAGACGTGCATCGCGCAATCAGTGTCGCGATTGGAACACAGAAGTCATGGGCAGCCCGCACGACGCGCGAGCGTACCGATATGATCCGCAAAGCAGCCAGTTTGATCCGTGATCGGCGGCTGGAACTGGGGAAGATCCTGTCCCTGGAGGCGGGCAAGCCCTACATGGCTGAGGCTGTTTGGGAATTCGACTCGGTTGCCTACATTCTCGAAGCCAGTTGCGAAGTGGCTAAGCACCACTATGGCGCGGTAATGCCGTTTGCCACCGAGCCGGGCTATGACGAGGACCTGCAGTTCACGGTACATTGCCCCCGCGGGGTCATCGCCTGCATCGTGCCCTACAACTTCCCCCCGGCGATCTGGGCGTTCAAGGTGGGCGGTGCGCTGGCTTCGGGCAACGCAATCGTAGTCAAGGCGCCATCGTATGATCCGCTCGCCGTTATTGAGTGCCACAGGATCCTGATCGAGGCCGGTATCCCTGCAGGCGTCGTACAGTGCCTTACCGGCAGTGGTGCTCGCGTCGGCGGCGCCATGGTGTCCGATCCACGCATCGACGCGATCAACTTCACTGGCAGCACCCAGACCGGCATCACCATAGCAAAGCAAGCCGCCGAGCACCTGACGCCTTACTATTTCGAACTGGGTGGCAACGACGGCCTGATAATCTGCGACGACGCCGACCTAGACCTGGCCGTGTCTGAATCGGGCGATAAGGCGCGTAACGCCGGGCAGGCTTGTAGCGCGGCCAAACGCTTCATCGTTCATAACTCCGTCAAGAAGCGCTTCTCGGAGCGGCTCATCGACGAGCAACTGTCGAAGCTTGTTCTCGGCGATCCGCTGGATTCATCGACAACGATGGGGCCGCTCATCGGCAAGGATGCGGCCGATGAGATCGATCGCCAGGTGCAGCATACCGTGGCGCAAGGGGGCCGGGTGATGTTCGGAGGCAAGCGCCGGAACTCCTATGCCTTCTACGAGCCCACCGTCATCGCGGACGTTAGGCCGGAAATGGACATTGCCCGGGACATGGAAGTCTTCGGCCCGGTCTGGCCGATTATCGGTTTCGACACAATTGAGGAAGCGATCGAGATCCATAACAGTACGAGCTACGGCCTAGGCGGCGGCATTATTACCCCCGACACCAGGAAAGCCCTGCAGGTCGCCAACAAGCTCAAAACCGGGCATGTGGCTATCAACGCCTCAGGCGGATTCCGCGCAGCCGAACTGCCATTTGGCGGTGGCAACAAGGCAAGCGGCAACAGCCGCGAGAGCATGTCCGAAGTCATGCGCGAGGTTACTCAGCTAAAGTCGATTATCTTGCGTAACGTCTTCAAACAGACTTGACCTGCGGGATGAAGTGAGCGGGAAAGAGCCGATGCGGGGTCCTAGGCTTGTGCCCCCTTGGCGGCGATTATCGCCGCTGAGGGGCCTTTGCCTTAGGGGCCTTCGCGACGGATGCACGCGTAATGATCTGATATGGAAAAACGACATCCTGGTCGAGGCGCGCGGAAGGGTTCGCTTTCCAGGCGCGAACGCCTTTATCCAATATCTCGACCGCGTGCTCCGACATCGTCTGAGCGTCCTGATGTATGGTCGTTATGCCGGGCCAAACCTGCTCAGCTGTCGGCGAGTCGTCATAACCCACGACCGAGAGCGATCCAGGCACCGGGATGCCTCGATGCTGTGCCACCGCCAAAACGCTGGCGGCCAGCGTATCGTTTGCAGCAAAAATCGCTGTAACTTGCGGTTCCTGAGCGAAAAGGCGCTCAGCTGCCTTAACGCCTTCCTGAAACCGAAAAACGGTTTGCACGACGAGTTCCGGTCGGGGTTCTATACCGCGAGACTGCAAGGCATCGCGATAACCTTCAAGGCGGGCGATGCTACCGCTTTGGGTGTTCGGACCGGAAAGGTGGCCGATCCGCGTGTGACCGAGATCGAGCAACATGGAAACCAGTTCGAAGCTTGCCTTGCGTTCTTCGGTGCGCACCGATGCCATGCCGGGTATCGGAAATCCGGGTGCGATTGCGACCGCCGGAACATTCAGCGTTTTTTTCTGGAAAGCGGACGCAGCAAATTCGGCAATGGGCGAGGGGAGGAGAAAGCCATCGATGCCTGTATCGGTCATGCGATTCATCGTATTGCGAAACGCTTTTGGATCCTCGATCTGAGCAAGCTGAACGGAAATATCCACCTGTAGACGCGACGCTGCCTTCATCGATCCAACGATGACCGAGGCGATGAATGGGTTGGTCACACCTGGATAGAGAAGACCCAGATGCGGGCGTACTCTTCCTGCCAGTTCCTGGGCCGCTCGATTTGGCACATAGCCCAATTCCTTGATCTTCGTTTGTACCTGCGACCGCATTTCGGCGCTGACATTGGCGCGGTCGTGGAGAACGTTCGAGACCGTCATCATAGACACGCCGGCCGCGTCGGCGACATCCTTGAGAGTCACCTTTTGCGTCCGACGATCCCGCCTGGTCCCCGTCACTTCCCCTACATTCATGTTTTCGGAAACTCCGTAGCCGTCGACTGCGAAAGGAGCGGCTTGCTTCTATTCAGGGACGTTCGACTGAGGTGTCGTTTCGCCAGGGGGCCGATCCGCCAGGCAGGCGACCACCATTCCTCACTGCCCCCAAATTTAGTCTCCCTACTTCGAGAAATTTGCAAGCTTAGTTTTGCCCTTGATAGTCGCATTATCCACCCGAGAGTGGGACCATTTAATTCAGCAAAATCATCGAGTGACAAAACGGTGCAACCGGATTCAGGCGCTGGGCGCAAGGATGCCGATATGTGCCGGGAACCCCTCGGAAACGAGTTGACATTATTTTGTCTAGCGCTACAAATCGCGAAGACCAAGGGAAATCGAGGTCCATACGCGCAATTTTGAATACACAGCGCAAACCCTTGGCTTCAGGAGGAGGAGCCCAATGAACTATCGCGTGTCTGCGGCTGCAATTGTGGCCGCACTGCACCGAGCTTCGGGTCGAGATCAAGAAGCTCCACCAGCAGCTGGGCTCGACGATGATTTATGTCACCCCTGATCAGATCGAGGCAATGACGCTAGCGGACAGGATCGCCGTGATGAACAAAGGCGTCATCCAGCAATTCGCCGCTCCCAAAGAGGTTTATACGCGCCCGGCAAACCGATTTGTAGCCGGCTTCGTAGGATCGCCCTCGATGAACTTCATCAAGGCGACAGTCATGGATCCCCAAGCGCAGGTCGTTCGAACCACAGAAGGCCGTGAGATATCGCTGAAAGGTTACACGAACGGACGCAGCTGGGCCGCGGGACAAAAAATCGAAATCGACGTGCACCCAGATCAGTGGAGTCTTGCCGCTCGGCGTCAGGGTGCAGAGACGCTGGAAGCGCAGGTCACCGTTGTCGAGAACACCGGCGCGGAAGGCCTGATCTGGGCGAAAGCGGACGACACCACGGTTGCGGTGAAAGTCCCAGACGAAGGCGGTTACTCAGTCGGTCAGAAACTTCAGCTTTGCTTCCTTGCCTCCCAGATCTCGGCGTTTGAGGCCGAGACCGGCGAGCGGATCTGACAAGCCAGGAAGCGAGCAATCCGAGGCGACGCTAGCCGCTGCAGAGCCAGACGTTCGAATAGCAGGAAAGAAATCGACAATGCCCACCCATAAGAAGATCGCGGTGATTACCGGAGCTACCGACGGTATGGGTCGTGTGGTCGCACCGCGCCTCGCCGAATCCGGTTTCCATGTAGTTATCCATGGACGTAGCGCTGAGCGTGGCAGACAGGTGGTCGACAAGATCATCGGGGATGGCGGTTCGGCTGAGTTCATGGCGTGCAACCTTGCCTCGCTGGTAGACATCCGCCGGTTTGCGGCCGAGCTGAACTCGAAGTTCGAGCGGATCTCTCTTCTGATCAACAATGCTGGCATCGGCACCGGGCCGGATGGTGCGCCGCGCGAGGTGAGCGATGACGGACTGGAGCGCCGCTTCGCGGTAAACTACCTGTCCGGATTCCTTTTGACGCGGCTTGTCATCGATAAAATGAAGGCCGCAGCGCCCTCCCGGATCATCAACGTCGCCTCCGATGGGCAGGAGCCGATCGATTTTTCGGATGTCCAGCTGGAGCGCCACTACTCAGGCTATTTTGCCTATTGTCGCAGCAAGGTAGCCGAGATCATGGCCACCCTGGACCTGGCGGAAGAACTTAGAGGTGCCGGCGTCACCGCCAATACCATGCATCCGAGCTCCTTCATGGATACGACCATGGTTCGCGATATGAAGCACGCCGCCGTCGAAAGCCTCGATGTTGGCGCAGGCCACTTGGTCGATCTTGCACTGAATGCGAAGTTCGACGGCCTCACCGGACGCTATCTGAACCGCGGTGTCGATATGCCCGCCAATGAACAGTGCTATGACCTGCAAGCGCGGCGGACACTACGCGAACTTTCCCTGAAACTTGTTGGACTTTGAACGGATCCGCCATGACCAACCACGCAGCCTTTGTTCTCGAAAACCGCAAGATGACCTTTGGTGCCACGCAGATGCCGACGGTCGGCGATCACGACGCACTGATCAAGATGAAGTTTTGTGGCGTCTGCGGTTCCGACGTTCACTTCTACGAGCATGGCGAGCCGGAATTTCCGGATGTCTACCCCTTCATCCTGGGCCACGAAGGCGCGGGCGAAGTCGTGAAGATCGGCTCCGCGGTGACCAGCCTCAAGATTGGCGATCGCGTTGCCATCGAGCCAGGCATTCCTTGCAGGACCTGCCAGTGGTGCACGAGCGGGCGCTACAATCTTTGCCCCGAGGTGGTCTTCCCTTCGGCGCCGCGCGCGCCAGGGATCCTGCGGGAGTTCGTGTGTCACCCCGCAGATATGTGCTTCAAGCTTCCTGACAACATGTCCTTCGAGGAGGGAGCATTGATCGAGCCTCTCGCTGTCGCCATGACGGCCGCTCGAGAGGCCGGCGCAAGGATCGGTCAGTCGGCTGTCATTCTTGGAGGCGGCTGCATCGGTCTCGTCACCCTGCTCGCGCTACGTGCGATGGGACTTTCAAGGATCACCGTCGTCGACCTCTTCGATATCCGCCTGAGCAAGGCCAAGGAGCTCGGCGCCTGGAATGTGGTCAACGCCAGGGAGAGTGACGCGATTGGCGAGGTGGTTCGTCTGCACGATGGCCTCGGCTCTGATCTCGTATTCGAGACGGCCGGCAGCACTGTCACCGCGGCCCAGACCATCAAGATGGCGAAACGCGGTGGCACGATCATGATCGTCGGAAACGTGGTCGGTCAGACCCCGATCGACTTCCAGCTGATGACCAACAAGGAACTGACGATCAAGTCGAATTTTCGTTACAGCAATATCTATCCGACGACGATCGATGCCGTTGCATCGGGCCGAATCGATGTGAAAAGCATCATTTCACGCTACTACCCACTGAATGAAGCTCCGCAGGCGTTCGAAGATTGCATCAACGAAAAGGCCTCGATGGTGAAGGCCGTTATCAAGTTCGAAGACGCCTGAATTTGTTGGATCGTGTTCCGGCCGGCTTTGAGTGCGGCCGGAGCCGCCGCCTGTCGGAGTATTTAATGATCACCCCCGAAATCCTATGCGCAGGCATGGTGCTCGTTGATGTCCTCGTCGAAGGTATCGAATCTATGCCCAAGTCCGGTGAGACTGCCCTTGCCGCGGGCATCTGTCTTGCCACCGGTGGCGACGCTATCAATGAAGCGCTGGCGCTCGCTAAGCTCGGCAACAAGGTCGGGCTGATGGGTCTGATCGGAAGAGATATCCTGGGGCAGTTCATCAAGGATCGTTGCGGCCAATATGGCGTTTCGACCGATGGACTGTTTATGGATTCCGAGCGTGCGACTTCCACCTCTGTTGTGCTTATCGACAAGGCCGGCGAACGAAGCTTTTTGTCTCAGCGCTATGCGTCCATCGCCGCTTATGGGCCCGAACATATCGACCTAGATCTCATCCGGCCAGGGCTACGAGCTCTCTCCATTGGAAGCATTTTCACCTCTTCGCGTTTCGACCGTGAAGCTCTTGCTCCGCTTCTGCGAAAGGCGAAGTCGGTTGGCGCGATTACCGTCGCCGATATGGTGATGGACCAGCAGGGGTATGGCCTGGACGGTCTGGCCGATGCCTGGCCGTATGTCGACTATGTGGTCCCAAGCGAGCTTGAGGCCCAGATTTTCACGGGTTCCAGCGATCCGACCGCCATCGCCGCTGATTTTCGAAAGCGCGGGGCCAAGAATGTCATTTTGAAGCGAGGCGCACAGGGGGCAATCGCATTTTCAGGTGCGGGAGAAATCGCCTGCTCCGCATTCAGTGTTCCGGTCGTCGATACAACGGGTGCAGGCGACAATTTCGTCGCGGGCCTTGTTCATGGATTCGTGAAGGGGATGCCTCTTGCCCAGACGCTTCGCTTCGCTTCGGCAGTGGGAGCGCTGTCGTTACAGGCGGTCGGCGCGGGCGCAGGTCTCAAAGATCTTGGCCAGGTTGAAGCATTCCTAGCCACGCGGCCGGCGTAGGTCGCGAAGTGTTCCGGGATCTGGACTTATTATCGGTATCGATGTCGGCACGCAGAGTCTGCGGGCCCTTCTAGCCGACCAGAAGGGCCGGACCCACGCATGCGCCCGACGGCCGACCCCCGTGCGTCAGATCGGGCAGTATTCGGCAGAGTATGAGCCGGAGGCTCTTTGGGCCTGTGTGCTCGATGTGTTGAAGGAACTGGCCGCGCATGTGCCCAGCGGCGAAATCATCGCGGGGATGGCTTATGCAAGCATCGGGGAGTCCTGTGTTCTCGTAGGCGCCGATGGGAGCCTGAGTGCGTGAGGTTTAGCGCATAAAAATCCCTCGCGTTTCTTGCGTGCTACATATTTTAGCGCTAAATAAATATTTACGGAAATGCCACGGCAATAGGCGTTGAAGCGCTCTTAAAGCGACAAGCTCGCCAGTCAGGCGAAGCATGAACTCAAAATGGGAGGACTCAATCGTGGCTATGATGGACCTCGACTTGACCGGCAAAACCGCTCTGATCACAGCTTCGGTTAGTGGAATTGGTTTGGCCAGCGCGCAGGGGCTCGCAGCGCGAGGAGCCCGTGTTTGGATCAATGGTCGCAATCCCGACCGGCTGGCCAAGGCAGCTGATGCCGTGCGCGAGCGCGTGCCAGGAGCCGAGGTTATGACGGTTCAGGCCGACGTAGCGACTACGGCAGGGTGCAACACCATCATCGATACGGTGAAGGATCTCGATATTCTGATCAACATGGCCGGGGGAACAGACCGACTTGCTCCCTTCACCGAGTTGACCGACAAGGATTGGCAATATCAGTGGGATTTCAACGTGATGAGCGGCGTTCGGCTCACACGCCACTATGTGCCGATCCTCAAGAACAAGGATTTTGGCCGGGTCATTTTCATGACGAGCGAGGCAGGTCTGGTGACCCCAGGCGTTCTCATCGATTACGGTGTCTGCAAGGCGGCCGTCATCCGCCTATCGCGTTGCATCGCCGAGGTTTTCCATCGCACAAACGTCACGGTGAACTGCGTCGCACCGGGCGGCACGATGAGCGAATGGGTCTATCGCGAGGCGAAGAACACCCCGCTTGCCAATTTTGAGAAGCACCATTTCGCGGTCAACGAGCCAACTTCGCTGCTCGGCCGGTTCGCTGAGGCCGACGAGGTGGCGAACATGATCGTCTATCTTTGCAGCCCGGCGTCGAACGCCACTCGAGGCGCCGTTTTGCGCGTTGAAGGTGGAGCCGTGCGATCGGACTGACGCGGCCATCAACCTTGGTGCAAGCAAAGCCCCACTTCTCGCGCGAGCGCGCGGCTGCATTCGGATGAGATGCAATGGAACTCGCAATACATACATTCGTGTGGACGGATGGCCAAGACGGGCAGAGCCTGGAATTGGCAATGGAACAGGCGTCTGCGGCCGGCTATCGCCTCATCGAGTTTCCCGGCGTTGACCGCCGTAAAGTCGACATCGACAGGCTCGCAAAACATGCCGATGAGCTTGGTATTCGTATCCTGGCTTCAGCCGGTCTATCTCCCGAGTACGACGTGAGCAGCGACGATCCTAGTGTGGTTCGTCGCGGCGAGGCGTTCCTTCTGGAGGCTATCGGCATTGCGCGGGATCTTGGCAGTGCTCAGATGAGCGGGCCGATGTTCTCGGCCCACCAAAAGTTCGGGACCATGCCAACGCAACAGGGATGGGAAACAAGCGTAGGCGTTCTTTCTCGCGTCGCAGACAAGGCGAAACAGGCTGGCGTGGCACTCTGCCTTGAACTGGTGAACCGTTACGAGACGAACCTCATGAACACCGCGCAGCAGGGGTTGGCCTATATCCGCGAGACGGGCTCGGACAACATCTACCTCCATCTCGACACGTTCCACATGAATATCGAAGAGGACGATCCGGCGCAGGCGATCCGTTTGGCGGGAGACCGTATCGGGTACTTCCACGTCGGAGAAAGCAACCGTGGTAACCTTGGATCCGGCACGATCAACTATGAGCCGATTTTCGACGCCCTGGTCGATATCGGCTACTCAAAGGCAATCGGGATCGAGGCCTTTGCCAATCGTGGCTGTGGGGACTGGCTAAAGGCGATCTGTGCCATCTGGCGCGAAAATTGGAGCGATGGTGATGCCTTCGCTCGCTACTCGCGCACCTTCGTCGAGATGAAGTGGGCCGAGGCTCAGCGCCGGGCGGACGGATATCGTGCTGCTTGATCGAGTGCGGGGCGCCAATGTTTCGATATAGTTGGTCACAGGCGCGGTTCATCGGCGAGACGCTCGAGGCTAGTCTCGAGCGTCTCGGTCGGCTGAGATATGACGGTGTCGAGCTTCCGCAGCTATCAATGCAGCCGTCGGAGGTGACAGCCCGGCTCAAACATCATGGGCTCAGCTGCGCATCCATAAATGGCCGCTTCATAGGAGCAGATAGAGACCTTTTAAGTTCGGATCAAAATCTCCGTTCGAAGGCGGCGGCCTATGTTCTGTCATGTATGCGAGTTGCCTCGTCGGTCGGTGCACCCTTCGTAATCGTCGTCCCAACCCATATTGGAAAGCTTAGGCCCGCCAGCTCCCGTGCCGAAGACTGGGATCATGCCGTGGCAAGCCTGCGGGAGATCGGCCAATTTGGCCAAGATCTGGGCGTGACCGCAGTTGTCAATGTGTAAACCGCGCCGAGTCCTATCTGGCAAACAGACTGGAAACCGGACGCCGCCTCGTGGAGGCCGCTGGCTCGGCTCATGTTGCGTTGAAGGCTGACAGCTTTCACATGAACATCGAGGAAACCGAGTTCTCCTCTGCCTTGCGATCGGCTGCTCCTGTGCTGCGACATATCCACCTGGCCGATAACAATCGTATGGCACCGGGGATGGGGCACCTTGATCTAACCGGCTTTCTCCGGACGCTTTTAGACATCGGCTACAATGGCGCCATTGCCATGGAATGCGGCGTTCAGTCACCCGATTCCTACGGCCGCAACGCCTTCACAACAGATTCTCGCACCTTCGATGCCTATGCGAAGAAGGCTGTGGCCACGTTGAAGAACATCGAAGTCCGGCTTGGCGCCAAAGCCTCAGTGTAACTGTACTGCAAGGGGACAAATCATGACTACCACGAAGCGTAGCGCTATCGTCACCGGCTCGGCCCAAGGCATTGGCCGCGCAATTGCAACACGTCTGGCAGAAGATGGACTTGCAGTGACGCTCGCGGATCTGTCCGGCAATGTCGCCTCGCTCGAGGCCGCGGCAATGGAGATCACCAAGGCTGGCCGCACTTGCCGAATTGCAACTGCCGACGTGAGTTCGACTGCTGATGTAGACAAACTGGTTGCCGATCACGTTGCCGCGTACGGTGGAATTGATGTGATGGTCGCGAACGCCGGCATTGCAGTGACCGCCCTGTTTGAGGAAACCACCGTTGAGATCATTGATCGCACCATGGCCATCAACGTACGCGGCGTATTCAACTCCTACAAGGCTGCTTCGAGTGAGATGATCAAGCAGGGCAGGGGCGGGCGGCTCATAGCAGCTGGTTCGGTCAGTGCGCACAAGGGCGGCGAATGGCAGTGCGCCTACGTTGCTTCGAAGTTCGCCGTTCGCGGTTTCAACCAGACCGTGGCTCTTGAGCTCGCGAAATACGGCATTACTGCAAATATCTACAGCCCGCGCGTGATCAAGACGCCGATGTGGGATGCGATCGACGAGGTTGTGACCACCAAAGAAGGCAAGCCGCGTGGCAGCCAATGGGACAAAATGCTTCCCAACATCCCGATGCGCCGGACAGGAGTGCCTGAGGATGTGGCACGGGTTGTCTCGTTCCTTGCATCCAATGACTCAGGCTATGTGACCGGCCAGTCTCTCATCGTCGACGGCGGGATCTATATGGTCTGATCGTTCTGCCAGGTTGGGGCCCATCCAGCCCGAACCCGGCAGCAACGCTTAAGTAAGGCGAGGCTCTCCGCTCAGATTCGGCCAAGCACGCCAGTCTCGTAGCGCACTTTCATGCGACATTCCTGGCCTGCCCCGACACATCTCTAGAACTTTCTTCAGGCGGGCGACAGCTTTTCGGGCCGGCCACGGGCGCGCCGCTTTTTCATCGTCGCATTGGAGTGCCAAAAGTCCTCCAGGAGCCGCCTCAGCCGCCAGAAATCGTCCTTCGGCCATGCCGTAACCCGGAAAGATTGCGAGGACGACATCAGCTGCACTCAAGTTCGATCTCCTCGCGTCGGGAGACTTGAGAGCCCTGCATTGCTTGCGAGGGGCGGGGTCCCTCTCGTCCGTGGCATCCTTCGGTCCTTTCTGGACCACACTGCAACATGCGTAATCATCCCTTTGAAGCTAGAGGGGAAAGAAAGCCGCCCTGCGCGGAAAATCCCTCGAAAAACGGTTGACATTAATTTGTTTAGCGCTACAAATGGCAAGAACCAAGGCAAACATGCCACCTAACAAAAATATAAAGCATAGCGCTGGCGCTTGGTTCAGGAGGAGGAGATCATTGGAATATCGTGTATCCATGGCTAGCGATTGCGACCGCGCAGTTTGTGGAAGCGGGTTTCGCCAGGCGGATTGGCTGTGGTTGAAGCCGCTAGATTAATCCGGCGCCAGCGAAAATGTGGCAGTGCAAAGCCTCATCCATCGGGATGGCATTCGAACGACAATGTTGTCGCGGGTGCTGAAATGGTGGGCCTGAGCGTTGGCACGACAGACATCAGGCGAGTTTCACATTCAGGTTCAAAGCAAACACTGAAATAAAGCGCCGGCATTACAATAAACCGTCTGAACTTGCCGGTAGTGCGCAGCCGTGTTCGCCCGCGGTATGCCATACGATGGAGAGAGTCGGTGCGCCTGGAAGTGATGCGCATCCAAGTAGATATGAAGAAATCTCGACACAAACCTACAGTTAAAAACAATTCGGCCGTGGTGCCAGGAACGACAACCGAAAGACGACCATAACGATCACTTCGGAATTACCGTGGTCAGAAATCGAAAAGGGAGGACCATCATGAATACTCTGAAAAATAGTCTATTGTCGGCTGCGATGATACTGTTCCCTGCAATGATAGTAAGTTCCGCTATAGCTCAAGACATGAGTGTCGAAGTATTACATTTCAATACTTCCGGTAGCGAGGCAAAATCCTTCTATAAGTATAAGAGCGCTTTTGAAGCTGCTGGTGGGAAGTGGATCGACTCTCCGGTCGCTGGCGGCGGCGGTGATGCTCACGATACGACCCTACGTGCTCGAGTGCTCGCCGGCGACGCGCCGGGCGCCGCTTTGCCGAAATGCCCCGAGGCAGGTCGTTGGTATAAGGAAGGCTATATCGCGGATTTGGACGATGTCGCTGTCAAGGAACATTGGGACGACAAGCTTCCCGATTTGCTGAAAAATATCGCCAAAGTCGACGGTCACTATGTGTGCGTTCCCTACGATATTCATCGAATAGATTGGCTCTGGGGCAACGCAGCAGTCCTGAAGGCAGCGGGTATCGAGAAAATGCCGGAAACCTGGGCTGACTTCGACAATGATGCCAAGAAGATAGCCGCGGCTGGCAAGATCGTGCTCGCACATGGTGGTCAGGAATGGCAGGACGGGACCATTTTTCAGGATGTTGCGCTTTCGATTGGCGGACCTGATTATCTTCGCAAACTCGCTGCGGGCGACGCGGCCGCTATCGATAGCAAGACGACGCGGGAGGTCTTCGACCGCATGAGAATCCTGTCCACCTATGTCGACCGTGGATCGCCAGGCCGCGAATGGAATTTGGCATCGGCGATGGTAGCCAAAGGCGACGCAGCATTCCAGATCATGGGTGATTGGGCCAAAGGTGAATTCCTGCAGGCCGGCGCCAAGATGGGCACAGATGTGCTTTGCGCCCCCGTGCCCGGGAACGTCCCCAATCGTCCTGGCTTCGTCATGGTTTCCAACGCCATGGGCTTCTTTGTGAAAGAGAAGGGCAACAACAAAGCATCCGACGGCCAGAAGTTGCTCGCTGCGACGCTTCTGAAGCCTGATGCCGAGATCGCCTATACCCAGATCAAAGGCTCGGTACCATCGATTATGGGCGTGTCGCCTGATCTTTACGACTCCTGCGGTCAGCGCTCGATGGCCGATGTTCAGGCGAACAACAAAGCTGGAACTTTGGTCGGAGACATCTACACGATGACGATGGGTAGTTCGCCCGCGGTAGATGCTGCAATTCGGCAGGTCGCGTCACAGCACTTCCAGTCCAAGAGTATGACATCGGATGAGGCGGTCAAGGCGATGCTGGACGCCGTGCAACTCGTTCAGTGAAAAACAAAAACGGCCTCGCCCAGGTGAGGCCGCTTATAGCCGGAGAGAGCTTCATGAGCGCTAGAAGCCAAGTGACGCGGTGGTATCAGAGCATACCGGCGTTCATAGCGGTATCGCCGTCGCTGATTGCAGTGGGGATATTTGTCTACGCTTTCATAATCTGGACGATCCTCATTTCGTTTTCCGCGTCGAAAATGGTGCCGGACTTCACGTGGGTCGGCTTCCTGAATTATTGGAAGCTTTGGCAATTCGGACCTTGGCGATTAGCTGTCGGTAACTTCGTAATTTTCAGTGTTTTGTATGTTGGTATCGGGCTCGCCCTCGGATTGTTTCTTGCGATCTTGATTGATCAACGCATAAGAGTGGAAAGCTTATTTCGCACGATATTCTTGTACCCAATTGCACTGTCCTTCGTGGTAACTGGTGTGGTTTGGCGCTGGATTATGAACCCGACGATCGGTTTTGAAAAATTCGTTCGTGATCTCGGCTTCCCGAATTTCGAATTTGCCTGGATCAGTGACGAGCGATTCGTCGTCTACGCTCTTGTCGCCGCTGCGCTTTGGCAAGTTTCTGGGTTTGTGATGGTCCTGTTTTTGTCAGCGCTGAGGGGGGTCGACGCCGAAATAATCAAGGCGGCCAGCCTCGACGGAGCGCGGCCGTGGCGCATTTATGCATCCATCGTAATTCCGTCCATATGGCCGGTGTTTCTGTCCGCTGGTGCCATTTTGATCGGCATGGCACTCAAAACCTTCGATCTGGTCATCGTCATGACCCAGAGGGGACCGGGGGGCTCCTCCGAATTTCCCGCGACCTTTATGTACGACATGGCATTCCGCCGCAATCAGCTCGGCATCGGTTCCGCCTCAGCCGTCATGATCTTAGCTGCCGCTCTGATTATCGTGCTTCCCGCCCTTCTTATCGGAGCGCCAAATCGTGACCGCAATAAGTAGCTTGGCCGCAAGCAACGCTACGGCGCCACGTACAAGTCCAATGACGCGAATCCTGCTGTATGCCGTGATCATCGCCTTGGGTATATTTTTCCTCGCCCCGCTAGCGATCATGATCATCACTTCGCTCAGATCAACTGAGGACTTTCGTGGAGGTTCGATCATTGCCTGGCCGGGCAGCTTTTCTGGTTATGCTTGGCTGAAAGCTTGGACAACCGCCTGCATCGGGACGCAGTGCATAGGGCTGAAGGGCTATTACCTGAATTCCTTTTTGATCGTTGTCCCGTCCGCCGCCATCTCAACTGCGCTTGGTGCGATCAACGGCTTTGCACTGTCGAAGTTGAAGCTCCCCGGTGGTGAATTCCTGCTGATCCTCATCGTCTTCGGAGTCTTCATTCCCTACCAGGCAATTCTAATTCCAGCCGCGCAGCTGCTCGGCAAGCTGGGGCTGTTGAACACCATTTGGGGTCTGATCCTCGTGCAATCGGTCTATGGCATTCCTATTTGCACCCTGTTCTTCCGCAACTACTACTCATCAATTCCCGACGAGCTTGTTCGTGCCGCCACGATCGATGGCGCCGGCTTTTGGTCAATGTTCTTCTATATAATTCTTCCTCTTTCCCCGCCAATCATCGCCGTAACATTGATTTGGCAATTTACGGCGATTTGGAATGACTTCTTGTTTGGCGTGACATTCTCCTCAGGATCCACACAGCCGGTGATCGTTGCACTTAATAATCTTGTGAATACGACCTTTGGCGTCAAGGAATACAATGTCGACATGGCAGGAACCATTATCGCGGCGTTGCCAACCTTGGTGATATACGTCGTCGCTGGCAAGTACTTCGTTCGAGGTCTTGTCGTAGGCTCTGTGAAAGGTTAAGGCACATGGGCTCTCTTTCAATCGTCGACGTCTCGCGGCGATATGGCGCTTTTACTGCACTTGATCGCGTCTCTGTCGAGGCGGATCAGGGTGAATTTCTTACGCTTCTTGGGCCCTCTGGATGCGGAAAGTCCACGTTGCTTGGGATTATCGCCGGGCTCGATTTTCCAAATTCTGGCGAAATCCGCATCGACGGGAAAGAGGTCAGCGCGACACTGGCGCGGGATCGCGACATCGCGATGATTTTCCAGTCCTACGCACTGTACCCGACGATGACAGTTCGAAAGAACATAGAGTTTGGCCTCAAAATGCGGGGCGTTGCCTCTGCTGAGCGCGAGGCGGCCGTCAAGAAGGTCGCTGCAATGCTCCACATCGATCACCTTTTGGAGCGTAAGCCTTGGCAGCTTTCGGGTGGCCAGCGCCAGCGCGTTGCGATGGGAAGGGCGCTGGTCCGCAATCCCAAGCTTTTTCTTTTCGATGAGCCTCTATCAAATCTGGACGCACAATTGCGAGCGGAGATGCGCATCGAAATCAAGAGACTGCATCAAAGGCTTGGTGCGACGATCGTCTACGTGACGCACGACCAGGTCGAGGCAATGACGATGTCTACGAAGATTGTCGTGATGAATGGTGGGAAAATCGTTCAGACCGGAACACCTGACGATATCTATAATCAGCCCGCTGATCTTTTCGTTGCCCGATTTGTCGGATCGCCGGCAATTAATCTTCTGCCGGGTACGATCGAGGACGCGAAGGGCGCCCCAGTCCTTCGTCTTTCTCCGAAGGTAGTCATTCCTGTTCCGCCGGCTGTTGGTGCAGAAGGGCGGAAGGTTACTCTGGGTCTAAGACCTGAGGCCATTTGCGTTGGCGAAGCCGCCAAATCCGATGGCGTCTCCGTTGAGGCGCGGATCGATGTGCTTGAGCCGACGGGTGCGGACACCTTGGTTATTTTCGATCTTGCAGGAATCGAAGTGACCGCACGCACGGCTCCTGCCTCAGGCTTGCGCGCCGGTGAAGTCGTACCGTTTTCGATGGCGCCTGGGGCGTTTCATTTCTTCGACACCGAGACTGGCCGGCGCATTCTCGTTGGCGCTGCAGAAAGGGAGAATGCGGTAGCCTAGGGCTGGCACTTTTGCCCGCGAAGAGGGGGGGTGATCTATCGCCCTGCCGCAAACAAGTCGTTGTAATCAGGTTGTTCGGCTATGCGCTGTCTGGTGCCGTCTTGCAGCGGATACCCTGGCACCCTGGATAAGACCCCAACCAGCAGCTCGCCGCGCAGTGAAGTCTGATTGCCAGGTCATCTGCCACGCGACAAACCCGGGAAGCTTTCTACCGGAGTAACGTCGGCAGCCAAGGCTGCCGACGTAGTTTGGGACCTCCACCCTTAGTTGTTCCAAGACTTAAGCCCAAGCAATTTCTCCCCAAGAGGATTGAGCTTTGCAGTCTCGGAGTGTTTCTTTTCCCACTTACGAGGATCACCAACAAACCCCGCACGAGCGGGCACCACGCGCTCACGCCAGGACCTAATGCGTGCTTCCCGCTCGACATGGTCATTTTCATCGGCGGGAAACATGGAGATGTACTGCGCTATTCGCACCTTGTCTTCGGTTTTATTCGGCGCGACGCCATGTGCAAGCAAGGAATTGAAGATCATGAGATCGCCAGGAAAGAGTTCGACTTTGACGATCTCACCCTCAATGCCCGTCATATCCGGCTTGTGAGGATCTCGGTTGGTAGGCTGGGTCTTCACCCATTCATCGAAGTGTTCGAAAAGGTATGGCACGCATTGAAATCCGCCGATATCGCCGCCGTCTTGATGAACAAGTGACACGACCCCTTGGACGGAAACCGGCTTCGGCTCGAGGGAAGTATCCGCATCCCAGTGAATAAACCCGGCCGACGCTCGCTTGCCCTTATTTGGCGTGTTGAGGTTCGCGCGATCAATGGAAACCCAGAGGTCTTCTATGTCCCATATGTCAACGAACGCGTCATAGACACGACGCTCCATCCGGTTGTTCCATAACAACTGGTGATTGTAAATTTCAACCATCCCGGAAAGGCTAACCTCTGGCGCCGGATGATCGCGTCTAGGAGCAACTTCCCAGGTGCTGGGATCGTTGGGATCCTTTTCCTCAAACTCCCAAAGTAATGCCTTTAGGCGCTCCACGCTGTCCATCGGCACCGCATTTCGAACAATGACAAAGCCATGCCTCTGCCAATGTTCGAAATCCTTCTCCGAGAGCACACGAAGAGGCAGCTTTTTGCGTATCTGAGACAGCTGCGTCGTTGCACGGCTGGATGTTGGGTGATCGTCATGTGCAATGTCGGTTGCGTGAACCATCATTTCCTCCGCGGTCTTATTGGTTCGCCACACAGCTAATTTGGTGTGGTTCAAAATATCAAAAGGAGGGACAAAATGTTGTCGGCAACTAGCCAAAACTGCTACTATTGTGGCGTTTTTGGCAGACCCTGGCGCCGAGTGGGATCGTTCGAGGCGAGATGAAACCGTTTCTGGAAAAGGTTGTTGAAGCCGACGACGCATCTTGGTCGATGGTCCGTGCTCATCGGGAGCCATCTATTCCGTTCGAATGGCACCATCACCCTGAATTCGAACTGACTCTGACCACGAACTCTCGTGGACACCGATTTGTAGGTGATCATGTCGGTACATATGACGATGGTGATCTCGTTCTCATTGGACCGAGCCTGCCCCACACCTGGTCATCATCGAGCAAGATCAATGAAACTCTCCCGCATATGGTCATGGTCATATGGTTCAGGCGGGAATGGGTCCATGATTTGATGGCACTTGTTACTGAACTGCGCCCAATTGCTGCTTTACTGGACCGATCCTCACAGGGTTTGCGGTTCTCTTCAAAAATAGCGAGTCGAGTTCGCCCGGCTATAGAGGCAATTTTCGACAAGTCGCCGGCCGAGCGCCTTTTGGATTTAATTTCGCTTCTGTTGACGCTCGCCGCCGATGAAGCTTCCGTGCCGCTCACTGCGCCCACTCGTTCTCAAGCGCCCACGCTCGACAAAAGTGGCTCACGTATTGACCGAGTGTTGAACTACATTCACGCCAATTATCACCACGATATCAAAGTCGGACAGCTCGCCAGCCTCGCTGCGCTCAGCACTTCGGCCTTTCACCGCATGTTCCTACGCCACACCCGTTTGACGCTGAGCAACTATGTAACGCGGCTGCGCATTGGAGAGGCGTGCGCCAGGCTCATCGCCGATAGCAGCCCGGTTGCCGTCATCGCCGAACGAGTTGGATATCGCTCTTTGGCTAATTTTGGCCGCCAATTCAAAGCACTCAAAGGACAAACGCCCCGAGAGTACAGAAAGCATTTTACCCCTGGAGCGGTGGCGAGGTCACCTACCTTAGCGTTGGGGAAAGGTAAACTTGTTATTGATCTCCAAGGTCCAGATCCGTGAAAGTATTAATATGATCACAATGTCGTTATTCACGATATCAGAGTTAGGATATACTTTGATTAAATTTTCGGTTTATGCGATAGTGTCATCCTAACCCATATTGTTCAAAGATCCGGCAATTTCAGTTCATCGAGAACGCCTCTTGTGGGCGTTCTCGACCGCGTGAAAGCTGGGATCAGTAAGAAATTTGCTCAGATTGGTTTGCGCGTTGATTAAGTTGATAATGCCGATTCCAGAACGGCGTTGTGTTCCGGACATCACGTGGCAGCTGTCCAGACGGATCACCCGAGAGCGAATCGCAATTCAGCGGTCCGGCGATCCGCTTGAGGAAGTGCCGATATCTAGGCCCAGTCGGCCCGAAAAGGGATCTTGCTGATCTTGAGTCAGACCGGCAACCCGAGCTGCTTTCGCAGGCTCTTGTCGAATGCGGACGCGGGGACGAAACGGCGCAGGAAACTGACCTGACGTGCCATTTTGCCCGCCGCATAGCGGCTCTTTGGGGCGGGATCGGTCGCAGCCGCCAAAACGGTCTTGGCTACGACTTCGGGCGCATCGCCTTTTTCCATCGCTTTCCGCACGGCTAAATTCATTCCAGCGCGCGCAGTGTCGTAGATATCGAGCAACTTATCCGGCCTGGCGAGATTATCCTCGAATGACGTACGGGTATAGGCGGGCTCGACCAAGACAACGCGAATTCCGAACGGGCGCAGTTCATGGTCAAGCGACTCAGAATAGCCTTCAATGGCATGTTTGGTCGATGCGTAGAGCGCGAAATAGGGAGCTGGGATGAATCCCTGCACCGAGCTCAGATTGACGATTCTGCCCTTCCTTTGATGGCGCATTATAGGTAGCACCGCTCTGGTGACGCGCAGAACGCCGAAGACGTTCACGTCGAACAGTGCCTGAGCCTGCTCCATCGAGGATTCCTCTGCGCCGCCAAGCAGCCCGATGCCGGCATTGTTAACGAGCAGGTCGATGCGCCCAGCCTTGGCCATCACCTCATCGACCAGTTTCGCCACGGACTCATCATCGGTCACGTCACAGGCCAGCATGGTCACGCCGTCGATGCTTTGGGCGGTCGCACGGCGGCTGGTTCCGAATACGCGAAAACCCGCGACGAGCAGTGCTTTGGCCGTCGCGCGCCCGATACCGGAGGATGCCCCTGTCACCAGGGCGACGCCAGGATTGTTCTTGTTCATGGAATTCACGTCTTTCCTATCGCGAATGTGATGGATCGCTTGCCTCTTCGTCCCTGCCCTGTTTGTCGGCTGCTTCTCCGGTGGGTTGGGAAAACAGGAACGGTCAGAGGCAAGGCTTCAATGTTGGGCCTGCGGCGCTCACGCGGGTTGGAGAACCCGTCGTCATAGGCGTGGTCCTTGCTGGGCATCAATTGCAGACGACCCCGTCAGAATGCTCTCGGCGGCCGCTTGCAGGAACCGCTTCGACAGCTGCTCGTCGTTCACAGCCCGCGAGAGGACTACCGCACCGACCATGGTCGAGAGAATGGCCATCGCCTTGCCACCGCGCTCCGGCCCATCGGCCTCGCCAACCCAAGGACCGAGCATTTCGAGGTAGTCTCTGATCCCGGCTTCGAATGAGGCCTTCACATCGGCGCCGTGCCTGGCAGCATCCGATCCGAGCGCAACGACCGGACAGCCTTCCATCTTTTCCGCGCCGTGCTCCATGCTGAGGTAGAACGCGATTACCGCGCCAAGCGGGTCCTGCGGATTGGCCGCGGCTGCGGCTGACCATCGTTGAAAGGCACTCTCCAATGCCCGCCTGGACGCTTGCGCAGCCAAGTCGTCCTTCGACGCGAACTGCTTGTAAAACGCGCCCTGGGTCAGCCCGGCACTCTCCATCAGGTCCTTGAGACCGATGCCGTCGAAGCCGTGTTCCCGAAAGAGGCGGCTGGCAACATCGATCACGGTTTGCCTATTTTTCTCAGCCTGAGTGCGACTCACACGCATCGCCGATCTCCAAAATTAGATTGCGTTCAACATCTATATTCGATATAGAGTTCGAACGCAATCTAATTTGGCAAGGCGACAAGCATGAAAATGAGACCCGCCATTATGGTGTCGGGCGCCCTGATCGCGGGGCTTGGGGTGGCCGCCTTTGTCGCGCTTTCCCTTTCCGGGCAGAAAGCCGCGGCCCTGACCGACCCGAGACAGGAAGCGCCTATCGTCAGACTGGCGGTGGCAGCACCGGTGACCGGTTCCGAACGGGCCTTCACGGGTATCGTAGGGGCAAGGGTGGAGAGCAATCTCGGTTTTCGCGTTCCCGGCAAGATCGTGGAACGGCTCGTGGATGTCGGTCAGCAGGTCAAAGCCGGTCAGCCGCTGATGAGAATCGACGAAACCGACCTCCGCCTGGCGCTGACGGCGAAGCGCAACGCTGTGACTGCGGCACGCGCTGTCCTGACTCAGGCGAGCGCGGACGAGCGGCGCTATGCTGTTCTAGTCAAGGACGGATTGGCGACAACGCCACAGCGTTATGAGCAGGCGAAGGCCGCGCTCGATACCGCGACGGCACAGCTTGCCGCCGCGGAAGCGGAGGCGAACGTATCAGAGAACGAGGCCGCCTATTCCGTCCTGGTAGCGGATGCCGATGGAACGGTAATCGAAACGCTTGCCGAGCCGGGACAGGTCGTCTCCGCCGGTCAGGCCGTGGTTCGACTTGCCCATGCCGGGCCCCGCGAGGCGGTGGTCGCACTGCCCGAAACGATCCGGCCGGCGATCGGCTCGGTGGTCGAGGCCAGTGTGTACGGGAGCGATGGACGTCGCTACACGGCACATCTTCGGCAGCTATCGGATTCCGCCGACGCCCAGACCCGCACCTATGAAGCCCGCTATGTGCTCGACGGCGAGGCCGCGGCAACACCTCTTGGAGCAACGGTCACCATTCGGTTGGTCAATCAGGCGAGCCAGCCTGAGGTGGAAGTGCCACTCGGAGCTGTGCTGGACAATGGCCAGAGCACCGGCGTCTGGGTCTTGGATGGCGCCACCTCGACGGTGAAATTTCAGCCCGTCAAGCTAGTGCGCGTGACCAGCGAAACCGCTGTGATTTCAGGACTGAGGTCTGGGGCACCGGTTGTTTCGCTCGGGGCTCATCTTCTGCAGGAGGGCGCTCGCGTCCGGACTGCTTCTGGAAGCGGGAGCAACTGATGAGCCTCAATCTGTCCGCGCTTGCGGTTCGCGAACGCGCCGTCACCCTGTTCTTCATCGTGCTTCTGGCTGCCGCCGGCGTCTATGCTTTCGTTAAGTTGGGGCGGGCGGAGGATCCATCCTTTACCATCAAGACGCTGACGGTCACGACCGTATGGCCGGGCGCGACCGCGCGCGAGATGCAGGATCTCGTCGCCGAGCCGCTCGAAAAGCGTATCCAGGAGCTGACGTATTATGACCGTGTCGAGACAACAACACGGCCAGGTTATGCCTTTCTGACCGTTACGCTGAAGGATAGCACGCCACCCTCCGCGGTTGAGGAACAGTTCTACCAGGCCCGCAAGAAACTCGGAGACGAAGTGCGGAATCTGCCGCCCGGCGTTCTCGGCCCGTTCGTCAACGACGAATATTCCGATGTGAGCTTCGGCCTATACGCGCTAAAAGCCAACGGCATGCCGATGCGCGAGCTTGTACGGCAGGCCGAGGTGATCCGACAGGATCTTCTGCATGTGCCCGGCGTGAAGAAGATCAACATCCTCGGCGAGCGCCCCGAACAGATTTTTGTCGAGTTTTCCTATGCCAAGCTCGCCACGCTTGGCGTCTCGGCGCAGGACATAGCCTCTGCCTTGCAGCGGCAAAACACCGTCACGCCGGCGGGTTCGATCGATACACGTGGCCCGCAGGTCTTCATCCGGTTCGATGGCGCCTATAACAGCGTCCAGGCGATCGCCGATACTCCGATCGTCGCCGGCGGACGCACGTTGAAGCTCTCCGACATCGCAGATGTGCGGCGCGGTTACGAAGATCCTGCGACTTACATCATCCGCCACGAGGGGGAGCCCACCGTTATGCTTGGGGCGGTGATGCAGCAGGGGTGGAACGGGTTGGAGCTCGGCAAAGCCCTGGATGAGAGATCGGCCGCCATCGCACAGACACTGCCTCTCGGAATGACGCTCGCCAAGGTCAGCGACCAGGCGGTGAACATCGAAGAGGCGGTTGGCGAGTTCATGCTGAAATTCGTGATGGCGCTCGGCGTCGTGCTGTTCGTCAGTCTGGTCGCACTCGGCTGGCGGGTTGGTATCGTCGTGGCCCTGGCCGTCCCGCTGACGCTTGCCGTTGTGTTCCTCATTATGCTGGAAACAGGCCGGTTCTTCGACCGTATTACGCTCGGTGCGCTCATTCTGGCGCTCGGCCTTCTCGTCGACGACGCTATTATTGCCATCGAGGTGATGGTGGTGAAGATGGAAGAGGGCATGGACCGCATCAAGGCGGCCGCCCATGCCTGGAGCCATACGGCGGCGCCGATGCTCTCGGGCACGCTCGTGACAATCATCGGGCTGATGCCGGTTGGCTTTGCCAGTTCGACCGCCGGCGAGTATGCGGGCAACATCTTCTGGGTCGTCGGTTTCGCGCTGATCGTTTCCTGGATCGTGGCGGTAATCTTCACCCCTTACCTCGGCGTCAAGTTGCTACCTGCGATCAAGCCAGTCGAGGGTGGCCATCACGCCATCTACGACACGTCGAATTACCGGAGCCTGCGGGGGGTGATCAAATTCACCGTGCGCCACAAGATTGTGACCTGCGCCGTCGTTGG
>Ga0206974_1030_pt1 | contig 34748 bp, 22 predicted proteins | sample Alteio_BWOrgHeat_84_FD_152920 | JGI IMG/M metagenome (GOLD analysis project Ga0206974, IMG submission 152920) | Enriched cells from forest soil in Barre Woods Harvard Forest LTER site, Petersham, Massachusetts, United States -... | ecosystem: Environmental > Terrestrial > Soil > Temperate forest >... | reverse complement strand
ACACAAATAAAATTTAACATGCAGATAATCAGAAAGCAAAATACTTTGGAAACTTTTTTTGCGTAAATAGTTTCCAATATAAAAAAAGGTTTTATTTTTGTAGCCGATTTTTAAAAATGAACGAAAAACAGGAACATAGTATAAAAGTAAAAATTCTGCGGGAGGCCGAAACGCTGTTTATGAAATATGGTTTCAAAAGCATTACCATGGATGACGTGGCGAGGGAGCTTGGCATATCGAAGAAAACATTGTATCAGTATTTTGAAGATAAAAATGATCTGGTGAATCAGGCAATGCAGCAGCATATTGAAGACCAGAAGTCTTCATGTAAAAATCTGGATGCACATAAATTTGATCCGATCACTTACATGCTGAATATTTCAGATTCGGTGAGCTCGCAACTGAGGCAGATAAACCCCGGAACGTTGTACGACCTGAAAAAATATTTCAAATCGTCATGGGATAATTTCATTGAATTTAAGACAACCTTTATCTATCAGAATGTTTTGAATAACCTTGAAACAGGGAAGGCAAAAGGATATTATCATAAAGATATTGACATAAAACTTATTGCCAGTTTATATGTTCATCTCATTGATTTTTTAGTTAATCCCGTTGAATTTCAAAATGAACATAAAAATTTCAGGGAACTGCATTTCGAAATTATGAAATATCACCTGCGCGGGATATGCACCGAAAAAGGATTAAAGATTTTAAATGAAGCGTTAAAAAAAGAAAAATAAGAAAGGTATAAACATGAGATATAAAATTTTTATAGTAACCATTTTAATTCTGAACGCATTTATTGGCAATGCTCAGAAATCGGAGATACAGAATTTATCGTTGCAGCAAGCTGTTGAAATAGCCAAAAAGAATAACTACAGCATTCTGAATTCAAAACTTGACCAACAAATAGCGGTTAAAAAAGTCGATGAACTTTTTTCATACGGATTGCCGCAGATCAATGCCGGAGGAAATTTTACGGATTATATTGATATCCCGACTCAGCTGGCGCCACTGAGTTTCTTTAAACCGGGTGCAACGGGTTATATGGCAATAAAATTTGGTGTTCCATATACAGCAACAGGTTCATTAAGTGCCAGCCAGCTGATATTTGACGGGACATATTTTCTCGGTATTAAGGCTGCAAAAGAATATGTAAACCTTGCCCGATTGGGTGTTAAGCGGACAGAGACAGAAATTGCAGCAGGAGTATCGAAAATGTATTACGCAGTATTGCTTACGCAGTCAAACATCACGATGCTGAATAATACAATTGTTACACTTGAGAAAACATTAAAAGATAACAGGGCATATTTTCAAAATGGATTAAGTGAAAAAATTGACCTCGACAGATTGGAATTAAGTTATTCGAATTCGCAAATTCAGCGCGATAAAATTATGGATCAGTACACGATATCCGTGATGATGCTGAAATTGCAGTTAGGATTTAATGTGAAAGACAGTATTGTGCTTACGGATAACCTTGAAAAATTATTTTCATCAGAGTCAATGTTGGCATCGGATTCAATGTCGGCAGTGGATGCTAAAATTGATTATGGAAAAAGAGATGATTATAAATTTGTTGAACAGTCAATCAGACTTCAGAACTACGATATTCAGCATTACAAATATGGCTATGCTCCAACATTGAGTGCTTCGTTTACAACGCAGCGTGTAGCATACGGACCACAGTTTTCGCAGTTAGGAACTGATTTTGGAAATTTGGGGCAGGTATGGTTCCCAACTACAATTTTGGCATTAAATCTTAACATCCCGATTTTTGATGGTTTTCGCAAATCTTCACAGATACAGCAATCCAGGCTTACCATGATGAAGTTTGAGAATGATAAAAAGAGTCTGGAAAGTAATATTGAAAATGAAGTGGAGCAATCCAGATTAAAATATGTAAGAGCGAAACAACAAATGGATCTGCAAAAAAAGAATATGACACTTGCTCAGGAAATATATGACCGGGCAAATGTGAAATATAAAAATGGTGTAGGCTCAACGCTTGAGTTAACAACAGCTGAGAATGATCTGAAAACTTCGCAAACAAATTACCTTGGGGCAATTTACGATATGCTGGTATCGCAGGTTGATCTTAAAAAAGCACTGGGATTATTAAACTAAAAATAAAAAAACGTCTGATAAATGAGAACTATAAACAACATTTTTATTTCAGTATTTACCATCGGGATTTTAGCATCATGCGGTGGAGGAAATACACCCGAAGCTAAAAAAGCCAAACTTGAAAAGCTGAAAGCACAGCAGGTTGAACTTGCTGATAAGATAAAGACACTCGAAGAAGAAATTAAAACGGGTGGTGTCGATCTCGCTTCAAACGAACGTGTGAAGATGGTAGCCATAACACCTGTGTCATCGCAACTTTTCGAACACAGTATTGATGTTCAGGGAAGAGTGGATGCCGACCAGAATGTTACCATAGTTGCTAAATCGGGTGGAAGTATAACAAAGCTTCTTGTGAAAGCGGGAGATATGGTTAAGAGCGGACAAATACTTGCCGAGATCGATGATGAAATCATTGTTAAGCAAATGGATGATCTGAAAAAATCAAAAGAACTTGCCGATGAAATTTACCAGAAGCAGAAAACATTATGGGATCAGAAGATAGGTACCGAAATGCAATACCTGCAGGCGAAGAATGGAAAAGAATCACTCGAGAAAAAGATCGCAACATTGAATGAACAACTGGATATGTACAGAATTAAAGCACCGTTTAACGGAACTATAGATGAAGTGCTTATCAAAAACGGACAGATAGTTGGACCCGGATTGCCCTGCATGCGGATCGTGGATATGAGCAATCTTAAAATAAAAGCGGATATATCTGAAACTTACTCTTCGCTTGTTAATACAGGTAACCGGGTGAAGGTGACATTCCCTGATGTCAACCGTGTTTTGGAAACAAAAGTGAGTTATTGCAGTAAAGTTATAAATCTTTCTACCCGCACATTCGGAATAGAAATACAATTACCGACCGATAATATTTATAAGCCGAATATGGTATGTCAGATCCATGTGATCGATTATAAAAACGATGATGCGTTGGTGGTTCCGATTAATACCGTTCAGAATTACAATAACAAATCATTTGTATTCATTGCCGTAAAAAGCGGAACAAAAAACAGTGCGAAGAAAATAGAAGTGAAGCCGGGACAGTCATATGATGGCAGAGTGGAAATTCTTGGCGGGTTGAGCAAGAGTGATATGCTGATCACAACCGGTTTTCAGGATCTGAATGATAATGAAGCCATAAAATTTTAATAGTTGATAGTTACAACTGTTTATTTTTTCAACTATTCTAAATAAAATCAAAATATGCACGATTTAGAAAAAGAATTTAAGCCTTCAAGCTGGTCGATCGACAATAAAATGAGTATCTATATTATGACGGTACTTATGTCGCTTGCGGGAATTTCGTCTTATTTCAGTTTGCCGAAAGAACAATTTCCTGAAGTTAAATTTCCGCAAATCCTGATCACAACAATGTATCCCGGCACACAGCCAACGGATATGGAAACGCTTATCGCCAAACCTATCGAGAAGCGCGTAAAATCTATTTCCGGAGTAAAAAAAGTAACGAGTAATTCGGTGCAGGATTTTTGTATTGTAATTGTAGAGTTCAACACCGATGTGGATGTGGATATTGCATTGCAGAAAGTGAAAGATGAAGTGGACAAGGCAAAGAATGATCTGCCAAATGATATGCCGGATGATCCTCAGGTTAGAGATATTGATGTCTCACAATTACCGATCATGAACATCAATCTTTCCGGAGATTTTGAGCTGGATAAATTGAAACGTTATGCCGATAATTTAAAAGACCGGATCGAAGGAATGCGCGAGATCACGCGTGTGGATATTGTTGGTGCACTCGACCGCGAGATACAGATCAACGTGGATATGTACAAGGCGGAAGTGGCGAATATTTCTTTTTCTGATATTCAGCAGGCAGTGAGCGCGGAGAATCTGACGGTCTCCGGAGGACTTGTAAAAATGGATGGTCTCAAACGTTCGATAAATGTAATAGGGCAATATACCGACCCGAAAAAAATAGGTGATATTGTTGTTCGCGGATCGACAGGTGCAACAGTTTATCTGAAAGACATTGCTGATGTAACGGATGGATATAAAGAAAAAGAAAGCTATGCTCGGCTCGATCATAAAAATGTGATCACACTGAATGTTATAAAAAGAAGCGGAGAAAATCTGATTGATGCTTCCGATAAGATCCGCGCGATTTGTGATGAAATGAAATCGAAAAAGTTTCCTGAAGGATTGAAGATAACAATTACAGGAGACCAGTCGAGTAAAACACGTGCCACACTTGATGACCTGATCAATACGATCATTATCGGATTTATGCTGGTAACATTTATCCTCATGTTTTTTATGGGTTCAACAAATGCGATATTTGTTGGTTTATCAGTTCCGCTTTCCTGCTTTATTGCATTCCTTGTTTTCCCGTGGATCGGATTTAAATTAAATTTTATCGTTCTGTTCTCATTTTTACTCGCTCTTGGAATTGTTGTGGATGATGCCATTGTAGTAATAGAAAACACACACCGGATTTTTGGCAATGGAAAAATGCCGATCAAGAAAGCTGCGAAGCTGGCAACGGGAGAAGTATTTATGCCGGTGCTTTCAGGAACATTAACAACGCTGGCACCGTTTATTCCGCTTGCATTCTGGCAGGGAATTGTTGGTAAGTTTATGTTCTTCCTTCCCGTAACATTGATCGTTACATTGCTTGCATCACTGCTTGTTGCATATATTATAAATCCTGTGTTCGCAGTTGACTTTATGAAAACTCACGAAGATGAGGAGAAGATGCGTAACAATAAAAAATTGTATCGCAATGTTGCAATTATTTTCGGTGGTATTGCATTAATTTCATACCTGTTTAAATTCATCGCATTTGGAAATTTTGTGGTATTCATCTTTGGATTGTATTCATTGAACAGATTTGTTTTATATAAACTTGTACAGCGATTCCAGAACAGAACATGGCCGTCCGTTCAAAATGGATACAGCAAAATAATGTATTGGGTGCTTGATAAAAGAAGACCTATCTGGTTTGCTGTTGGCACATTTGTTTTGTTTGTTGGTTCTCTCTTTTTATTTATTGTAGCAGGACCAAAAGTGGAATTTTTCCCGAAAGCTGATCCGAATTTTGTATATACATATGTTAAACTTCCAATTGGAACAGATCAGGCATATACCGATTCGATCACACATATATTAGAAGACAGGGTTTTTAAAGTTGTTGGCGACAGCAATCCGATGGTTGAATCTGTTATTTCAAATGTTGCTGTCGGAGCAGGTGATCCGCGAGCATTCGAACAAAATTTCAATGCCAATCCGCACCTCGGAAAAGTAACTGTGGCATTTGTTGAGTTTTCAAAACGCGGAGGAAAATCTACAGCCGATTATCTTGATAAAATACGTGATGCGGTAAAAGGAATTCCGGGTGCAGAAATATCCGTTGAACAGGAACAGGGTGGTCCGCCAACAGGTAAACCGATCCTGCTTGAGATCACAGGTGAAAGTATTGATGATGTGAGTGCATCATCAAGAGATCTGAAAAATTATCTCGATTCACTTTCCATTCCCGGAATAGAAGAATTGAAAACAGATCTGCAATCAAACAAACCTGAAGTGGTTATTGATATTGACCGTGAACGTGCTAACCGCGAAGGGATAAGTACAAGACAGATCGGTTTAGCTTTGCGCACTGCAGTTTTCGGTATGGAAGTTTCAAAATTTAAAGATGCCAATGATGAGTATCCTATTCAGGTGAGGTTTAAAGAATCGCAACGGAATAATATCAATTCATTGATGAATCAGAAAATAACTTTCCGGGATATGAATATGGGAGGTCAGGTAAGACAGGTTCCGATCTCTTCAGTTGCATCCATACATTATGGAAATACATACGGAGGGATAAAACGCAAAAATCAAAAATGCCTTGTAAGCCTTTCTTCCAATGTGCTTTCAGGATATAATGCCAATGATATTATTCCTAAAATAAATAAAGCGTTGAAAAATTTCCATTCAAAACAGGAAGATATAGATATCAGGATTGGCGGTGAACAGGAAGACCAGAAAGATGCAATGGGATTTCTTGGTAAGTCAATGTTGCTTTCTCTTGGATTGATCTTTATTATCCTTGTTACGCAGTTTAATTCATTATCAAAGCCGATAATTATTTTAACGGAAGTGTTTTTCAGTTTAATCGGAGTATTCATCGGATATTCAATTTTCAAGATGCATTTCTCTGTTGTAATGTCCGGAATAGGAATAGTTTCGCTTGCAGGAATTGTAGTTCGTAACGGAATACTCCTGGTGGAATTTACAGAAATTTTACTTAAGCAGGGAATGCCTCTGAAAGAAGCTATAATAGAGGCAGGACGAACAAGAATGACACCTGTTATTCTCACCGCTTCGGCAACAATTTTAGGATTAATTCCATTAGCGGTTGGATTGAATATAAATTTTATATCTTTGTTCGCTGAATTAAACCCGCATTTATTTTTTGGTGGGGATAATGTAGCGTTCTTTGGCCCTTTATCATGGACAATGATATTCGGATTAAGTTTCGCAACAGTATTAACATTAGTTCTCGTTCCCGTAATGTTGTTATTAACAGAGCGGCTGAAAATAAAATTAAAAAAATTGGTTGCCCGTTAAACGTTTTCAAACGGGATAATCTAAAAGGTATTGCACTTTTGAGTAGAGGTGCAATTTGTTTCATAGGCTAGAGAGGGCTCCCATTCGGGAGCCTTTTCGTTTTATACCTTTCAATATTTGATAAGAATTGTTTTCTTTGCCATATATCTTAATAGTATTTGAAGACAATTATTTACCATAACCCACGTTGTTCCAATAGCAGGGAAGCGCTAAGTTTATTAGAAAAAAGCAACGAAGATTTTGAAGTTATTGAATACCTGAAACATGCGCCATCAATAGAAGAGTTAACAAAAATTTTATCGAAACTGAAACTCAAACCTGAAGAACTGGTGCGTAAAAAAGAAGCTTTGTATAAAGAAAAATTTGAAGGAAAGAAGTATACTGATAAACAATGGATAGAAATTTTATGCAACAATCCTGTTTTGATCGAACGGCCATTAGTTGTAAAAGGCAATAAAGCGATAATCGGAAGACCTCCTCGAAAAATTCTTGAAATATTATAACCTCAAAAAATAAAATAAACAGATATGAATAGATTGAAAATTAAATTCCTGATTGCTCTCCAATTCGTTTTTATCATTGCTTTTGCACAAAAGAAAGCTCCTGATAACTGGTTCAATCTCGATCATAAAAGTAATACCGTTTACGGAATTTCAACGGAACGTGCATACACTGAATTGCTGAAAGATAAAAAAGGTCAGACTGTTATTGTTGCAGTAATCGATGGTGGTACGGATGTGAAGCACGAAGATCTTAAAGATATCATATGGGTAAACACAAAGGAAATTCCCGGAAACGGTATTGATGATGACGGCAATGGGTATGTAGATGATATTAACGGATGGAACTTTATCGGAGGTAAAGACGGAAATGTGAATCAGGATAACCTTGAAGTAACAAGAGTGTATTCAATGATGAAATCAAAATATTCGAATGCGGATACAACAAAATTTTCTGCGATCGATATGAAAGAATATACGAATTTCAAAAAAGCTGAATCTGAATATCTGAAAGGCAAAACAGAATCAGCAATGTATTCATCTTTTTATTCAGGTTTATACAAAGGTTTGGAATCGCTGAAAAAGGGAATAAATAAAGACAGGATATCTGTAGCTGATGTAAAAAATTATAAACCCGAATCGATGAATGAGAAAAAAATTCATGGTGTGATCATAAATTTTATTGCTAAGAAAATGAAGGATACGGATACCATTCCTTTTGCAATGCTTACAACAGAAATTAAAGGAGCATACGAACACTTCGACAAACAGGCAAAATATAATTACAATACTGATGTGGATTCACGGAAAATTGTAGGTGATAACTATAATGATCAGACTGAAAAATATTATGGCAATAATGATGTGAAAGGTCCTTCGGCAGATCACGGGACGCATGTTGCCGGAATTATTGCGGCAATCAGAAACAACAATATCGGGATGAACGGTGTTGCTCAGAACGTAAAGATAATGGTGGTGCGTGTTGTGCCCGATGGTGACGAACGCGATAAGGATGTTGCAAACGGAATTCGCTATGCCGTTGATAACGGAGCCAAAGTGATCAATATGAGTTTTGGTAAAGCCTTTTCGTATAATAAAAAAGTGGTTGATGATGCGGTGAAATATGCAATGAGCAAAGATGTACTGATTGTTCATGCAGCGGGAAACGATGCGAAGGACAATGATTTTGAAGATAATTTTCCTACACCTTATTTCGAAGGAAAGACAAGCCGTGCAACAGGATGGATCGAAGTTGGCGCATCAACATGGCATGATGGAAAAAATATTGCAGCGCCCTTTTCGAATTACGGAAAAAGTACGGTTGATGTTTTTGCTCCGGGAGTAAATATTTATTCAACCATACCTGATTCAAAATACGCAAGCTTTGACGGAACAAGTATGGCATCGCCTGTAACGGCAGGTGCTGCAGCACTTATCCGTTCATACTACCCGCAACTAACGGCTGCTGAAGTAAAAGATATTATCACCAAATCTGTATCTAAAATAAACGGAAAAGTTATTTATCCCGGTTCAAGAGTGAAGAAAGTAAAATTTCTTCCGTTCATTAAATATCATTCAAAAAAGAAGATGAGCGAACTGTGTGCTACCGGAGGAATTGTAAATGTATATGAAGCACTGAAACTTGCACAAACGTATAAGAAGTAATCACATACAAAATGATTTTAGAAAGCGGGTGAGAGCCCGCTTTTTTTATGAGAAAATCGTGCTTGATTATTATGATTAGACTGACCTGCAGAATAGAATATAATTTAAGAGGAGTTTATTTCTACATTTATAATTTACTGTTACATTTGAGAATTAGCTGATGAAGAAATATTAAACAAAATAGGGCACGATAAATTGAATTATGAAATCACTACTTGTAAGTAACAATTTGGAGGGTCTCATTAATCATCGTTTGAAAATTTAAAAATGGTAATATGAATGAAGTTGAAGAAATAATAAATGAACTGGTGAAGTTTAGAAATGAACGTGACTGGGAGCAATTTCATAATCCTAAGGACCTTGCATTAGCCATAAATATTGAAGCCGGAGAGTTATTGGAATTATTTCTTTGGAAGAATGCAGATGATGCTGATAAAGAAAAAATAAAACATGAATTGGCAGATGTTTTTGCATTTGCATTTTTACTGGCACACAATTATGGTTTCGATGTGAAACAAATTATTCTTGGGAAAATTAAACTCAACGCTGAAAAGTATCCTGTTAGCAAATCGAAAGGAACGGCTAAAAAATATGATGAGTTATGAATAGGTTGTTTGATTTATATATTGACGTTTCCGAATATGAATTTTCTAAAGAAGCGCTTCTGAAAATATCGGGTAATCAATGGGTGAAGAACCAATGGCCTTTAGTTTATTTTATACAGAATAAGGAAAAAAGGATCGCTTACGTTGGTGAATCAACAAATGCACTAAGCCGAATTAACAACCATCTTGGGAATGAGCAAAGATCTGTTTTAAATAAAATATCTCTTATCGGATGTGATAAATTTAATAAGTCCGCAACACTTGATATTGAATCGCAGTTAATTCAATATATTTCTTCGGAAGGGTCATTCTTCCTGCAGAATGGTAATAATGGATTAACTCATCATAATTATTATCAACGAGATTTATACAGTTCACTATTTAAAGAAGTATGGAAAGTATTAACAGAAAAGAAAATTGTAAATAAGACATTAGAGGAAATTCAAAATTCAAATTTTTTCAAATATTCTCCTTATAAATCTTTAAATCATGACCAATTCAACTCTGTATTAGAAATAATAGAAAACCTGAATAAAAAAGAATCGAATCACATTTTTATTAAAGGAAGTGCAGGAACTGGTAAAACTATTTTAGCAACTTATCTGATTAAACTTCTTACTTCTAAATATGAAGAACTAAATACGGAAGAGATGGACGATGAAAGTTACCGTGAAATAACGTTAGTGTCTGAGTTTAGAAGAAAATTTCCGAACCCCTCAATTGCGCTGGTTATTGCAATGACATCTTTAAGAGAAACTCTAAAGAAAGTATTTGAAAAAATTCCGGGACTGGATAAATCAATGGTAATAAGCCCAACAGAAACTTTCAAAAAAAAATATGATATTTTAATTGTTGATGAAGCGCATAGACTTCGGCAACGGAAAAATATTTCATGGATGGGAGTTTTTACAAAAAATAACAAAAAGTTGGGATTGACTAATGATGGTAATGAATTAGATTGGATTTTAGCAAATAGTACCCATCAAATCTTTTTCTATGATTATGCTCAGTCGGTTAAACCATCAGATGTTTCTAAAGACAATTTTGAAATTTTATTAAATAAATCCTCTACGGTAAAATTAGAACTAAAATCGCAGATGCGGGTTAATGCAGGATGCGACTATATTACATTTGTTGACAATCTATTGAATTGCCGATTGAATAAAACGGATTTGAAGTACGAACCAGTAAATTATGATTTACGTGTTTTTGATTCTTTTAAAGATTTATTTTCTGAATTGTCAAAAAAGGAAAGTGAGCATAGGTTGTGCAGGTTAATAGCTGGTTATTCATGGCCATGGGAAACAGCTAAGAAAAATCCGAAACAAGACTATGATATAGAGATTGAAGGGCTAAAATTTTGTTGGAACAAACAGACAGACAAAGATTGGATAAGTTCCGATAATTCTTTTCAAGAAATAGGATGCATCCATACGACTCAGGGATACGATTTAAATTATGTGGGTGTAATTTTTGGGAAGGAAATAAAATACAATTCTAAACTTGACAGAATAGAAATAATTAAACAAAATTATTTTGATCGTAATGGTAAAGCGGGAATAATTAATCAGGATGATTTAAAAGAATATATAATAAATATTTACAAAACCATTATGTACAGAGGAATCAGGGGAACCTATATTTATGCATGTGATGAAGGGTTAAGAAAATATTTACAAGAAACAATTAATCTACAAGAATCACGAAGATTATACAAGATATTGGACATTCATGAAATTAATCCTGAAGGGAACTATGTCCATTTTTATGATATAAGTGTTGCAGCCGGAGCGTTTAGCGAACCTCAGCATTCAGAAAATAATAAGTGGATTGAATTACCGGATTCGTACAAAGTCTCTGAAGAATTTTTTGTGTGCAAAGTAAAAGGTGAATCAATGAATAAGATAATGCCTAACGGTTCCTTGTGTTTGTTTAAAAAGGACACCGGAGGTTCAAGGGAGGGTAAAATAGTTTTGGTTGAACATCGTAAAATACAAGATTCAGATTTTGGTTCAGGTTACACGGTTAAATTATATCACAGCGAAAAGCAAATTACTGAAGAGGGATGGATGCACAAAGCTATAACACTAAAGCCACAAACGGATGATAATAGTTTTGGTGATATCTCTTTAGATCAGGATGAAGTCAACGAACTAAAAGTTGTGGGAATTTTCATTAGTGTTTTGGAGAAATAAAATTGGAAAGCGCTTTTAGTAAATGAGAAATTGAATATTGGTAGAATACGTATAGCTTAATTTGTAAACAGAAAATATTGAATGAGTAAAATTGACTTGTTGTAGAAGAAATCAAGTAATATAAATGAATGCCCCCAATAATTGATATTACAAATTGGAATCCACAACTGTGGTTTAGTACCGGAGGAACAAGGAATAAGAAATATATTCAAAGTCCTGAAGGTGTTTTCTACTATTTCAAAAAAAGCTATAAAACAGAAGGACGTGACTATTTCTTTGAATTTTGGAGTGAAGTTATTGCCACGCAAGTTGGAGTGCATTTAGGTTTTGATATGTTGGAATATATTGCCGCAATAGATAATCAGGAAATGGGTTGTTTGAGTATAAGCATGATTAAACCGGATGGAGAAGAATTGATTGAAGGGGGAAAGTATTTACAGGCTTATGAAAACAGATTCAATCCCGAAGTAAAAGACGGACGGAATTTATATTCGTTTCAGTTAATTGAGAAAGCCCTTATAAAATTTAAACTGAACGATTATATGGAACATATTATTGAGATTATCATATTTGATTCAATAATTGGAAATGGGGACAGGCATCAGGAAAATTGGGCTTTTATTAATCAAATTACTATGACCACTTCTCTATTGGTTGAAGTTGAGAAGAGTGTAAAACAAGGAACATTTGAAAAAATGCCCGGATTCATTAAATGGGTTTACAAAAGATTTGTCGATTTTGAAAAGAAGAAAATGAAACCTGAAGCAACAGCAGCAAAGCTAATTCTTCAAAATACAAAAGGTTTTGCTCCAATTTATGATAGTGGTAGTAGCCTCGGCAGAGAGTTAACTGATGAAAAAGTAAAGAGTATGCTTACAAATGATTTAGAAATTGAATCATATATAAATAGGGGAGTTTCTGAAATTCATTGGGAGCAAGAGAAGCTCAATCATTTTGAGCTTATTGAAAAACTTCTTATGTCTTCGTATAAGGAAGTAACTTTAAAAATCATTTCGCGTGTAGTTTCTAAATTTGACAATAAAATAATAAATGAAATTTTAACCACAATTGATAAAGATGTATCTTCGCTAACTGAAAAATACAAATTGAAGACAGAACGAAAGCAATTAATTCTAAAATTAATTACTTTACGCTTCGAAAGGTTGAAGAAAATCCATAGTGAAAGAATTTGATGGCATATATTTAAGTTGGTGTTCCGGTATTAACACTGGGCGTAAAATTATCGGTGTGCTCAAAAAACACGATGATGGCAGATTTACTTTTGCCTACGATCAGGAAGAAGTAGAAAAGGCAAAAGCCGAAGGGTTTTTACCATACACAGAACTTCCAAATACCAAGATTGAATACAATGGAACTATTCTCGATGTGTTTGCTCAACGGCTTATGAAATCGGTTAGAACAGACATTTCAACCTTTTATGACTTTTGGGAAATTGAACCTCAGTACACACACGATAAATATTATCTGCTTGCACATACACAGGGATTATTACCAACTGATAATTTTGAATTATTGGCAGATTACAACCCGGTTTCAGGTTTACATTTTTTAACGGATTTAACCCGTTTATCACAGGAACATTTACCTGCAAACACGGTAATGATAGGAGATACACTTACATTCACATTAGATACCGGAAACAAATTTGATGATAAAGCGGTAAAGGTATTCAAGGGCGAAAAAGAAATTGGATATATAAAACGAGTTCATTCAAGAGTGTTTCACAAAGAAGGTGCTGAAAAGATTCAACTAAAAGTAAAAGCAGTTGACCAGAATGGAGAAATAAAACGAATCTTCGTTAAAGTTTTTATTTCTTAATAAAAATTTGAATAAAAAAAAACAAGGGTCAAAACGAAAATGTTAAGACCCTTTTTTCGTGACCCCGGTGGGACTCGAACCCACGACCCGATGATTAAGAGTCAGCTGCTCTACCAACTGAGCTACGGAGTCATTTTTACATTTGTTTCCTCACTGCTCTACCTCCCGAACATTCGGGATGAGCTACGAAGTCAATTTATTTTTTTATGTGCGGTCAGCGTAATACCTGACCGCACAATAATACAAAATCTGTTTTTTATTCTGCGCTAAATCTGCGTGATCAGCGAGAAAAATTATGCACCAATATTTGCTCTTATAATATTCAAAGCAGCACCTGCTTTAAACCATTCGATCTGCTGAGCATTATAGGTATGATTTGCTTTGATCTCATCTTTACTTCCGTCCTTATGATTGAACACCAAAGTTAGCGGAGTGTTTGGAGCAAATGAAGTTAATCCGGTAATATCAATTGAATCATCTTCTTTTATTTTTTCATAATCATTTTTATCGGCAAAAGTCAGTGCAAGCATTCCCTGTTTTTTCAGATTTGTTTCGTGAATACGTGCAAATGATTTTACAAGTACCGCACGAACTCCCAGGAAACGTGGCTCCATCGCTGCATGTTCACGCGATGAACCTTCACCGTAATTCTCATCACCGACAACGATTGATCCAATGCCTTTTGCTTTATACTGGCGTTGAACAACAGGAACTGATTCGTAATTTCCCGTAAGTTGATTTTTTACCGAATCGGTTTTTTCATTGAAATAATTAACAGCACCTATGAGCATGTTGTTTGAAATATTATCGAGATGTCCGCGGTATTTCAGCCATTTTCCTGCCATCGAAATATGATCGGTCGTACATTTTCCTTTTGCTTTTATCAGAAGTTTCAGTCCTTTCAGATCAGTTTTTTCCCATGCTGCAAACGGAGCCAATAATTGCAAACGATCGGAAGTTGGAGAAACAGCAACGCTTACTTTACTGCCATCTGCAGCCGGTGCCTGGAATCCCGGATCATCAACAGCAAATCCTTTTTTAGGTAATTCATCACCTGTCGGAGCTTCGAGTTTAACCTGATCGCCTTTTGAATTTGTTAGCGTATCAGTGATCGGATTGAATCCAAGATTTCCTGAGATCGCAATGGCAGCAACCAATTCAGGGGAAGCTACAAATGCATACGTGTTTGGATTTCCATCCGCACGTTTGGCAAAATTCCTGTTAAATGAATGAACGATTGTATTTTTTTCTGCTTTCTCGGCACCCACACGATCCCACATTCCGATGCATGGTCCGCAGGCATTGGTGAAAATAGAAGCATTCAGATCAGTGAATGTTTTTAGCAAGCCATCTCTCTCGGCAGTAAATCTTACCTGCTCCGATCCGGGATTAATTCCGAATTCGGCTTTAGTTACCAAACCTTTCGCAATCGCTTGTCGGGCAATGGATGCAGCACGACTTAGATCTTCGTATGATGAATTTGTACACGAGCCGATTAGTCCCCATTCAACTTTTAAAGGCCAGTTATTTTTTGCAGCTTCCTCTTTCATTTTTGAAACAGGAGTTGCCAGATCGGGAGTGAACGGACCATTTAAATGAGGTTCGAGTTCAGACAAATTAATTTCAATTACCTGATCAAAATAGTTTGCGGGATTTGCATATACATCCCCATCTGCGGTGAGATGTTCTTTTATTCCGTTTGCAAGATCAGCTAATTCACTTCTTCCTGTTGCGCGTAAATATCTTTCCATGCTTTCATCGTATCCGAAAGTGGAAGTAGTTGCTCCGATCTCCGCACCCATATTGCAGATTGTACCTTTACCGGTACAACTCATGCTTGTTGCTCCTTCGCCAAAATATTCCACGATACAGCCTGTACCGCCTTTAACGGTAAGTATTCCGGCAACTTTAAGGATTACATCTTTTGGTGCCGTCCATCCGTTTAATTTTCCTGTTAATTTTACTCCGATGAGTTTCGGAAATTTCAGTTCCCACGGCAATCCAGCCATCACATCACATGCATCAGCTCCGCCCACACCGATTGCAACCATTCCCAAACCACCTGCATTTACGGTATGCGAATCGGTTCCTATCATCATTCCACCGGGAAAAGCATAATTTTCCAAAACCACCTGGTGAATAATTCCTGCACCCGGTTTCCAGAATCCTATCCCATATTTGTTGGAAACAGATGCAAGGAAATCATATACTTCTTTACTTTCTTTATTGGCAACAGCCAGATCATCTTTAGCACCAACGCGTGCTGTTATCAGGTGATCGCAATGAACGGTTGAAGGAACGGCAACCTTTGGTCTGCCTGCCTGCATAAACTGGAGCAACGCCATTTGCGCTGTGGCATCCTGCATGGCTACACGGTCGGGAGCAAAGTCTACATAACTTTTTCCACGCTCGTATGCAGCTTTCGCTTCGCCTTCGGTTAAATGGCTGTATAATATTTTCTCGGTTAAAGTTAAAGGCTTATTGGTAATTCTTCTGGCGGCAGCAATCCTTGCGGGCATTTTTGCATAGGTTGCTTTTATCATTTCTAAATCGAACATAAAAAATTGAATTTTAAAGTGCCGCAAATTTATTGATTGTAGTTGATTTTTAGGTATCCGAATAAATATATTTTAGGTGACACAGAATCTTTTAATTTTGCAGGTATAAATAATTCTCAAAATGAAAAAAATAACTTCAGTGATTCTCACCTTAACCATCATGTTTTTTCAACAAAATGTTTTTTCACAAAATATAAAGAAGGCAGATCCCAACGCACCGAAAACTGTGACGGTACAAATTACCCAGGGTATAAGTGCAATGCTTACCAGGAAGTATAATTTACAAAGTGTGCGAACAGGAACAATTGGAGGAAACATAAATATCGAATTATTTGATCCGCATACCAATACGATCGCAAAAGATTTGCGTGAAAAGCGTGCACATGAGGCGGCACAAATGGCGAAGGAATTTATCCTGAGCCAGCCAAACGGAGCGAATATGATGAAAACCGTAAACCTTTTTGAAATTACTTTTCTGAAAGTGCCTGCAGGAGGAATAACAGTTCCGAATAATATAATTGATGAGTTCAGTTACAAAGCGGGAAAATTATGATCGGTTAAGGGATGCATAAAATTTATAAAGGCAGATACAGTGAAGGTTCTTCATCGAAATTTTATACAGTTGATCTGAGTATCGGGGAAGATCATCTGCATATCCATTATGTGGATGAAAACGGATTTACACACAATACCGACTGGATGAAAAATGAGATCACTGAAGTCCATTCTTCATCTTCATTCCTTAGTTTACAATGCAGATCCGGGAAATATTTTCAGTAGTTGGAAGTAACCGATCATGTTTTCATAGATGAATATATTTCAAGGTTTAAAAGAAAAAAAGGATTCCCTTTTTTTAAAACGGGAAACAGAAGTCTGGTATCAAATATTGTAATCGGTTTTATTGTACTTATCGTTATCACATATTTTTTTCTGCTACCTCTTGCTGCAACTGTTTTTGCCCGTTTTATTCCTAGAGATGTTGAAATATCAATAGGTCAGAACTTATATGAAAATGCATTGCGGGGAGAAAAAATTGATGAAGAGAAAACAGAGAATATCAATTTATTTTTCGGAAAAATAAATATTGAGAAGGATTATCCTGTAAAAATTACAGTTATAAAAGGTGATATCGATAACGCGTATTCATTGCCGGGTGGTGGAATTGTTGTGTATGATAAAATTCTGAAAGACATGAAACATCCGGATGAACTTGCGGCATTGCTTGCTCACGAGTATTCACATATTCACCTGAAACATGTCACCCGAAATGTGTTCAGAAATCTTTCAGGATATGTTTTGCTTTCGCTTTTTTTTGGTGATGCCGGTGGTATAGGAGGCTTTATTTTACGCAATGCCGAAGGATTACGCACACTTAAATACAACAGGGAGCTTGAGCATGAAGCCGATGCTAACGGATTGAATATTCTGAAAGAAAATAATATTGATGCAGACGGGATGGCAAGATTATTTAAAGAACTGAAAGCCGAAGGAGAACTGGAACCGGCAGAAATTCTCAACTCGCATCCCGATCTTGATTCGCGGATAGAATTTGTAAAAGAATTTCAAAAGGAAAATAAGTATGCAATCCTCAAAAACGATTCAATGGAATATTATTTTGAGCAGATAAAAAAATGAGTGATGAAAACAGCATAGCATGTTCGCAGTCTCTTCAGAAATATTTTGATGATGAGCTGAAAGCATCATCAATGAGCCAACTTCATGATTTGATTACACAGCGTATCGTTTATCTTTTGCTGAACGATATGGAAAAACTACTGAATATTTTATACCGTATTGATGTGAATGAAAAGAAAGTGAAAAATGCATTTGCACAAAATGATCCTAAAAAAATAGCTCCGCTGCTGGCTGAACTTGTCATAGAACGCGAGCTTGAAAAAGTGGAAACCCGCAAACGGTTCAGTAAAAAATAACATCAGAATTTTAATCTCAAACAATCCATCCTTTTTCCTGTTATAAAATTATGGCGATTGTCATTTTCTTTTTGTCTCATTGGTATTTGTCGTTGTTCGGACAAACATTTTATCTGCACCGGTATTCGGCTCACAAAATGTTTACGATGTCGAAATTCTGGGAGAAATTCTTTTACATTTATACATGGATGATGCAAGGCTCGTCATACCTGAACGCACGTGGATATGCGATACTTCACCGTATGCATCATGCATATAGTGATACCGAAAAAGACCCGCATACGCCACAGTTCTTTAAAGAAGTTTTTTCGATGATGTGGCATACACGTAAAGTGTACAATGATCTGGTGTATAACAGAATGAAGGTAGAGGAGAAGTTTGATAAAAATTTTCCGGTATATCCCGTTATTGATAAAATTGCTGATAACACTATAACACGAATAGTTTTCGCATTGAGTTATATCTCATTTTATATTGTGTTTGCAAATTACTGGTGGATGTATTTGTTGTTACCGATACATTTTCTGATAGGACCTGTGCAGGGAGCTGTTGTGAATTGGGCGGGACATAAGTACGGATACCGCAATTATGATCTGAATGATAAATCAAGAAACACATTGATCATCGATTTTCTGATGCTTGGAGAATTGTTTCAGAACAACCATCATCAGGCAGGAGCGCGTGCGAATTTTGCTTTTAAATGGTGGGAATTTGATCCTGTTTATCCGGTAATAATTTTACTGAATAAAATAGGAGTGATCCGGTTGATACCGATACAAGTAGTTAGCAAATAAGTTTTACTTCGAAATCTTTTTTAAACCTTAGAGAGCACAAAGAAATTTGCGGAGAATTGCCAGGTAATATCTTATTCACTTCATCCCCTTTTCTCACTTCAACTGCACCAATCCGCCACTCAAACGCAGCAGGTCAGTTTCGGCAAGTTTAGCTTCGTAATGAACGGATGATAAACGTGATTGACTGAGCAATAAATTTTGCTGTGCCGTCCGCAGATCCAGCGAACTGATCACACCAACTTTATATTGTTCGTTGGCAAGTTCATAATTTTGAACTGCTACTGCTACATTTTCTTTTTCGAATTTCAGTAATTCAAGTGCCATCATATAGGTATTGTACGATTGCTGCACACTCACTTCCACGCGGCTTAATGTATCGCGTAAAACAAGGTCGTTCGAATTCAGTGAAATCTTTGCCATTTGCAAACGTTTACTTACGCTGAAGCCATTGAATACATTTAAGCTTAAACCTGCACCAAAATGATAACCGAGACTATTGCTGGATTGAATGAATCCTGAAGGCGATTGCTGGCTTGCATAATCGTACCCCGAATACAATTGAATATATGGATATCTCTCTGATTCAATTTCTCTTATGCCCAGCAGCGCCACATTTGTATTTTTCTTTGCAAGCAGTACTGAAGTATTATTACTGCGTGCATTAAATTGCAATGAATCCAGCTTCAGTTCATTGTTGATGTCAATTTTTTCGGGAACATCAAAATCTGTTTTTATATCACGTGCAATGATCTGGTTCAATAATGCTTTGCTGTTTCGCAATGCATTTGCCTGGCGCATCATATTCGAGCGGTCGGTATTCAGATCGACTTGGGCATTCAGAATTTCATTTTTTGCAGCTTTTCCTGAAGCAAACCTGTCGTTCACCAATTTCATTCGGTCTTCCGAAAGCTTCACGCTTTCCTGATTTACTTTGAGCAATTGTTTGTTTTGAACCACATCAAAATACGATCGGATAACTCGTGTAAAAATTTGTTCGATCTGAAAACGCATTCGTATTTCACCGATATCCTGCAACTCCTGCAATTTATTTCTGGTGGCAAACATTTTAAACCCGTCAAAAATAGTCCAGCCTAACTCTGCTGTTGCCGAAAGTTGATTTGTTACAGCACCAGTTCCTATCCGTTCGGCACCGGTATAAACTTTCTGATAAGTGTTCGCATTTTGATTATCCTGTAACACATTACCGTTGATGTGTGGCATCATACCTGCATTTCCGGCATAATTATTTACGCGTGCGATCTCCGCATCGTTTCGTGTAACCTGAATGGAATAATTATTTTCAAGTGCAATTTTCAGTGCATCATCAAGTTTCAGAATTTCCTGCGCAGAACTATTTTTTATAAAGAAAGCAAAAAATAGTACTGCACAAAACCGCAGAGTTCGTGACCGCACAATATTGCAGAGAATTATTTTTTGCATGAATTTGTTAATAGTTACTTGAAACATTTTCTTCTTCTTTTTTCTCTTCAACTAAAGTATTTTCATGTTTTACATTCCGTGAGAGATAGCTGTAAATGGCAGGTATCACATAAAGTGTTAATAATCCCGAGAACAATAGACCACCGATGATCACAATTCCCATCGACATGCGGCTTTTTGCACCTGCACCAAGTGCAAGAGCAATCGGCAATGCGCCAAGCATTGTGGCAAGACTTGTCATCATGATCGGTCGCAAACGTGATACTGCAGCATCTTTCACAGCATCCAGAACGTTCATTCCCTGTTCTTTTCTTTGATTCGCGAATTCAACAATCAGGATTCCGTTTTTTGTAACAAGACCTATCAGGACAATGATTCCGATCTCACCGAAAATATTTAATGTCTGGTTAAAATACCAGAGCGAAATCAATGCACCTGCCATCGCCATTGGTACGGTGAGCATGATGATGAACGGATCTATGAAACTTTCAAACTGTGCAGCAAGAACAAGATAAATTAATATGAGTGCGAGTATCAATGCAAATGTGGTGTTGGATGAACTTTCTGAAAAATCGCGCGATGGACCTGAAAGATCGGTAGTGAAAGATTCATCAAGAATTTTTTTGGAAATTTTATTCATCTCAGTAATTCCGTCACCTATTGTTTTTCCCGGAGCAAGTCCTGCCTGAACGGTTGCCGCTTTATAACGGTTGTAATGATATAATTGCGGAGGACTGCTTTGCTCTTCCACTTTCACTAAATTATCCAATTGTATCAATTGTCCCTGATCATTGCGAACGGTCAGTTCTTTCAGATCAAGGGGCTGGTCGCGGTTTTCACGGTCTACTTGCCCCATCACCTGGTATTGCTTTCCACTGATCGTAAAATATCCGTAGCGGAGATTACTGTATGCTAGTTGCATCATCTGCGCAACATTCTGAACAGATACACCAAGCGTCTTTGCCTTATCCCTGTCAATGGTAACAACGAGTTCAGGTTTGTTGAATTTTAAATTTACATCGACACCCTGAAACGTTGGACTTTTATTTACCTCTTCCATAAACTTTGGAAGAAATTGTTCAAGCTTTGCAAAATCCTGATTTTGTAAAATGTATTGAACAGGGAGTCCAGCACGCGATCCGCCCGAACCATTTATGGTCTGGTCCTGAATTACAAATGAACGTGCATTATTGAAATTGCGGAGATTCTTCGTGATCATGTCTGCAATTTGTTGCTGCGAGCGTTTTCTTTTATCAGGAGTGGTGAGCATTAACCGTAAGAAACTTGTATTCACTGCACCGCTTCCGGTAAATCCGGGTGCGGTGACTGTTAAAACAATTTTCTTTTCAGGAACCGAATCGATCACCATATTGGCAATCTGGTCAACATAATAATCCATGTATTCGTATGAAGCACCTTCGGGTGCGGTTGACTGAACACGCATCACACTTCGGTCATCCAGAGGAGAAAGTTCCATCTGTAACGTTTTTCCGATCACAAAAATCAATCCGAGGGAAATAAAAATAATAAGCATGGCAAGCCATCTTCTGCGCATAAATTTTTCAAGTGAATTGCGATAGGCATTATTCAATGCGACAAAAAACGGTTCAGTTTTATTGTAAAAGTTACTGTGCCCTTTTCTTTTCCGGGTAAGTTTAACATTAAGCATTGGTGTTAAGGAAAGCGATACGAAAGCAGAAATGACAACCGCTCCCGCAACCACTACTCCAAATTCGCGAAATAATCGTCCAACGAAACCCTGAAGAAATATGATCGGTAAAAATACAACTGCAAGTGTGATAGATGTGGATATTACCGCAAAGAAAATTTCATTGGAACCTTTGATCGCTGCTTCTTTCGGTGACATTCCTTCTTCAATTTTTTTGAAAATATTTTCAGTAACAACGATTCCGTCATCCACCACCAATCCTGTTGCAAGAACGATTGCGAGAAGTGTTAAAATATTGATTGAAAATCCGGCAAGATACATGATGAAAAAAGCTCCGATGAGTGAAACAGGAATATCAATCAACGGACGGAAAGCGATGAGCCAGTCGCGGAAGAAAAGATAAATAATAAGCACAACAAGTAAAAAAGCGATGAGTAATGTTTCTTCTACTTCTGTGATCGAAGTTTTGATGAAACGGGTATTATCCAAAGCAATATTCAAGTGAAAATCTTTTGGAATTTCTTTACTTATCTGATCGTAACGTTTATAAAATTCATCTGCGATCTCAATGTAATTTGCACCTGGTTGCGGTACTATTCCAAGTCCGATCATTGGCTTGCGCGATTCTTTCAAAATTGTTTCTTCGTTCTCAGCACCAATCACCGCATAACCAACATCTTTTAATTTTATGGTTTGGTTATTATCCGATTTGATGATCATGTTATTGAATTCATCTTCGGTAGTAAATCGTCCAACAGTCTTCACGTTAAGTTCGGTATTGTTACCTTCAATTTTTCCTGCGGGTAATTCCACGTTTTCCCTGTTCAATGCGGTTTGAATATCGAGTGCTGTTAATCCGAAGGATGTTAATTTTACCGGATCGAGCCACAGGCGCATGGCATATCTTTTTTGTCCCCAGATCTGAATAGTACTCACTCCGGGAATGGTTTGCAATTTTTCAAGAATTACATTTTCAGCATAATCATCAACCTGAAGTTGGTTCTTGGTATCACTCTGAACGGTCAGTGCAACAATTGCATCCGAGTTAGCATCGGCTTTTGTTACAACTGGTGGCGCATCAATATCAGCAGGCAATTGACGCACTGCCTGAGAAACTTTATCACGAACATCATTTGCAGCTTCTTCCAGATTTGCATCCAGATTGAATTCAACAGTGATCACACTTGATCCGATATTGCTTGCAGATGAAATAGAACGGATACCTGCTATACCATTTATTGATTTTTCAAGCGGTTCAGTGATCTGTGATTCGATAATGTCGGCATTGGCACCTGTATAACTTGTGCGAACGGTGATGATCGGAGGATCGATAGAAGGAAATTCGCGAACACCTAAATATTTATATCCGATAGCACCAAACAACACAATGGCAATTGACATTACCGTTGCGAGAACAGGGCGATTGATTGATGTGGTTGATAAACTCATTTCTTAATTGCTTTTTATAATTTTCACATCTTCACATTTACACATCGTCAAATTATTTATTTCCCACTAACTTTCACTTTCACTCCGCTTCTCATTTGTATAACACCCTGAACGATCACACTGTCTCCTTCTTTCAATCCTTTTGTAACTTCAACGTTCAGGTCATTACGTGTTCCGATCTCAATTTTCTGGTCAATTACCGAATCACCTTTTACAAGAAAAACTTTATTCCCTTTCAATATGGGAACAACAGATTGTGTAGGGATCATCAATGCATCGGGGTTATTCTGAAGCGTTACGCTCACTTTTGCAAAAGCTCCCGGAAGTAATTTTCTTCCTGAGTTTTCACAGATAGCACGCACTAAAATATTTCTTGAAACAGGGTCCACTTTTGGTTCGATGGCATAAATTTTTGCATGAAAATCGGTGTTTTGTCCTTCCACTCTGAAAGCGATATCATTACCTTTCAATAATTGTGATGAATATTTTTCGGGAACAGAAAATTCTATTTTAACATGTTTGATACTTTGAAGCCTTGCGATGAGATTTGTATTGTTCACAAAACTTCCAACACTGATACTCCGCAATCCGATGAATCCGTCAAAGGGAGCGATTACCTCTGTTTTTTTTATCTGTTCACGCAGTAGTTCGATATCAGCAATGGCAGAAGAAAGATCAGTGGACGACATATCATACGTTTCCTGGCTGATGCCGCCTTTTGTAAGAAGTTGTTTATTCCGTTGCTCCGTTTCTTCTTTAAGTTTTTTATTGGCAATTGCTTTGGTTAACTGTGCCTGAAGGTCGGCATCATTTATTTTTACAAGAACCTGTCCGCTCTTTACTTCATCGCCTTCGTTAAAATTTATTTTAATTACTTTCCCCTGTGCTTCACTGCGAAGTTCAACTTCTTCTTCGGCAAGAATATTTCCAACGGATTGAATGGTAGTTATCAGGTCCTGTTTCTTCACAATATATATTCCTACTTTTGTTGGAGGTTGCGGGCCACCTGGTTTTCCTGCATTCATTGGTTTATTATCAGTGCTGCAAAACAGTTTAGGAATGGCTAACAATGCGATGACTGCAATACCGATAATGATCCATAAAAGTGTATTTCTATTCATTCTATTTTTTATTTTTAATGAATTTCAAGCTATAAATATCAGAAGGAATAGCCGAAAGATTTTTATCTATTCTTTCCATCATCAGAAAGAGTTCTTCCTTTTCTCCTTTGCTAAACCCTTTAAATGCGGTTTTGTTTAAGGTAACAAAACCTGCACTTATTCTTTCCACGAATGCGATCGCTTTCCTGGTGGCAACAATACGGTGTTCTCTGCGGTCTTCAGGATTCTTTTCGCGCTTTACCAATCCCTTTGATGAAAGGTAATCGATGACATGTACAATGGCTGCTTTGTCCATTTTGATACAATCGGCAAGCGACTGCTGTGTTACATTCTTATGCTTACTGATGATATTAAGAATAAAAAAATTGCGTTCCAGATCAAGGTCTTCAAAATGGCGCGTAACTGCACCATAATATTTTTTTGCGAGGGCACTGAACCGGAATGACAGCGGAGTATCTGTTAACTTCAGCGGTTCGATAGTAGTTCTTTTTGTTTGCATGATGAGGTGCAAGTATAGTTGAAAATTACAATAGTTGTAACTATCAACTAATTAAAAAATGATAACTGATGAAAATTTAATCTGCCAAGTGTTAGGTAATATTTTTTATTTTCTGCTTTGCAAGAACTCCTGCGATCACAAATGCAATGATCATCAGAAATGAGCCGACTATATATGGAGAATGAAAATTCAGTCCGTACAATAATCCCCCGAGTGCGGGACCAATAACTCTTCCAAGGGAACTGAACGACTGGTTCATGGATAATACCTGTCCCTGTTCTTTTTTATCGGCAACTTGCGAAAGCATCGAGCTGATACCCGGTGTGAGGCATCCGTTTGAAACAGCAATACAAGCGATCGCGATCATATTAAATACAATGAATAATTCTTTTGTTGCAAAAGGAAGAAGCAACATTCCGGCAGCCATAAATGCATTTCCGGCAAGTAATAATTTCTGCTCTCCGAATATTTTGTTGAGCCTTCCCACCAGGCCGCCCTGGATGATGGCACTAAGCAATCCAAGATACATGAAAAGGTAACCGATCTCTTTTTCAGTCAGCCCGAAACGTTCTTTCCAGAGCAATGTGGAAGTGATCTGGAACATGAAGAAAGTAACAGTAAAAATAAAATTGATCGTGAATAATTCGCGTATCACCGGTTTTTTTAATTCATGTACAAGATCTCTGACCGGACGAAACGAATATTTCTTCAGCCTGTTTTTTTCTTTCAGCGATTCAGGTAAAAGAAAATAAGCCATGATAAGATTGATGAAACATAGTATGGCAGTGACATATCCGACCATTTCAACACCATAAGCACTTTTTAAGAACCCGCCCACAGGCGGACCGAACGTAAAACCAAGACCGAATGCAGCACCGATCATTCCCATATTTTTAACCCTGTTCACGGGAGTTGTAATATCGGCAATATACGCCTGGGCTGCTGAAATATTTGCAGATCCGATTCCGGCAAGGATTCTCGACAACATCAGTATCAGCAACGAATCAGCAAATGAAAACATCACATATGCAAGTCCCGTGATTATAATACTGTAAATGATAACCGGTCTGCGACCAATACGATCACTCAGGGTTCCCCATAGCGGAGCAAACAGGAATGTCATTAATGAATATACACTTGCAAGCATTCCTGTTTCAAAATTAGAAGCCCCAAGTTCTTTAGAATAAGTTGGAAGTATTGGAATTATTATACCGAATCCGAGTAAACCGATAAATATAGTTAAGAATAAAACAACAAGAGGGTATTTTTTCATTGTGCGAAAATTGTAATAAAATAAATCCTGTTCTCCACATTCGATACAAAGCTTTACGTAAACGATGTTATAGTAATTATGTGTGGATTCAAAATTATACATTTGCAGACATGTCACGTTTTATTCATTCAGATTTTGATGATACCATTTGTGCACTTGCAACTCCCGCAGGAATTGGTGCAATTGGTGTTATCCGTGTAAGCGGAACGAATGCGATAAAAATTGTCGCGTCTGTTTTTAAAGGAAAAGATCTCGGAAAAGCAGATTCACATACGGTGCATCTTGGTAAAATTTCTGATGGTGAAAAAATTATTGATGAAGTTTTAGTAACCGTATTTATTTCTCCTTCATCGTACACCGGAGAAAATGCTGTTGAAATAAGTTGTCATGGTTCGCAATATATTCAGCAACAGATTTTAGAATTATTAATAAAAAAAGGAATCCGCCTTGCAAAGGCAGGAGAGTTTACACTCCGCGCTTTCATGAATAAAAAACTGGATCTTTCGCAAGCAGAAGCAGTTGCTGATCTCATCGCATCAAACAGCGCGGAAACGCATAAAACTGCGATGAACCAAATGCGCGGAGGATTCTCTCAGCAAATAAATTTTTTAAAAGAAAAGCTGAAAAATTTTGCATCGCTTATCGAACTGGAACTTGATTTCAGTGAAGAGGATGTTGAATTCGCGAATAAAAGTGAATTGAAAAAATTAGTAACAGAAATTCTTACGTTACTGTATTCACTCATCGATTCTTTTCAATATGGAAATGTAATTAAGAATGGAATTCCAACGGTTATTGCAGGAAAACCAAATGCAGGTAAATCAACATTGCTGAATGCGCTGCTTAATGAAGAACGTGCCATTGTGAGCGAACGGGAAGGAACGACACGCGATACGATCGAAGAAATTTTGAATATTGATGGTGTTGGTTTCAGGCTTACGGATACGGCAGGTTTGAGAAAGTCAGAAGACATGATCGAAAGTCTTGGAATTGAAAAAACATTTGAAAAAATAAGTAAGGCTGCTGTTGTATTGTATTTGTTTGATGCTTCAAAAACAGATGCAAAAAGTTTAAAACATGAATTGAAAGAATTTGAACTGAACGATGCATACATTATCCCGGTAGCCAATAAAACAGATCTGTGTGATGAGCTTTATCTCGAAAATGAATTCGGGGAATTCAAAAACATGGTTTTTGTTTCATCTCTTCGTAAAGTAAATATTCACAATATCATTGAAGCGCTCCGTAATGTATTGAACAATAAAAAAGTGAACAGCGATGTGGTGGTTACAAACATCAGGCATTTGGAAGCGTTAAAGAATGCAGCTTCATCTTTGGAAAATGTAATGACCGCAATAGATAAAAACTCGAGCGGAGAATTGCTGTCCATTGATATACGTAATGCCATTTTTCATCTCTCTGAAATTACGGGAGATATCACAACAGATGATCTGCTTGAGAATATTTTTTCGAAGTTCTGTATCGGAAAGTAACCACACTTATTTGAAACAAGCTTTATCAATTCCACCGTATTTCTATCCTCATTAATATTAAAATTTAAATCCGAACGAATATTTGTTAATTTTTTACGTATAATTGTTTTAAACTATCTGAAAAATAAATAAATCCCTTTACTATGGAAAACAAGAAAACAGTACTCATGAAAAAAAAATTCAAGAGCCTTTTTATCACATGTCTTCTGATCTCTTTTGCAAATTTCGGATTTGCACAATTAAATTACCAAACGGGTGGTTTCAGTACTTTTTCAAGTACATATACTGACCTTGGTGCTACAGGAACAGCTGTAACAATGACTGATAATGATACAGGTCATTCAAATGTGTCATTGCCTATTGGTTTTACTTTAAATTTCAATGGAAGCTCATACACAAAATTTGTGATGTATGTAGATGGATTTTTGAAATTGGGTAATTCTTATGCGGATACAGTTTCTTCAGCTTACAATATGTTGTTTAGTACGTTTGTTCAACCCCCATCTGCCGGGCCATTCAACAGTATAAATCCATTGGACACAAGTTTGGTTTTTCCATTTGGTCAGGATCTTTGGCCGGGTACAAACACTGCTGATTTCAGATACATCACAACAGGAACTGCAGGTTCAAGGGTCTGCACCATTCAATGGAAAAATTTGAAAGATAAATTACAAAATGCTGTTACATCACAATATGACACGATTAATTTTCAGGTGAAATTATACGAAACTTCAAATGCAATAGAATTTATTTACGGACCATGGGGTGTTTCAACGAATGCATCTAATGCGCGCTTTGGAGCTTGCGGACTTAAAGGAAATAACACTACAACTTATGCACAATTGATAACACTTACTAAAGCTTCAAGCGGTGCATTTTCTACTGCAACAGCAAATTCACAAGCTTCAGGTTCTCCTCTTGGAAACTATACAACCAATGCGTTGAATTATGGAAACAATGTTAGTGGTGCAAGACCGGCACCCGATCTTGGAAGAGTATATCACTTCAATCCAATTGTACTTAATGATGCCGCTGTAAGAGCTGTTTATGCATCTGGTAAAATTGCACTGCCATATTATACTACAGACTCTATAAGAGCAAATGTTTATAATCCAGGTGTGAATGCACAAACAAGTTTAGTCGTTACACTTCATATTACGGGAGCAAATACATATACAAACACAACAACAATTCCATCATTAGCTTCAGGTGCAAATATCAATGTTGGCTTTGCTCCTTATACACCTGTTAATGCAGGACAAAATTTAATTTCAGTTTCGGTTCCGTCTGATGGAAATAATCTCAATAATACTGCAACTTACGGAATGTCGGTAAGTAATAATTATATGGCTTATACTGATACAACACAGGGAATAAGTCAATCGTATGGTTCAACATTAGGAACTGTTTGGGCCAATAGATTTAAAGTTAATGGTTCTGCCATGGTCACTCAGGTACGATCATTTGTAGCAAGCAATTCTCTTGCAACGGGTGATACAGTTTGTGGTATGGTATTGAATATGTCAGGAACAATTATAGGTCGTTCGCCAAATTATATAGTTACTGCCGCTGATCTTGGAACGTATTTAATTTTTAATATTACTACTCCTCCTGTTGTAACGAATTCTCTTTTCCTCGCAGGAATAGCTCAGGGTAACAGCGCATCTACTTATTTTATGGGTAGTGTGCAAAATGAAATTCCAACCCGCTATATTGATACAACGTCATATCAGGTAAGTAATTCTTACGGAATATCAAATGCTACTGTTGGTAGTCTTTTCGGAACTCCTTCAATATTTTCAACACCAACTTCGAATTATCGTTTGATGATGGAATGTACTGTAATTCCAATTATTTCCGGAAATACAATATCTGCATCGCAAAATATTGTTTCAGGTGGAACACCTGCAGCTCTTACCGGTTCTTTACCAACAGGTGGTATTGGAAGCTACACTTATTTATGGCAAAGTTCAACAACGAGTGCAACAGCCGGCTTCGCGGCAGCGAGCGGAACCAATAATACACAGAATTATACTCCTCCGGCACTCACCGTACCTACATGGTACAGGAGGGTTGTTACTGCCGGTATGAGTGATTCCAGTGCTCTTGTATTTATCAACATCAGAGCTCCGCTAAATTATCAGGTTGGAGGGTTCAGTACTTTTACTTCAACTTACACCGATCTTGGTGCCACAGGAACTGCTATTACCATGAACAATACGGATACGGGACACTCAGCTGCTGTAAGTATTGGTTTCCCGTTCACTTATAACGGAGCTTTCTTTTCATCATTTGTAATGTATGTAGATGGTTTTATCAAACTTGGTAATTCATCAGCGGATACCGTTTCTTCAGCAGCCAATATGCTGTTCACCTCATTTGTTCAGCCACCGGGAGGAGGACCATTCAATAGTGTAAATTCTTTGGATACAAACCTTATCGTTCCATTTGGTCAGGATCTTTATCCCGGAACAAACACAGCCGATTTCAGGGTGAGTACAACCGGAACAGCAGGGTCAAGAGTATGTACCATACAGTGGAAAAACTTAAAAGATAAGTTGCAGCAAGGTGTGGCTACGCAATACGATACTATTAATTTTCAGGTGAAATTATACGAAACTTCAAATGCAATAGAATTTGTTTACGGAAATTGGGTTGCATCAACGAATGTTTCTACGTCACGATTTGCAGCATGCGGATTGAAAGGTATTTATTTAACCGGTGCAGCAGAATTGCTAACAGTAACCAAAGGTTCTACAGTTGCATGGTCAGGCTCAACTCCAAATTCTCAGGCTTCAGGCAGCCCACTTGGAAATTATACCGTTAATGCAATGAACTATGGTAATCTGGTGAGTGGTACAAGACCTGCACCGGATGCAGGACGGGTATTCCATTTTAACAGAATAGTTACGAATGATGCTGCAGTAAGAGCAGTATATGCAATGGGTAAAATTGCCAAACCGTATTATGTTGCTGATTCTATCCGTGCCAATATTTACAATCCGGGAATAAATGCCCAAACAAGTTTAGTGGTAACATTGAATATTACCGGAGCAAATACTTACACTACCACCGCAACTATTCCATCACTTGCATCAGGAGCATCTGTTAATGTTGGATTTGCTCCATACACAACTGTAAACAATGGTGCTAATCTGATTTCGGTTTCTGTTCCTGCAGACAGTAATAACCTCAATAACGTTTCTACCTATGGAATGACTGTAGGCAACAACTTCATGACTTACACTGATTCATTGCAAGGTGTTGGACAATCATACGGTTCAACAATCGGTACTGTCTGGGCCAACAGGTTTAAAGTAAATGGAACTGCAATGGTTACACAGGTTCGTTCATTTATAGTAGGTAACTCAGCAGCTGCAGGAGACACAGTTTGTGGAATGGTGCTGAGTACAACAGGTACTATTTTAGGACGCTCTCCAAATTATATTGTTACAGCAGCAGACCTTGGAACTTATCTGACATTTAATATCACGACTCCTCCCGTTATTACAAACTCATATTTCCTTGCAGGTATTGCCGGTGGTAATAGTACAGCAACAGCCTTCTTAGGAGCCGTACAAAATGAAATTCCAACAAGATACATTGACACAACTTCATATCAGGTAAGTAATTCTTACGGAATATCAACTGCTACCGTTGGCAGTGTTTTCGGAACGCCTAGTGTCTTCTCAACTCCAACTTCGAATTACAGATTGATGATGGAATGTACAGTTTATCCTTTAATAGCAGGTAATACAATATCTGCATCACAATCGATCTGTACGGGATCAATACCTGCAGTACTAACAGGATCATTACCAACGGGTGGAACCGGAGCTTACACGTACTCATGGTTGAGTTCAACAACAAGTGCCACAGCAGGATTTGCAGTAGCATCCGGAACGAATAATACACAGAACTACACACCCGGCTTATTAGCACAAACTACCTGGTACAGGAGAGTTGTCACATCAGGTTTAACAGATACTGCTACTGCAGTTCAGATTACAATTAATCCAGTAATTGCAGGTAATACTACCGGAACTTTCCAAACGATATGCAGCGGTTCTTCACCTGCAACTATTACCGGATCAACACCAACAGGCGGAAGTGGAACATATACCTATTCATGGTTAAGTTCTGCCACAAATCCTGCGTCAGGTTTTGCAGTTGCAACGGGAACGAATAATACCGCGAATTATTCGGCATCCTCATTGGCTGCCACAACATGGTATAGAAGACTCGTAACGTCAGGCGGATGTATTGATACAACAGTTGCAGTAACTGTAAATGTTACAGCAGCAATATCAGGTAATACAGCAAGTGGAACTCAGACAGTATGTACAGGATCAGCTCCTGCAGGATTAACAGGTTCAACACCGACTGGCGGATCACGCCTTATTAATTTATATGAAGATTTCAATGGAGGAAATGCTCCGGGCAGTTGGAGCTTAGTGAATGCTTCGAGCTTATTGGTTAGTCAATCAACCTTAAACAGTTTTGCAAGGACTGGAACAACAGGAGCATATAAAGCAGATAATTGGGATGTTTCAAGCGGATCAACTGCATTGCTAACAAGTAAAGTATTCAGTTCTTCACAATCAGGAGATTCATTAAGATTTGATGTGGCATCAATGGGTTACAATACCAGCTATGACTCGCTCATCATCTTCACATCCAATGGTTCGGGTTTTAACAGGTTACAGGGTTTCGGTATAACATTGACAGTAGATACAGCTTCAGGAGGAATAACAACGGTAGCTGCTACAGGCTCAGCATTTACACCAACCACTGCTTCACAATGGTATACCAAGCGGATGGCAATCCCTGTTGGAACAATACAGGTTCAGTTTAAATTTTATTCTAATTTCGGGGACAATTTTTACATTGATCAGGTACGTGTAGACAGTTCTTATAATTATTTATGGCAGTCAAGCACAACATCAGCAACAGGCGGATTCAGTGCAGCAGCAGGAACCAACAATACTCAGGGTTATACACCATCACCTTCCTTATCTCAAACATCATGGTTCAGAAGAGTTACTTCTTCAGGAGCTTGCAGCGCAGATACCACAACTGCTGTTCAGGTTACCATAACCAATACTAATTCATGGAATGGCGTAACAAGCACAGCATGGGCAACACCAACCAACTGGGGTTGTGGTCGTATTCCAATTTCAACAGACAGTGTAGTGATTGCACCTTCTGCCAATCAACCGATCATAATTGATGGTGGTCGCTTATCAAATAGTTTAACAATAAACTCAAGTGCATCGTTAACGATCAATAATGCAGCTTCACTTTTAACGATAGGGAATATTTTCACCAATAACGGAACATTATCACAAACCAATGGTGAAATAGTTTTTGGCGGAACATCGGCTCAAACAATTCCTGCGGGAACATATAACAGGTTAACTGTAAATAATGCAGCAGGTGTTTCATTAGGAGGAAATATTACATTGAATGATTCATTGAAACTGAATAATGGAAATGTGAATCTGGGGGCATATAATTTAACTCTTGCAGGAACAACAGGAATTGTAAACAATGCATCAGCGACACGTTATATTGTAAACACAGGAACAGGAGCATTAACCATTCAGGGTATTGGAAGCACAGGAAGAACAGGAGCAGTTACATTCCCTGTGGGTAAGAGTACGTATGATCCTGCAACGATCACCAACACCGGAACAAATGATAACTTCACCGTTTCATTAATTGACAGTGTAACGAATAATTATACAGGCAATACACCAACCGGCTTAAAGCTTACAACTGGTGCAGTAGGTAAAACATGGATCATAAATGAGGGCACAGCAGGAGGAAGCAATGCAACCATAACCCTTCAGTGGAATGCAGCAGATGAGTTACCATCATTTACACGTGCGAGCAGTTATCTTGCAAAATATAACGGCACCACATGGGTATCTGCAACAGCAACAGGGGCATCAGGAGCAAATCCATATACACAAACCAGAACAGGTATCACCACATTCTCGGCATTTGGCGTTGGAAGTGGAGGAACATTACCGGTTGAACTGATTTCGTTCAAAGGAATGAGATATTCAAATACAGTTGAACTGAATTGGTCAACTGCAAGTGAATTGAATAATGATCATTTTATCATCGAAAGATCAACGGATAATTCATCGTTTGAATTTGTTGGAAACGTTAAAGGGAATGGCACAACTGAACTGATAAATCAATATGATTTAAAAGATGATGTAACGGCTCTTATCAAACAAAAAGTTCCTGTTGTGTATTATCGGTTGAAGCAGGTTGATCTTGATGGAAAAGTAAGTGATGAAGGAATTGTTGCAGTGAATATAACCAATCTGTTATCAGGGATTATAGTGAAAGCAGAACCGAATCCGTTCAATGCATCACTCAACGTGAACGTAAATATTTCGGAAGACGATCATATCCAACTTCAGGTAATCGATCTTACAGGACGTTTGATATTTGAACAAAATGCAAGTGTAAATGCAGGCGATAATTTAATTGAAATACGAAATGCAGATCAATTAAAAGACGGCATGTATTTTATTAATGTGATCACTTCAAAAAGTGCGATCACTCAAAAAGTGCTGAAAGGAAATTAAGTTATAATTGAATGAAAAAAGAAGCTGTCTCAAAAGGGCAGCTTTTTTTATTTTAAACCAGACCATCTGAATATTCCGTTTGCAGAATTCATCAATTAAATAAGCAATTCAGGCAGGTTTAACAGTATAATTTATAAATGGTATTTTTGTTTTAACAATCTTTTCCCTTAACATGAATATATGACAAATATCCTTCTTAAATGATTATTAATTTCTAACATTGCATTTCAATAAATTGATCCAGATGAAAATAATTTATACACTTTTTTCAGCCGCATTATTTTTCTTTTCATGCAATACGACTTTGAAGGATTATGATGCTTCAGGAGCATTCGAATCGGTGGAAACAATCATTTCAACGGAGGCTGCAGGAACTATAAAAGAATTTAATATTGAAG
>Ga0206974_1028_pt1 | contig 34789 bp, 27 predicted proteins | sample Alteio_BWOrgHeat_84_FD_152920 | JGI IMG/M metagenome (GOLD analysis project Ga0206974, IMG submission 152920) | Enriched cells from forest soil in Barre Woods Harvard Forest LTER site, Petersham, Massachusetts, United States -... | ecosystem: Environmental > Terrestrial > Soil > Temperate forest >... | reverse complement strand
TCGCTCGACGCAGCGCCATTGCGGTATTCAATTCCGGTCGGAAGATTCCGAGACACGAAATGTCCTTCCCGCAGGTGTTGAATTATTGCGTCGGCTCCGGTGGGAGATGGCACGGACAGCGAGATGATGTTCGCGACCGCCAGATTTGCCTTATGGAGGTCGCAGCCGAAGAAATATCGATGCTGGCGGCGCCGCGAATAGGTCCGCCACACATCCAGGAGCTTGAAAGGAGGGATGCGGCTGCCATCCGCCTGCTGATTCCATATTTCGACGCCCTCGATCCGATATTTCTGCAGGTGTTTCACGACATCCTCAAACGGATATTTCGAGGCGTGAGCCACAACCTTGCATAGACGGTGCCCACTGTCGGTCCCATCTGACGCAAACTTTGCGACCTCGTCATAGTCGCGCACGGGAAAGAGGATGGTGTCCAAGCCTGATAAGTTCACCTCAATACCCGGGATCAAAAGAAAGCCGCTCTTTTCGGTAACTTCACGTGTTTCCCGGAGATACTCGTTGAACTTCGGCGCAGAGAAATCTTCGAAGTGCTCGGTCAAGACGCAAAACGCCATACCAGTCGTACTCAAGGCAGATGCAATCTCTGAAAGAGTGCTCCTGCCGTCGTGAGAGTAGGTTGAATGAAAGTGGAAAGTGCCCTGAATTGTTTCTTTCATGACCAACAAAAACAAAATTTAGGATCGAGGTTGTATCAATCTGCCCAGAAACGGCATGGGATCATCCCGCGTAAGAATCAGCTCTGCGGTTCGCCGGTCGAAAAAAGAACCGATATAGGATCTCAGCGTCGCCCCGCGCTTGGTAAGCCGGCCTTTCCATCTCTTAGGAGCGCCTTTTAGTGAAAGGAATAAACATTTTGTGTCGCCCACAAGGTATCGACCCCTAACGCCCACTCGATAGGTCTTCTCTTCGGGCCGAATCTCCATTCCATTCAGCATTTTCCAATAGAGATATGGCAAATCCTGTCCTGCCGCGATTGCCAGCAGCACCGAACCCCAAAACCTGCCGTTGATCTCCATCAGGTAGGGTTGCCGGCTTCGGTGATCAATTTTGTACTCGACCATAGCGGGTCCGGTGAAACCGATTTGCTTCATGAGTGAAGTAGTCGCATTCAGGAGTTGTGAGTCAATCTCAATAGTTTCCGCAAGGGCACTCGGCCCTCCCCAGGGAGTGCTCTCCCTAAGTCTGCGGTGCCCGATAAGCGCCACTGGACGGCCTTCGTCGAATAGTCCAGAGATACCGACACCATACCCATCGATGAATTCTTGGACTAAAACACATTGGCCTATTGCCAACCGTGACATGCACTCGTCTTCCAGTTCGCTGTTGCTAAAGACAACAGCCGTTTTGCTGCTCGTTCGGGTTGTATTCCGCCCCAGTACCTCGCTGGACTCCGACTTGATTGCCACCGGAAAATTCAGGGCGATCGCGTCGAGCCCCTGCAAATGGCTATCAGTCACAAATATTGTTTTCGGAATCGCAATGCCAAGGGATTGCGCAACCTTCAATGTATTGACTTTGCTGAATGCAGCTTGGATCTCCTGCTCCCGAGGAACGATCGGGATGCACGCCAATTCGTTTCTATAACGGCTGCATGCCATAATTGCGGCTTCAGAAGTGGGGAAAACAGAGTCGGCGCCAAATTTCCGGCAGTTTTGATTCACTTCCTGGATGAACTTCGATAGATCTCGCTTCGGACTCGTATAGATAAAGGTTTCCCTGGAATAACGTGAGAGCAGGCTCATATCCCACCGGGTCTCGCCACCGACCGCAAATGGGATGCCTTTCTTCCCCCAAGAACGCACACACGCGAGGGTACGGGTTGAGTACGCGTCAAGGAGCAGCACTTTTGTCAGAGCTTTGCCCGATCGCGACGCAGGCATGCGCGACGTAACGGTGTTGTGCGAGGTCGCTGCCGGCACATCGATCGTTGTTGAACTTAAATGAAATATCATCGGCGCACAATCAGTCGGCGTCGACTTTGTGCCCGCGTAGCGAACTGACCGTAAGGCTTTCCATCGCAGCGCGGCGGAAGGTATATTTCAATCGCGCCATTTGATCTTTACGCCGGAAAGCCATGAGGTCCAGTGGTATCGTTTGTTCAACTCCGCTGAGAAAATTCCAAAAATAAGAAACAAGTATGAGTATGCCTCCGATGACGTAGGGCCTATTCCCCATTTGATAGACACCACGCACGATCTCCCAGATTGGATGACTGCCAAGCAAATAATCCATGCGGCCGCGGTGTAGTCTTTCGCGCAAACCCTTCATTTGGGCACCGTTCATTGGACGATGGTGATAATAGGGCTTATCGGTAAAAGTTCTGGTTTGCCATCCCGCCGCTCTGGAGCTCAACACCGCCACGACATCAACTCCCCCGGACTTAAGAGGCCGATACCCGCCGATCGCTTCGAAACACTCTCGACGAAATACCTGGCAGGGACCTGACACATACTCGAGATCCGCGACCTTGTAATGTTTATTCGAAGTGACGTCCACAAGACGCCCTCCGACCAGGCCCAGGTTGGGAGCTTCGGCCAGCCTTTGCAGCAGGAATGAGAAGTAGTCTTCGTCAAATGACACGTCAGCGTCCAGGTTGACGACGACGTCGTATTGCAGTCCGCTCATGCGAGCATAACCTGCGTTGAAGGCATGCACTTTGCCGGCGAAGTGCCGTTCACCACGCTCCGGCATCCGCACGAGTTCGATCCAAGTATGATCCGTCGCATAGCGGCTTACGATCTCATCCATTCCATCCGTTGACCCGTCGCTGACGATGACCCACTTAAGCGGCCGCACAGTTTGTGCGATTACGGATTTGATCGTCAGCTCGATGTACTGCGCCTCATTGCGGGCGGGGGTCACGATCACATATGCAGGCAGGTTTGACATGCGTCCACCGACCTCATTTAATTTCGGCATGAATCTCTTGTTTCTTAGATATCAACTGGATGCGTGTGAACTTCAGGCTGCGTGGTCAGACGGTTAGCAGGCTTCAACGAAACTGGGTGAAGTTTCCGTCTGCGGATTTTTCGCCGCCACGTGCGAATCGCAGAGCAGCGTCGACATCGCGAGAAACATCCAGGCCAACGACCACCGCATATAGGGTGTGCGAATCGTCGCAAAACGCAGGACTCGGTAGTAGAAATAGCCCCGGTCGTTCCACATGCGATTCACGGCCCATTGGAGCACTGAACGCGCCAAGGGAATATTGCCGGAGTCGAGATCCTGAAGCTCGACGAGCGTAATGATGCTTTGCGCGACGCAGTGGATATCGATGGGATACGTGCAGTCATGGAAATAGCGGACGGCGCCGTCCTCCCGGAAAAAGTGCGCTCGATAGAAATCAAAACCTTTTCGAATACACGAATCGAATTCGGCTGTATTGGAATCCCGGCTAATAAACCGCAGTGCGCATAGATTGTATCCAGTATGGAAATTGTCGATCCATCGCTGTGAAGGCCCTTCGGCATACCACCAGGAACCGTCTGCACGTTGCTTCGCGGCTGAATAGCGGGCAACGCGAAGAGCAGGAGCGATAAATTTATCTTCCCCCGTGTGCTTGTACACACGACATAGCAAAGCGGCGGCAAGAAAGTTCGCGTTGTGAACTTCGAGCTGAAGCGAAGGCTGCGGATAGCTGAAACCCGCAGCGGAGCCGTCGCCGGACCAGTAAAGCTCGTTCAGGATATATTCCGCCGCGCTTACCGCCATGCTCAGACATGCTGAATCCTGAGATTGTTCGTAAGCGTCCAGGAGCGCGCTGGCAACAAAGGTCGTGCACACCAAGTTCGGTGCGCCGGCAGGGACTATTATCGTGCGAGTCTGCCAGGGAAAACTGTAGCCCCAGCACCAGTAGGGGACTCCGGGTGATCGAAGTGCTATCAGCCGGTCGACCATTGTCGGGATGAGGTGTCCCACGTTGACTTCCTCAGCCCTTGAAAGCTTGATGAATGCCGCCAGGAACAGCGCGATGGCCTTAGCATTCTGAACTTTTGGGATGAACAACAATTTGCGGATATTGAAGGGGCTGCGCTTCAATCCTTGAGTAAGGACAATCCGTGGAATTCTCGAGTTCAGGAATGGCAGCGCCTCAAGGACTGTGCTGTTCAGGGCGTCGTAGGGGTCATAGCCGGCCCAATCGTTAGCCTGACAAAAGTCCAGCAGCTTCAGAATCGCGGTCCTAAGTTCAGAATCCATAGCCGATCAATCGAAAGTGCCCATGGGCATGAGCTGCTGCTGAGAGGTGCGTCCCAAGGCAAACACTTCGGGCAACGTCTTTTCGCCGTAAATACGCGTCAAGAATTTTGTGCGAAACAAGGTTTAAGGGACAGGGCCGCCGAAGGCACTCAAGCTATCGCCGATGATCGACTGCATCTTTACACTGGATTACGAAATCTATGGCAATGGCACGGGTACCTTAAAGGACCTCGTTTATGAACCCGCGCAGCGTCTCAGAGACATATTTCAGAAATGGGACGCACGCTTTGTCAACTTCGTCGAAGTTGCTGAATTCGAAAAGATCGAAGCGTGCGGGACGGACTCTGCCATCGACCTCGTTCGAAGGCAGGTGCGGAACCTCTACCGCGAAGGGTTTGAGATCGCGCTGCATCTCCATCCGCAATGGTGCAATGCATGCTACCGCGACGGTCGATGGCTTCTCGACTTCAATGAATACAACCTCTGTACGTTGCCGAGAAACCGCATAGCCAAGATTGTCGAGCGTTCGCTCGCATATTTGCGGCACATGGTCGATGAGCCGCGTTTCACGCCGTTGTCGTTTCGCGCAGGCAACTGGCTGTTCCAGCCAACTCAACCTGCTGCACGTGTCTTGGCCGAAAACGGCATCAAAGTCGATTCCTCGGTTTTCAAAGGCGGATTGCAACACAAATATGGTTTGGATTACCGGCCTGCGCGGAAAAACGGCTATTACTGGTCATTCAGTCATGATGCGAACGAACGAGACGACGCGGGACAATGCATCGAAATTCCCATCTACACAGAGATGGTCTCCATTTGGCGAATGCCGACTTCAAAGCGTTTGGGCTTCGGCAACAATTTCGGCACAGCGGGTCAGAAAGCCAACGGGAAGTTGAATCGCTTACGCGACTTCCTGCGTTTTCAATATCCTCTCAAACTTGATTTTTGTCGCATGACCCTGGGTGAGCTGACGTCCATGGTAGAGCGGGTAATTCGAAAAGACAGGGACGAACCCGACTTGTACCGGCCACTTGTCGCAATCGGCCACACGAAAGATTTACTGGACCTTCAAACCGTGGACGACTTCCTTTCCTTCTTGAACTCAAAAGGCATAGCAGTTTCCACCTTCGCAGATATCTATCCTCGGCTGCTCGGTGAATTAAGTGGACATGACGAGTCGAAAGCCTTCGGCAAGTTGGACACGTCTCCGGTTATTAGCTAAGCAAGAGAATTCGCGTGACCGTTTACACTCTCGATCCTTTACAGGATTCGCGCTGGAAGGAATTTGTAGAAGCACACCCATCTGCCTCTGTATTTCATACACCGTCCTGGCTGGAAGCACTGCGCCTGACTTATGGATACGAGCCGGTCGTTTTTACGACTTCGCCTCCGAAATCCAGGTTAACGAACGGTATCGCTTTTTGTCGCATTTCAAGCTGGCTCACTGGACGCAGGATGGTTTCCGTGCCTTTTGCCGACCATTGCGAGCCGTTATTGGAAAGCGACGAAGCGAGCAAAGAATTGATCGATTTCCTCCGATCTTCAATCAAGGAAAGCAGATGGAAGTACATCGAGATACGGCCTCGCAGCTCCACTCTGCTGGCGCAAGTCAGCTGCCAGGAGAAGGGCAGCGCGTTCTGCTTCCACGTAATCGATCTGGATGCGCCTGTCGAGGACCTCTTCCGCAGCCTACAAAAAAGCTCGATCCAAAGATCGATTCGGCGCGCTGAACGTGAAGGCCTTGTTTGCGAAAAAGGACGTTCGGAAGCTCTTCTGAGCAACTTCTATGGCTTGATGTTGAAGACCCGGCGGAGACACAAACTGCCGCCACAGCCGATCTCATGGTTTCGGAATTTGAGCGCCTGTTTAGGCGAACGACTGAATATTCGCGTGGCTTTGAAGAATGGAGAGCCCCTCGCCAGCATATTGACGCTCTCCTACCGCGGCACACTTGTCTACAAGTATGGCTGCTCTGATGAGCGTCATCACAATTTAGGACCAGTTCCCTTCCTGTTTTGGGACGCCATTCGGGAAGCGAAGAAAAATGGTTTGCACGAGTTTGATTTGGGCCGCTCCGACCTTACCAATCCGGGATTGATCAACTTCAAGACTCGTTTGGGCGCAAGAGCTTCGACGCTGGAGTACGTGAGATTTTCCACTGCTCACTCCGCGCCAGCAGTTGAGAATCGTGGAATGCACGTGGCGAAGCGACTTTTTGCCCGCATGCCTGATGGACTGCTGACCACTGCTGGAAAGCTGCTTTATCGGCACATCGGCTGAATTTTTTCCTTGTGGACCCCAACCCAGCCACCCACAAGGCGCATCGAGGAACAACCAGGAGAACGCGATGGACCGCGCCTTCGTCGATTATTACCGCTGCCCGGAGAGCTTTGTAACGTTCGCCCCCAGCGGTGAGTTGCCTTCTGGGGATAGCGGTTATTTCTATTTTGGTCCCAACGCAGTTTGCTACGGGCGATGCTCTTCCAATTCTCCAGCCGAGCATGCAGCAGACGCGCTCTACAACGCCTTACCGGACGTGACGCTGGATAGAGGCAAGGTCTCGCTCCCATTCGATCCATCGGAAGTAGTCGCAAACCTGCGCTACGAACGCTATGTCTCCTCAAATGGTAACGGGAAACGGCTCGGCAACGGTTCTATTCTCAGGAAGGCTTACTACTCGGTGCGACCGCTTTTGTCCGTATCCGTACGCAAACACTTCCAGAGAATGCACCTGAGAGACTGGAGAGAAATTCCCTTCCCCAACTGGCCTGTCGATTTCAATGTCGAGTGCATCTTTGAGCAGCTCATGACTCTCCTGCTTGAGGCGCACGCCGTCGAAAGCCTTCCGTTCATCTGGTTTTGGCCGGATGGCTTCCCGAGCTGCGCTGTTATGACACACGATGTCGAAGCATTGCCCGGCAGAGAAGCTTGTTTACGTTTAATGGACATCGACGATATCGCGGGAATCAAATCCAGTTTCGAAATCGTTCCGGAAGGAAGATATCCGGTTTCGGACGCATTCCTGAGGGAGATGCGTAGCCGGGGTTTTGAAATCAACGTCCACGATTTCGATCACGATGGCCGTCTCTTCAGTGATCGGGAGTTGTTTCTGGAGCGTGCGGAACAAATCAATCGCTATGGCAGGGACTACGGGGCCGATGGCTTTCGTTCGGCCATCCTCTATCGCAATGTGGATTGGTTCGGTGCCTTGGACTTTGCTTACGATATGTCCGTTCCGAGTGTGGGTTCCTTGGAAGCACAGAGAGGGGGTTGTTGCTCTGTCACGCCCTTTTTCATTGGCAACATGCTGGAACTACCCGTCACTACAACACAAGACTACTGCCTGTTTCACATCCTGAATCAATACTCGATCGACCTCTGGAAACGCCAGATTGCGCTAATTAGTGAAAAACACGGGCTCGCTAACTTTATCGTTCATCCAGATTACGTTTTTGAACCCCGTGCGCTCGATACATACAAAGCGCTCTTGGCTTATCTCGCTGAGTTGCGCGCCGAGAGCAAGATGTGGATTGCTCGCCCTGGAGAAGTTAACGATTGGTGGCGCGAGCGGAGCCAAATGAGGTTGATCTGTCACGGCGAGAGATGGGAAATTGAAGGTCCCGGCAAGGAACGAGCCCGAATCGCCTATGCGAGCCTAGAAGGCAATCAGCTTGTCTACCGTGTCGAATCATCCTCTTTGGCGCCGGCCAAAACCGTAAACGCCGCCTGAACGACCCCGATTCGTTAGAGCCTATGTCGGCCTTAGCCATCAGAATAGCCTTGGATTCAACCGAAGCCTGCCCTTCAGACTGCGCCGGCGCAGTGGTGACCGGTGCAGATTACCGTGGACTAGGCATCGTGCGGAGCTTGGGACGGCGCGGCATACCCGTTTGCGTGTTGAGAGAAGAGGGGCACTTTCTCGGAGCTGCTTCGCGGTACGCCTCTCGGAGCCTGCGCTGGCCTGTTGGCGACGGGTTCAGGCAGGTCGAGTTCCTGGCGAATTTAGCTGTCAGGGAAGGTCTGAAGGGGTGGGCCTTATTTCCGACCACTGATGAGCTTGTGATGCTGGTCGCCCGTCATCACAAGTCCCTCGCCGCTCACTACCGGCTAACGATTCCATCCTGGGATGCGTTGCAGTGGGTCTGCGACAAACGGCTTCTGCACCGGCTTGCGCAAGATCTGGGACTAAACCAGCCACGTTCATTCTTCCCTCGTAATCGTGACGAGCTTGCCTCACTGCGCTGCCGGTTCCCCGTCATTCTGAAGCCCGTTTTAAGACTCGGATTCAATCGGTTCACCAAAGACAAAGCGTGGCCCGTCGATAATCGCGCGTCTCTGTTGGCGCGCTATCAGCAAGCCTGTGAGCTCGTCGGCCCGGATATGGTCATGGTGCAGGAAGTCGTGCCCGGATGGGGCGAGGCCCAATTCTCTTATGCCGCACTGTTCAAAGACGGTCGACCCGCTGCCTCAGTTGTGGCTCGGCGTATCCGGCAATTTCCAATGGATTACGGTAGGTTCAGCACCTATGTTGAAACGGTGGATGAGCCGCAAGTCGTTGAAGCCGCCGTTCGATTGCTTGCGAAGATTGACTTTACCGGCATCGTGGAAGTCGAGTTCAAGAAAGATCTACGGGACGGACAATACAAGCTGCTCGACGTTAATCCGCGGGTCTGGGGGTGGCACACGCTGGGCCAGCGTGCCGGCGTCGACTTCCCCCATCTTCTTTGGCTCCTCGTAAATGGCGAACCGCTGCCGGAGGTGCGCGGGCGTACAGGTGAGCGCTGGATGCGCTTCTGTGCCGATCTGCCCATAGCAATCTCTGAGATTTTTAAGGGTCGGCTTTCGGTTTGGGAGTACCTCGAATCGTTCCGAGTTCCCGTGGAGTCTGCGATTTTCGCTTGGGATGATCCCCTGCCCGGCCTTCTCGAGCTGCCCGCGCTCGCCGGTTTGCTTGGCAGACGAATGTCATTAGGCAAAGGAATTTGAGCTTTTGCGGTTAGGTCCACTCGTTTATGGATCGGAATATGGGACAGACCGAACTCAACTCTTTGCTCATTCAGCCGGATGACCTGGTCCTGATAACAGGAGCCAGCGGCTTCATCGGATCCAGGCTTGTGCAGATCCTGTTGGATCGCGGATTCCGCAATTTGCGGTGTTTTGTCAGAGCCTCCAGCAAGGTGGCCCATCTGAAGGACATCGCCAGCCGCAATAACGGAGCTCGGATTGAACTCGTAAGGGGCAATCTCCTATCACGCGTAGATTGCGAGGACGCGACGAAGGATGTGGCAGTTATTTATCACCTGGCTGCCGCCAGGGGTGAGAAATCTGTCCCCGACGCGTTCATGAATTCGGTGGTAACCACCCGTAATCTCATGGAGGCGGCCCTTCTGCAACAGACCCTGCGGCGATTCGTCAATGTCAGTTCGTTCGCGGTTTATACGAATCGACAAAAACGACGTGCGAGGATACTCGACGAGGCATGCCCTACCGAAAACCAGCCCCAAACGGCGGGAGACGCCTATTGCTTTGCGAAGGTCAAGCAGGAAGAAATCGTCCGTGAATATGGCAAGAGGTACGGAATACCCTACGTCATCGTTAGACCTGGATACGTTTATGGCCCCGGCAATCTGGGTATCAGCGGACGCGTAGGGATCAGTTTATGCGGTCTTTTTCTCCATCTCGGAGGCTCAAATCCGATACCGTTCACCTATATAGATAATTGCGCCGAGGCGATCGCACTTGCGGGACTGAAAAAGGGAGTGGATGGCGAGGTATTTAATATAGTGGATGACGACCTTCCTTCCAGTCGCGAATTCTTACGCCTTTACAAAAAGAATGTCGGGCGGTTCGCCTCCCTCTATATTCCTCACGTTGTCAGTTTTGCGCTCTGTTATTTGTGGGAGAGATATTCGGTCTGGTCCAAGGGACAACTGGAACCTGTATACAACTGCAAAAAGTGGCACTCCTATTGGAAAAAGACGCGATATAGCAACCAGAAAGTAAAAGGGTCGCTCGGTTGGACTCCGACAGTTCCGATGGCCGAGGGGTTACGGAGATATTTCCAGGCCTGCAGAGGCACAGAATCAAATGCTTAGAGTCGCCATAGTGGGTTGCGGCAAGATCGCGGATTCGCACGCCTCACAGCTGCAGCGGATTTCGGGATGCGAGATTGTCGCCGCTTGCGACACCGAACCATTGATGGCCCAGCAGTTCTGCCAAAGATTTGCGGTTAAAAAATATTTTAGCGATTTGGCGACCCTGCTGAGGGGAACGAAACCTGATGTTGTCCACGTGACCACGCCGCCGAAAAGCCATTTTGAGATCGCCAAGTCCTGCCTTGAGCGCGGATGCCATGTGTACGTGGAAAAGCCGTTCACGTTGAACGAAGAAGAGGCCCAAAGGCTGATTGCCATCGCAAACGAGAATCGCTTGAAGATTACCGCGGGGCACGATGATCAGTTCAGCCACGTAGCGCGCCGCATGCGTACTCTCGTCCAGGACGGTTTTTTGGGCGGCTCACCAGTCCACATGGAAAGCTATTACTGCTACGAACTTGGTCGCTCCGGATATGCGGGCGCCTTGCTCGGCGACGACAGGCATTGGGTTCGCAGACTCCCCGGAAAACTGCTGCACAACATCATTAGCCACGGCATTGCAAGAATTGCGGAGTTTTTGACCGCGGAATCGCCGCATGTAATCGCTTATGGCTTCACAAGCCCGATGCTGAAGCGGATGGGCGAGAAGGAAATCGTTGATGAGTTGAGGGTTATCATTTCTGAAGAGGAGAGTGCGACCGCATATTTCACATTCTCATCCCAGATTCGTCCTTTGCTCCACCAGTTTCGTATATATGGCCCCAAAAATGGACTAATCCTGGATCAGGATCAGGAGACACTGATCAAAGTACGAGGCGATCGGTTCAAGAGCTATGCCGAAAAATTTCTCCCCCCGCTGATCTTTGCTAAGCAGTATCTTGGGAACGCCAAAACGAATATTCGAACGTTTCTTAAAAATGACTTCCACATGAAGTCCGGCATGAAGTGTTTGATTGAGTCCTTCTACCGTTCGGTCGTTGACGACACTCCGCCTCCCATTCCGTACCGAGAGATCCTCCTGACGGCCAGAATCATGGACGCTATTTTTGTCCAATTGGATGCGAACCGAAAAGACGATCAGGTGCAGGAAAGAATCGTCGCGTACAGCACTACTCGCAGCGCAGAAGAATTGAAGGCATATTGAATTCTTATTTGCCTTATTGTATTCGAACGAACACGCATGAGGGGACCTTCTAAGCGCATTTAGTAGCAGTAAATCATCCGTTGTGACCCCGCCCCGAAATTGACGCGGTGCATCAGATCATTGCTAGGGAGGTTCGTCGGTGCCGGCAACGCTTCGCGCTGAAAATGAAATAGGAGTAGTAGCAGAAAACAAAATCGAGATCAGTGTTAGGGGCAAGTGGATCATTGTGCCTGCCTTGGAGGTTGAGGGAAGGGCGATAATCGTTAGGGGAAAATCGGTCAAAATAGCGGCCATCCATGAGGAAAAATGGCTGGAAACCGACGTTGAAGATCCCCATCCGTACGTGAAGGCGCTGAGGGACCATCGATCGCATGGGTTTCGCGCGGATATCTTTACCTTTTCACAGAAACCGCCCGCGGGCCTTCCCAAGTTCAACTATCCCATCGAGTGGGAAAGTCTTGCGGCTATTCGTGTCACGACATTCAATGATTGGTGGGAGAAGCTTCCACAAGAAACGCGCAAGAACGTAAGGCGATCCAAGAAGCGCGGCATAACGGTCACGGTTGATAGATTCGACGACCATCTTGTTGCTGGCATAGCGGGAGTGAATAACGATTCTCCGCTGAGACAGCAAAGGTCTTTCGATCACTACGGTAAGAGTTTCGATCAAGTAAAGAAGGACCAGTCATCATTCCTCGATCGGAGCGATTTTGTTTGTGCCTACCTGGGCGAGGAATTGATCGGCTTCGTGAAATTGGTTTACAGAGGGAACGTAGCCTCCATTCTTCAATTACTTACGAAGGCAAGCCATAGTGATAAAAGGCCTGCCAACGCGCTGATCGCAAAGGCGATCGAACTATGCGAAGCGAAGCGGATCTCTTACCTAATTTATGGGCAGCTTAACTATGGGAACAAACGCATTAGTGCTTTGCGAGAATTCAAGCTGCGCAACGGATTTGAAGAGGTGTTAATCCCCAGATTCTATATTCCGTTAACGAGGTGGGGAAGCCTATGCATAAAAACGAGGCTGCATCGCGGCCTTATTGGAATGCTTCCTCAAAGCTTGATCACAAGCGGAATTCGCGTCCGCGCCATCTGCTACTCTGTGATCCATTTCCTGAGCCGGTGTAGCTCAATGGGAGAGCAGCCGAATCGTACTCGGCAGACGGGGTGTTCGAATCCTCCCGCCGGCTCCAATTTTGCTCCGCAATGACGATATGCAGCTTGCCTGTTGTTCGCAACCGTGAATAGCAGATAGCCTCAGCCGGTGTAGCTCAATGGGAGAGCAGCCGAATCGTACTCGGCAGACGGGGTGTTCGATTCCTCCCGCCGGCTCCAATTTTCTCAAGCAGCAAACCGTATGAAGAGCGCCTCTTCTAGCAACCTGCTCGATCGCAAGTAAGCCAGACAACAGCCGCTTCACAGCTAAAATCTATATGCCTGGAATTTTCGGTCTTATCACTAAGAAACCCCGTCAATGGGCTGAGTCCCAGCTGTTGCGCATGCTCGAGGTGCTGCGCCACGAGTCTTTCTATAAGACGGGAACGTTGGTTGATGAATCATCCGGCGTTTACGTCGGGTGGACCTCGCTCGAAAGCTCTTTGCGCGCCCAAATGCCGCTCCGGAACGAACGCGGCGACGTCGTTCTAGTCTTTTCCGGAGAGCAGTTTTCTGGCCCCGACACGGTTCGTGACCTCAAAGAGAATGGGCATGAAACAGGCGGCTCTTCTTATCTTATTCGTCTCTACGAAAAAGACCCGTCGTTCCCCGCGACTCTGGACGGCATGTTTCACGGACTTGTACTGGATCGTATTCGAGGAACGGCAACTCTCTTCAACGACCGATACGGCATGTACCGCCTTTACTACCACGAATCGAAGGACGCTTTCTATTTTGCGGCCGAAGCCAAAGCCATTTTGACGGTTCGTCCAGAACTGAGGAAACCAAACGTTCGCAGCCTTGGCGAGTTTGTTGCCCTCAGTTGCGTTTTGCAGGATCGGACACTTTTTGAGGGCATCCATCGCTTGCCAGGTGCTGCGAGTTGGACCTTCCGTAGCGGTGTGCTTGAGCGAAAGTCTACTTATTTCCGGCCGCGCGACTGGGAAGAGCAGTCAGCTCTAGACTCGGAGTCGTATTACCGTGAACTGCGGGAAACAGTCTCGCGAACCCTTCCGAAGTACTTCAACAATAGCGACCGGGTCGGGATAGCCCTTACGGGAGGACTCGACACACGGCTAATCATGGCGTGGCAGAGGGCTGCATCTGAGTCGCTTGCCTGCTACACGTTCGGTGGGCCTTTCCGAGACTCGCAGGACGTCCTCGTGGCCCGCCGAGTGGCAAGGGTCTGCGGACATCCTCACCAGGTGGTTTCGGTCGATGGAGATTTCCTCAAGCTCTTTCCCCGTTACGCCGAACGGACCATGTACCTGACCGAAGGAAGCGTCGATCTGAGCCGATCGCCTGACTTATATGTCAGTGAAAGAGCTCGCACGATTGCGCCGATCAAGGTCGTTGGCACTTATGGCAGCGAAATAATCACCCAAATCCCAATGTTTAAACCGATCGAGCCAACGCCCGGTTTATTCCGCGCAGAAATGCTTTCCGAGGTTCAAAAGGCGGCGACAACATATGCCGAGCTTCGTCGCGAACATCCACTGACCTTTTCTGCTTTTCGCCAGTCGCCCTGGTATCACTCAGGAGTGCTCGGCCTTGAGCAGACTCAACTCACGGTTCGGTCTCCGTTTCTAAGCAATGACTTCGTGCGAGCGGTATTCCGCGCGCCCAAGTCGGCGCATGCGAACGGTGACGTTCGCCTTCGCCTGATCGGTGATGGAAACGCGGCTCTCGGCCAAATACCGAGCGACCGCGGCGTGGGCGGAGATTCGGGACCGCTGTCAAGGATGCTCTCTCGAGCAATCCTCGAATTCTCCTTCAGGTCAGAATACGCCTACGACACTGGCATGCCCCAATGGCTTGCTCGGATCGATCACTTATTCTCGCCCTTACACCCGGAAAGGCTTTTTCTTGGCAGGCACAAGTTCTATCACTTCCGGGTTTGGTACAGAGACGCACTGTCCGGGTATGTTCGGGACATGCTGCTCGACTCTCGGACGCTTTCGCGTCCCTACCTCGACCGCAAAGGCGTCGAAGCTGCTGTCCTGGGGCACCTCAAAGGAGATCGCAACTACACCACCGACATTCACAAGCTCCTTTCCCTGGAACTGCTGCATCGCCTTTTCCTGGACGCCAGATGAGTTCAGCGTGCCAACTCCGAAATACTGAGGGTCAATAGAATGAATCCCTCGAGCGCCCTTTTCCTTTTTGCGGTTGGTATCGCAGGCCTCTTTTACCTCGATCGCGATAACTCCATCCGCACTTCCAAGGCCCTGTGGCTGCCTGTTATATGGCTCTGGATCGTGGGGTCGAGGCCCGTGTCCGCCTGGCTGGGACTCTCGCCAGTTTCAGGCGATAGCCAACTCCTCGACGGCAGTCCGCTCGATCGGTTTGTTTTCCTGATCCTATTGATCGCCGGAATACTGGTGTTGGCGCACCGAAGCCATCGGACAAAAGTTCTTCTCCGGGCGAGCTGGCCCATCCTGATCTTCTTCTCTTATTGTCTACTCAGCGTGCTCTGGTCGGATTTCTCCGACATAGCTTTCAAGCGCTGGACCAAGGCTCTTGGGGACCTGGTGATGGTCCTTATCGTAGTAACAGATGGCGAACCGCGCGCAGCGCTTAAGCGCCTTTTGTCTCGCACGGGCTTTATCCTTATGCCCGCTTCGGTCCTGTTGATCAGATATTTCGGTAATCTGGGTCGCACCTATGACGCCTTTACAGGCGAGCCGGCGAACATCGGGGTGACAATCGGCAAGAATATCCTGGGCGTCACCACTCTCGTCCTGTCGCTCGGCGCCGTGTGGCGGGTTCTCACGCTTCTTCAAGATATCCAGCAGCCCAATCGCGGCAGGCACCTGTTAGCCCAAGGCACTCTGCTCGCTTTTGGCGTGGCCCTCCTGGTCACGGCAAACTCAGCTACTTCCGTGGTCTGCTTTGCGCTCGGAACTGGGTTGATGCTCGCCATCTTACTGTTCGTCCGCGGACCTCGACCCGGGATCATACATGGGCTTGTCCTGGGAGCTTTACTCGCGGGCGGCTTCGTCATCGCCTTCGGCGCTGGGGCCAACATCGTCCACTCTTTGGGCCGGCAAACGAACTTAACTGGACGCCTGGCGATTTGGGATGCTGTGGTTCCCATGGCTCCCAACCCAATGTTCGGTGCGGGATTTGAGAGCTTTTGGATCGGGCCGCGCGTGCAGGCCTTGTGGCGTGCTTTCCCTGTCCTTCATCCTAATGAGGCACATAACGGCTACATTGAGGTTTATCTCAATCTGGGATGGGTCGGAGTGATGCTGATCGCGCTGGTTCTGATCAACGGCTATCGGCGAGCCACCGCGGTTTTTCAGCGCGAATCTGCCCTCGGAGCTCTGATGGTGGCCTATATAGTTGTCCCGGCGATCTACAGCGTGACCGAGGCAGGCTTCAGGATGCTGGATGTTATTTGGATTTTTCTGCTCCTCGCAATTGCCGCTTCGGATGAACTGGTTTGGGATGTAGACGCACAGCGGGAATTTGTCGATCTCCCGGAGAACGAAAGCGCCATGTTGCCCTCCGATGAGAGCTCCGGCATCACAATGCTTCGGGAGGAGAATTGACACCGTTCGACGCCAGCGGGACATTCCATCCCGTTGCTAAAGGCGAGGGCCTGCGCAAGGCTGCCGTTCGCGGCGCCGGTGTCACGATTTTTTCGTCAGCGCTATCGTTTGCTATACAGATCGCCGCAACCATGGTACTGGCGCGGCTGCTCACGCCCGCCGATTTTGGCATCGTGACCATGGTCACTACTTTTAGTCTGCTCCTCTGTAGCTTCGGCCTGAATGGATTCACAGAACTGATCCTGCAGCGCGAAAGTCTCACTCATTCTCTAGTCAGCAATCTTTTCTGGATCAACCTCACTGCGGGCGTCCTCCTCACCATCATGTTCGCCGCTCTTGGACCCGTGATTACGGTCTTTTATCACGATCCGCTTGTAAAGCATGTTGTCGAGGGGATGTCGCTCACGATCGTTTCCTCCAGCCTCTCTGTAATTCACGTTGCGCTTCTCAATCGCGCTATGAGGTTCACGGCGGTTTCGACAAACAACATAGTCAGCCGCATCGTTTGCGTGACGGTCTCGATTATTCTGGCCCTCAAGGGATGGAATTACTGGGCTCTGGTTGCAGGCTACATTGCGCAACCGATTAGTATCTCGATTGGTGCCTGGGTCATGTGCCGTTGGACTCCTGGCCTGCCCCGATATGGCTGCGGCACTCGCGCCGCTTTAAAATTCGCGACGAACGTATACTCGCATTTCAGCCTCAACTATTTCGCGGGGAATGCCGATAACCTTCTTGTTGGTTGGCGATTTGGTGCCCAGGCACTCGGATTCTATAAGAAGGCGTTCGATATATTTTTCCTTCCGTTGTGTCAACTGTTGTCACCGATCTCGGCTGTCGTGGTGACGACTCTCAGTCGCCTGAAAAGCGAACGCGACCGCTACCAACAATACCTTTTGGCCGGCGTCTCCGTTCTGGCTTTCGTGGGCATGGGCGTTGGCGCGGGTTTTACAGTGGTAAGCAGAGACATGATCCGCCTTTTCTTGGGCCCCGGATGGGAAGAGACGGGGCGAATCTTCGCCTTTTTTGGTCCCGGCATCGGCGTGATGTTGCTCTACAACACGCACGGCTGGATTCACCTCTCGATCGGGCGACCCGAACGATGGTTCCGCTGGGGGTTGATTGAGGTCCTTTGCACCGTGGGGCTGTTCCTTATCGCTCTCCCTTGGGGCCCTACAGGAATCGCCTTGGCCTGGACCGTCTCTTTTTTTGTTCTCTTAATTCCTTCGCTCTGGTACGCGGGCAGGCCAATCGGTCTGGGAGTTGGTCCTGTCCTGACGATCATCTGGAAATTTTTCGTAGCCTCCATTGTAGCCGCCGGCACCACAGCCTGGTTGATTCACATCACGCCGCAGTTCGAAGCAATGCCGGGGGCGGTGGGCGCTTTAGCTCGTCTGGTCTCGTACTCCCTGCTCTTCGCGACGCTGTACCTTGGCGCTGTTGTTGCGCTCCATCGAGGCCTTGAGCCCATTCGCCGTGCCGCTGGGCTTCTTGGCGACCTCCTGCCCCGGCGCTCTGGAAGGCGGTCAGTCGCGGTCGCCCCGCCGGCCGCTGCGACAAGTTAAAAGGTTTCCAATCTTTGGCGGGCACAAAGGTCAACGCAATAACAAATTCAAATAATTGCTTATTGCTCGTCAGGTGCTGAGAGTCAGTTGCCTACGTCACAAACTGAAATGAAGATCGCATTGCTCACGGGCTGCCGAGACAGGCATTACGCGTTCGGCTTGATAACAGCGTTGATCTCAAGGGACCTGTGCTTGGAAGTTATCGGCAGCGATGAAATTGATAGCCCCGACTTACATCGCAGTCCACGGCTGAGCTTTTTTGGTTTCGAACGTTGGCAGACGAGAAATGCCAGTTTCGTGCAGAAGACCCTTAGGCTGTTGAACTACTATGCTCGCCTCCTTGCATACGCCGCGGCAGCCAGGCCTGAGATTTTTCACATTCTTTGGAATTACAGGCTCGAATACTTCGATCGAACGCTGCTCATGCTCTACTACAAACTACTGGGCAAAAAGGTAGTTCTCACCGCTCACAATATCAATGCCGGAAAGAGAGATTCAAACGATTCATGGCTCAATCGTCTTACTTTGCGGATTCAATATCGCCTTACGGATCATTTCTTCGTGCATACCTCAAAGATGAAGACGGAGCTCGTGGCCGATTTTCATGTTCCCGAGCAAAACGTCACTTTGATCCCGTTTGGAATTAACAACGCTCTCCCAGACAGGGGACTCACTCGCGCCGAGGCAAGACGACAGCTCGGAATCGGCGATGCGGACAACACAATTTTGTTCTTCGGTAACCTTGGACCTTATAAAGGCGTGGACCTCTTGGTTTCAGCATTTCAACGGATTGCTGCCACCAACGCGAAATATAGACTGATCATCGCCGGCAAACCAAGGGGAGGATGCGAGAAGTACGTGTCTGGAATCGAAGAGGCCATCAGGAATTCCGGCATTCAAAGTCAAGTGCAGTTAAGGATCGGATTCGTTCCAGACGATAGGCTGGAAGCATACTTCAAGGCTGCCGATCTCCTCGTGCTCCCCTACAGGTTCATATCCCAGAGCGCGGTACTTTTCATGGCATACAGTTTCGGCCTACCCGTCGTCGCCACCGATGTTGGATGTTTTAGCGAAGACGTAATCGAAGGCAGGACCGGCTTCGTCTGCAAGCCGGACGATCCGGTCGACTTGGCCGACGCCATTGAGAGGTATTTCGCAAGCGATTTGTACCAATCCTTGGACAAGCGGCGCCAGGAGATTCGAGATTACGCCAACGAGCGGTATTCGTGGGAAAAGGTCGGCGAGTTGACCTTGAATGCTTACAAGGGATTGTTGCAGGACCAGGAACCAATCCGCCCTCGGGCTGATGACCTTCAAACGGAGAACAGGACATGAACATTGCTCAGCGCTCCCTCCAATTCATGCAGGGATTCCTTAAGAGTTACGGCCCTTCAAATATTAAGCAGATCCTTTGGGACAAGGAATTCTCTGGAGGCAAATGGAACTTCATTGATGACACGGCCGGAGACTGCGTGTATCCGCACCTCGCAAGGCATCTCCATCGGGGAAGCATTCTGGATCTCGGCTGCGGCCCCGGCAACACCGCCAACGAACTGGCTGCGAGCGCCTACCAGACCTACGTCGGTGTGGACATATCTGAAGCGGCCTTACTCAAGGCGAGAAGACGCACAGGGGAGACCGGTCGAACGGACAAGAATCTCTTCGTGAAAGACGATTTTCTCAACTACGTGCCCACACAGCGATTTGACCTGATCCTCTTCCGCGAGTCGATGTACCACGTTCCAATTGGCAAGGTCAAAACAATCTTGGATCGCTATGCCAAGTATCTGAAGGACGGAGCCGTTTTTGTCGTCAGGTTGCACGGCGGCACAACGAAGCATAGGCCCAAGGCAATGCTAAACATCATCGAGAGTGAGTTCGAAATTATCGAGAAATCTCAATATCCCGAAGAGGCAACCGTGCTTGTTTTCAAGCCAAGGCGTCCGTGCTAGCTGCTTCCGTTGACACAGGCGTCCGCTCGTTATTTCGATGGCCGAAATCTTTCAGATCAAGAGCAAATATCGAAGCGAGCTGTAGAACGCAAGAACTTCTTGCCGGACCGCAGATCCCCTCGGAACAAATAAAAGTTTAATGAATAGTGAGGCTGAGACTGGTGGGCGGAAAGGGTTGTCCCGAGTTCAACTGCTGTCCGTAGCAAGCCGCCGCATTGAACGAATGAATTGCGTTTACCGTTGCCGTTCCGCCGCTTGCCGATCCCAGGCCAGCGTAAGCTGTGAACGTAATCGTACTCCCCGATACCGAAGCGATTTGCCATAAACGGTTGTAGCCGGCTACGGAGGACCCGCGAATCCAGAACGATTGATACTGGGTGAAACCCGCAGGCGCGCCGCCGGCCAGCGTAGCGGTCGCTGTCGTGCCATTCTCGGTGATCGAGCTTATTGAATCAGAGATCGCGTAGCTCGTGTCGTAGCTCGTATTGTTAAAGCATACTTGCGCCGGAATCGCATTCACGAAACCACCGGGACCCGAGCCGGTGACATCCGGTCCTATCGCTGGATAAGGAATCGTGGTATGACCGAGTCCGTCCACATACCACCAGGGTGCAGACACGAAGTAGAAGGAAGCGGGAAGCGCGGTGCTGCTCGGCACTGCTTGAGCGTACGCCGACAGCGCAGTTGGGACCTCGGAAATGAGCGAGCAAATCGTGGACCATACGGCATTGCTCGAATTGCCGCACCATCGGATGGCTGCCGTCACCGTATCGTAATTCCCCCAGAGGTATATGGTGGGTGCAACCTTCGTGTCATTGTAGACAGTGCTGAAAGAGCAGCCTTGGCCTCCCGCCCAACCAAGTGCGAAAACGCTGCGATTACCAGTACTGCCGCAGCCCGTATTGTCTGTCTGTGACGCTGGTATGTCTTTGTAAGCGTTGTGATATCCAGGTTCGCCGAGAACGTTCCCGATGAGATTGAAATAACGGGCGTAAGCTTCTATGTCCACCGCCATCGTGCTGCCGGTCTTGTATGGGCCGTCCCTTCCGGTCCAGTAGTTCCGAAATGCAGTTACCATCCAGCTGGTGCCATGAATGTCATCGGCGGCCATTTTCGCCCCTACGTTGCCTTCAAATAAATTCAAATAGGAACCGTCTTGGTGCGAAGGGTAGGAATCGGATTGTTGAAAATTCGGCGCTGATCCGTTGGCTGTGTAGTAGTTGTCCGTAGAGAAGTTATAAGCGAAGACGTTGCCCGTTCCGTTGTTGATGATTTCTGCTCCCGCAACGTGCTGGAACATATTATTGGCTACTAGATTGTCATCGCTCATAAACGCCACTTCGATGCCGTAGCTTAAGTCGTAGCCGTTCGATCCATAAATGTAGTTGTTTTGAATCGTTAAGTGCGATGATTGGTATGTCCAGATGTTGTTTCGATAGGGCGGACTAGCATTGTTGATGGTTCTTACTCCCGTAACCCAGCAGTTTTCTGCCCATCCAAGGTAGAGCAGTGCGCCTGCCGTTCCCGGGCTATCAGTTGCTAAAGAACTATCCAAGGTCAGATTTTCCACGCCATCGTTTGTTACAGGCAGATGAGTCGGCCACCCCGCATGCGGCGAATAAGCTGCAGACCAGATCGGAGAGTATAGTCCCGGGCTGATCCCAACCGTGGTGCCCGAAACTGATGTAACTGTCACCGTTTGCGTTTGACTGTTTCCGGAGGGCCCTCCTTGGCCTCCTTGTTGCGAACAATCACCCAATGCTCCCGTATTTTGACAGTTCCATATTGTTCCCGGATCGCTCGGCTGGTCGGCCTGCCAAAGGATCAGCAGCGCGCCGACACTTAAATTCGCAGTGCTCGATAACGTAATCGAGGTAGTCCCCGGTGCATACCCAGCCGTCCAGTTTGCAGTATTCGGAAGTCCGCTGCGCGCGTCCTGACCATCTCCGTTGATTATGCAAACTCCGCCGCCCAGTCCTTGGCAACCCGATCCGGGCCCTGACGTGAAACGGATGATCGTCTGGTCTGCGCCCACGCCCCGTAAAACGACGTTCGATTTTCCGCCGAAATTGATACTGCTGTTCAGGTAAAACGTGCCGGCTCCAAGCTGAACGTACTGATTCGTGCCGCACGCACTAATCCCGTTATTGATAGTCGATGCGGAGCTCGGAGCTCCAGACGTTCCATAGGCCTGAATCGTGGATCCGCACTGTGCCCAGCTCGCATCCGGAATACCGCCGATAACGCCGGCGTTGGACCAGTTAATCGCGCGGCTTGGAGAAATGATTCCGGACCAAGCCTGCTGCGCCCGAGCCGAGACGGGCGCGATCAAAAGCAGTAAAAATAACCACAGACGCGATTGTCCCTTTTTCATTGGCCCCCTAAGTTTTCGAGAGAATTTAAGCTCTGGGCGTCTGCGATTTCGACAGGAACGCAACTTCTTACAAGTAGACTCCATCGTTTGCGACTCTGCTCTGGATCAGGAGTATGGTGTGCGTAGACAAGGTTGGCGCTCGAAAATTGCTGGTGTTGGAGGTCAAGCTACCGTTTTGACGCTTCTTAAACGCTGCAATGAACGCCGCCCTTATCATGCACGCATCGCCCAGATTCTATAATGTTTGTCCCGGTTAAAGTTAGCTTTTGCTTTGATAGGTTCCTACTGGCTTGTCGAACAATTATGATCAGGACAGTAACCTGTACTTCTGGGCAATTCGTGGTCTTTTCGATACGTACCGCAACTGAGGCTCAGTCGCGGACAACGGTTAAGTGCATCGTGCGTCTCCGATCTCTGTTGGAACATTCTGGACAAGGGGCGGATTGACGCTAGACTCGGAGAGATTGATTTCTATCGCAGTCTGTTCACTGGATTCCACCGGGGCGACTTGATTTTCGATGTCGGCGACCAGGTCATGGTCTAGAGATCCGTGCAGGGCGTCTGAGTTCGCGGACACTACAAACAAGGACGGAATGGAGGCATACCGATGCAATGTTACAGACCAGGCGACGGGGAGGTGACTGTATGAATCCCATGGCTCGTAAGCTGTTTTTAGGTAATCCGCTATCCCGGCCGATCTATTTCGCGGCGCGGCGATTCTACCATGGCCGTCGTATGGCCAGAGGGGCGGATCGCTATTTTGTGAATGCTGACGACTATCGAACAGCTCTCAAAGTGGATGACGGGCGGTTCGTCGACATACAAACCAAGGATGGTCTGACTATCACGGTGAGGCGAAATTGCGTCGATGCGGCAATCCTCGCAGAGATATTCCTCGATAATTGCTATATTCGAGGTTTATCGCTCCCTGACCAGCCGGTTGTTGTGGACATCGGCGGTTACATCGGCGACTTTGCCCTGTACGCGGCCAAGCATCTCAATGCGCGGAGGATCATAGTTTGCGAGCCGTCGCCACGTAACTGGGCCCTCCTGACACGAAACATCTCCCAAAACGGCTACTCGGACCGAATCCAAGCGTTACACAAGGCTGTAACGGATGGCAGAGACGTAATGATGAACGTTGACGCAGGGGATCGTGGCCAGCACCGGGTCTCCGCATACTATGTCAGCGATCAACCGCTCAAGAACGTCCCGGGTATTACCTTGGCCGCTGTCATTCGGGATTACGCTCCCGGTGTAGTAGATCTTTTGAAGATAGACTGCGAGGGTGCCGAATACACGATTTTCGAGAGCACCCCGACTGAAGTGTTTAGCCAGATCCGTAACATCGTTTTTGAGTACCATGAAATTGACGGATTTAGGGAAAGGCTGGCCGCCGTCAAGGAAAAGCTTCGCGGTCAAGGATACTCGCTGAAAACCACCGGAACTCTCATATCAGCGGTCCGCGGCAGATCCTGAGTAGCGCACCAGAACGTTACTTAGGTTCGCGAGCTGCTTTTGCGAGCCAAAGATTGTCTCTCCAATACGCGCCGAACTCCGGTAGACTCGATGCTTGATGGGAATTGCTTTTGTGGCGAGGCTGCCGCAAGACGTTGGCAGAACGGCTCTTGGGATAATTTGCAGCCTACTGCTTATTCAGGCCCTCTCCGCTTCGCACGGCGACAATCTCAAGCCTTCCGATGCGCAAACCGCACCTCAGCCTCATTCTGTCGATCTGAAATGGAAAGCCAGCGTCTCGCGTGTGGCTGGCTATAACGTGTACCGGTCCGAAACAGACGGAGGACCTTATCTCAAGCTGACCTCAGCTCCGGTCCGGACGACCAACTACACAGATCGTAGTGTTCAAAGCGGGCACATCTACTTCTATGCGGTTACCGCCGTCGATAGCAAAGGCAAAGAAAGTATCCACTCGAGCCAAGCCAAGGCCTCAATTCCCTCGCCCTAGATGCCATCTAATCCATCTAATCACTGTTTCGAAACGAGTGAGCTCATCTCATGCCAACAAATGCCTTTGTAACCGGCGAATATATTAAGAAAGTCCCCCACTGGCACACAGATGATTCTGTGTGGAAGGCGAACCGCGTCCGGCAGGTGCTGCAGCGAAATCATCTGTCGCCTCGGCTTATAGGAGAAGTCGGCTGCGGCACAGGTGAGGTCCTTCGACAATTGCAGCTCGGCATGGATCCGCAGTGTCTGTTCGTGGGTTACGACATTGCATCGGAGGCGATCGAGCGAAGCCGGACCCGCCAGAACGAACGGTTACAATGTCGGCTGGCGGACATTCGAAAAGAGCCCGGCGCACATTTCGATTTGCTGCTGATTCTGGACGTTCTGGAACACCAGGAAAACTACTTCAGTTTCCTGCGTAACATAAAGTCGCTCTCGCCGTACAAGCTCTTCCACACTGTGTTGGATCTGTCGGCGCAAGCCGTTTTGCGAAGCGGGAACTTATCGAAACGGCGGCAAATTACGGACGATCTTCATTTTTTCACCAAGGAAACCTTCCTGCAGAGTTTGCGCGACGAACAATACGAGATTCTCGACTGGTTTTATGTGCCGCGCTCGGCACACCGCGCCTCGGGTATTTCGCGAAAACTTCTGCAGTTGCCCCGCAAAATCTGCTTTGCGCTTGATTCCGATTTTGCCGCCCGTCTGCTGGGCGGCTACAGCCTGTTCGTGCTCGCAAAATGACACTCGCCGCTAATAGTCGCCCTGGAGCTGCCCCAATGCCCCAAAGCGTTTATGTCACTGGTGAGCACCTCGAAAAGAACCCCGACTGGCATGTTTACGCTTCCTCCTGGAAGGCCCGGCATGTCCTGCAGATGCTGAAACGGCACCAAATCGCCCCGCATACCGTCGGCGAGGTGGGTTGTGGAGCCGGCGAAGTGCTCCGGCAAATGCAGCTCAACATGGACCCCCGTTGCGTTTTTTCCGGTTATGACATCTCGCCCCAGGCCATTGAACTCGCCCGGAGCCGCGAGAATCAGCGGCTCCACTGCAAATTGGCTGATATCCTCCAGGAGCCCGACGCATATTTCGACTTGCTCTTGATCCTCGACGTCGTGGAACACGTGGAAGATTATTTCGCTTTCCTGCGGGACTTAAGAGGGCTTGCCCGCGACAAAATCTTCAATTTCCCCTTGGACCTTTCTGTGCAGTCTCTGGTGCGAAGCGACGGCCTGATGATGCGCCGCCGCACTTATGGGCATCTCCACTACTTCACCAAAGACTTGGCCCTTCAGAGCCTGGCAGGCGAGGGTTACGAAGTGCTTGACTGGTTTTACGCTCCCTTCGGCATAGATTTCCCCGTAGGCGCTAAGGGTAAGGTTGTTCGCTGGCCGCGAATGCTGATCTCCGCGATCAGCAAGGATTTGGCGGCTCGCCTGTTGGGCGGATTCAGCCTTTTTGTGCTCGCGCGATGACCTGAGTGGCGATCCTAAAAGCTTAGTCTGCCCCTTTCACCTCTAGAATTACTCTAATCGGTGCGGGGCTGAAGGACTCTACAAAAATTCGTTCTCGGCACCGACTTTAGACCTCAATCAGATTTCAGGAGCTTTTGACCCATGGACACGTGCGACGTAGCCGTTTTAGGCGCTGGACCTTACGGTCTTTCAGTGGCGGCTCATCTGCGTCATTCAAAATTAATGGATTTACGGGTGATTGGCGAACCCATGTCCTTTTGGGAACGTCACATGCCCGCGGGAATGCTTCTGCGATCTCCGCGGGTGGCTTCGCACCTCTCCGATCCGCGCGGCAGTTTCACGTTGGATGCCTATGAAAAGGCAAACGGAAATGCCCTCACCGTCAAAGTGCCTCCAACGGTAACCGAAGAAGTTATCGCGCGAGACATGGCGAAGAAGATTCCACTTCAAGACTTCGTGAAGTATGGCCGCTGGTTTCTCAGGCAGGCGGACTTGCCTATCGACTCTCGCATTGTGTCATGCATAGAGTTGGCCTCGGGAGGATTCGATCTCGTCTTTGAGGGTGGCGAATCCCTGCGCGCAAAAAGAGTAGTGGTTGCAGGTGGCATAGCCCCTTTTGCCCGTATACCCAAACCCCTCGCCGATTTGCCTCCTTGTTTGGTATCACACACATCGCACCACAACGACCTCAGCAAATTCCGCGGCAAAGAGGTACTGGTCGTCGGTGGCGGACAAAGCGCCCTCGAATCGGCCGTTCTGCTGGATGAGGCCGGAGCTCGCGTGCAGGTCTTGGTGCGCGGGCCTGTGATGCGCTGGTTGGGTATAAAGCGCCGTTGGATGCACGGAAAAATCGCCGGCCGTATGCTGTATGGGCCAGCTGATGTCGGCCCGGCCGGAATAAGCCTACTCGTGCAACGGCCGAACCTGTTTCGTCGCTTGCCACGCACGGTTCAAGATTTGTGGGGACCACGCGCTATTCGTCCTGCGGCGTCATGCTGGGTAAAGGCGCGCACAGCGAATGTGAGAATTAATACCGGGCGATTCGTCGTTCAAGCTCGTTCCCAAGGAGCACGCATCTGCGTTCAATTGAACGACGGTTCTGAGTGGCGGTTCGATCACGTGCTTCTGGGAACCGGATTTCAAGTCGACATTGCTCGCTACCCGTTTCTTTCACCGCAGCTTGTGGAAAAAATCGAACGCGTTGGCGGTTTTCCAGTACTCGACGAGGGATTCGAGACCTCCTTGCCTGGCATGCACTTTGTAGGTGCTCCAGCGGCCTGGAGCTTCGGCCCTCTCATGCGCTTTGTTGCGGGCACTGAATTTGCCTCTCCCGCAGTGGCGCATCGAATTCTGCGCGTGAAGGAACGTCAGCCCAAGCCTAATTGGCTGGCCCACTTCAAGGAACAATGTGCTCCCCTGCTGCGGCGATCTCAGAGAGCATCAGTGGAACAGCCAGAGGCGTTGCCCATCAGAACCGAAGTTTCGGACTGAGCGGCGAACCTATATCCGCGACCTTCCCGGAATACGGGGAAGATTCAGGGTATCGGTGCCATCACTTCGTTAGAGTACGAGCTCTCGACATCGTTTAAGCTGATTGAGGTAACAACGTAGAAATAGGTTTGGCCGGGTTGAACGGCATTGTCGTTAAAGCTGGTAATGGTAATGGCCGACGAGTTCATCCTGGCATATGGCCCGCCGGACACGCTTCCACGGTACACGTTGTAGCCTGCGACTCCCGAAGAAGCACTGGCATTCCAATTCAAGGTGACGGCGTGGGCCGAAACGAGGTTCGACTGAGCCGGATTCGCACCACCAAGAGCCGCTAAATTAGAGCCCGAAGACGTTGAAGCACAACCCGAAAAGCCTAAGCTGGCGGCGATTGCGACCACCGCGATGAGCTGGCGGAATCTGCCGCCTGCCCACTCAAATCGTCGACGAAAACGGTCGCTTGCTGAACCAACGAATGCCGGGTGAGTGTTCATGGCGCGGGGAGTCTACGGCGAATGGCTGCGCGCCGATACTGGCCTGTAGGGCGAAAAAGGGAAGGAGTTTTCTTATTTGACACCTGCACCTTGCAGGACAGCCTTTCGATGAATCGAATTTGGTGTCTCTCCAACGACCCGCCCGCGAAAGGCGATGAGAAGCTCGGTGAGTATTTCTGTCACAGATTTCCGGAATTTTAATTTGTTCGGTTTAGTGCGTCGTTTCGTGCGTAGAACGCCACTCGCGGCGATCCCACCCGGCGAAACCGCACCTGTGATCGTGCTGAAAGATCTCGATGGAAAAACAGTGTCTTTAGCAGCCGCGCTGGAAAAGGGCCCCGTGCTGGCTGCCTTCTTTAAAGTGAACTGCGTAACTTCTCAGCTCACCTTTCCGTTTCTTCAGCGGATCTATGAGATGTACGGTGGATCGAACTTCACTTTGTGGGGAATTTCCCAAAATCACCCAAAAGATACAAAACTCTTCATAAGAAAATTCGGCATTAAATTCCCAATTCTTATCGATGGTAAAGGCTATCCAGTTTCGAACCGGTACGGCCTGGTGAACTCTCCGACTTTGTTCTTGATCCTGCCTGGCGGTCTCATCCACACCAGTTGCGTCGGATTTTCGAAGGCCGACCTCGAAGCGATTTCGGCAGAAGCGGCCCGCGCGACCGCGAAACAGGCTCTACCGCTCTTCAAAGCGGAAGATGCGGTGCCACTATGGAAGCCCGGTTGAGTCGCCCGCAATTAGGTTCCGTGCGAACCTTTCAGACTCCCCTGCCGCCGTGATTCTACGGGAGATGCTTATTTCGCTTTCGCTCATCCGCTACGCCCTGCCCAAGTACACCGCCCCACGATTAGATCTGCATCCAACGACCGCTTCTCAGTAGCATCGCATCCCCCGCTTCGGCTCACACCTTCTAACCTGCTCTGCCAAGGCTTCTTCTGCCTTCCCCACGACTCTTTCCGCTGTTTCGCGCCGTTATTCTGAATCCTCCCACATCAGAACTGCCACATCAGAACTGATCGGCAAATACGTATGGCGAGGCTCGGCGCGTACTCTTGCCTATTGCTGGCATTGAAATAGTCTCTGGTAACGGCGGCCCCGGCCCGAGTCAATTTTCTACACAGATGTGAACGCCTCGACGCATCTCTGACGCGATTTTTGCCCTCTAAGGCCGTCGACCTGCTAGGGTTTAGAACGGATTGACCCAATCCTGAAGATGATCTAATCTTGCGCACCATAAACATGCGGCGCGCGGCCCGCGAGGGTTAAGCATTCCGCCACTGGGCTGGCTTTCAGGTCGATGGTTTGGAAAAAGTGGCGGCAGGTTTGCTTGCATCTCCGTGCCCGTCGGCGACTAGTTCGAGCTCCTGACGCTCGGAGGTTCGGGCCATGCAATGTTCCACTGGACGATCTGCCTTCCTTTTGAAGTTGTCTCTGTGCGTATGTCTCTGCTTCGTTACTGGCCTCCTGACAGCCGGCAGTCCCCCTCAAGCACAGGAATCGATTCAGCCGACGCGAGCTGCTGACGAACAGACTCAGGTAGTCATCCCAGGTCCCCTCAAACCATTTTTGCGCATGGCCGCCATAAGCCAGCAAATCGCACCGTCAGAAGTGCTGCCCTTGCTGGCCCGCAACGTCGTAATTGATGGCTATCGAGGTTCGCCGGAGAAGGATCCAAAACCCACCGAGTTCCTTGTCCTCCTGAAGAGATACCTCCAACAAGCCAAAGAGCTGCAGTCACTTGCGGGAACCCAGGAAGTTTTAAGTGTCGCCAACTGCCATGAAGCAGACCATCTGCTCGCCATTATCGGCTACCGCCTCAAACAGGGATGTGGGCCGGATAGCGAACTCGAGGCCGCGGAACCCGAGCGCGCCTTTGTTGCCAATGACTCTGGCTTCCCTATTGCGGAACTCGAACAAGCGCTGCGCGAAGCCAAGCCCTTCGCTTACGCTTATTCTTCTTCGCCGGTGCCGTTGATCTTCAAAGCCGAAGACTGGAAGCTGAACGACAAAAACAGCGAGAGCGCAAACGCCGATTTCCTGACTTCCCTTCTTGAGGACCCTCTCAAGGCGCGCCTCTATTGGGCCCTTGCCCGTATGGATAACGAAACCCGCGACTCGCTGCGGCGGGCACCGGGATTGCCAAGGCTCGTACCTTCTACTGCCCTGCTTGATTTCTATGGCGCCGAACTCTCCATTCGCTCCGGTCATATTGTCGTCCCCGGCGGAGCTGCCGCGGAGCCCGCATGGAAGCAGTTGGTGGGTGCGGCGCCGGATTCACCCGAAGAGTTCTTGAGCAAGTTGTGGTCTAGAGATGAAGGATGGCTTGCCGCTTATTTCGACGCCCTCTCTCGGCTGAAGCAAAGGCAACTCTCTTATTTCACCGATGCGCGCAGGCTGCCGCGTTTCTATCAGGCCCTCCGCGGGAACGATCCTCGTCCGGGACCCGCGAAATTCCTCGTATTTCGTCCCAATCCCGGGCTTTTACTCCTCGTAACCCGTCTCCAGTTCGACGCCAAAGGCGAACCACTCGTCCCAGGCAATCTTCAAATCTGGAAAGAGATCGTCCGCCGGCAGGCTAATTCTAAAGTCGCGTCCGAATGGGCCCACAAAGCCGGAAGCTGGAACAATTCCGAGCAGCTCGTAGAGGGTATGTTCGGGCTTTCCCGGTCGCTCTCGAACAGCCCCTTGCAGACTTTTTTGACCCTCTCCGAAATAGACCGAGCTCGTCCCGGCGATAGGCGTCTAAGCCCGCAAACAGTGCGGCTTTTGGCCGAAAAGTTCGCGAAGTTCAACGATCAGTACCTCATTTTTTCCGAGTTTCACGATCTGGATGATCAGTCCATCACGCATTTCCTCACCACTGGCGAGGCGCTCGATCGTATTCCCGATCGCACAATGCGAGCTAACGCCATCGGCACCTTGCAGGCAAACATCGGCCTCTGGGAAATCCTGGTGCGACAAGGACAAATTCCCACCGCAAATCTGAATGATTCCTGGCAACGGTTGCTCGCTCCTTTTGCACACGCGTCCACGCCGGCGCAAATTTTTGACGCGGGGCACGCCGCGCTGACAGGAATCGTCCACGACGCGAACGGCGCAGCGAACTTCTCGGAAAACGAACTCATCGCCCTGCTTGCGGGACCCGCGCAATCGAGTGCCGATGGCAGGCAAGTGCGCCAATTGCTGGCCAACCGCATGCGCGCGGTTATGGAGTCGCAACGGCTTGCTTCTCTCGATACGCTCTTCTCGCTCGGGAACGGTTTGAATCGGCTGTCGGAAGGAAAAACGACCGCCGAGGCTCTGGTGCCAGTTGCCAACGAACTTCGAGAATTCGAAATGCCCCGGCCCATGTTCACCAATCGCGAAAGGACAGCTTGGGCAGGCGGACTCTACGATAATCGTCAGGCTGAGCTGAAGACCGGACGAACCCTCGTTCAAATCATCGAGTCGCCAAAGTCACCGCAAGAGGTCGCCGACGCGCGCGGCCAACTCGCTCCATTCCTGCGCGACACTTTGGTCGGCCTGAATTACGCCTACTATGAGCCGCCCGGCGCTCAAATGCTTCACAATAACCCTCTCTTCGTCCGCTATCACGATTTCGCCGGGTTGACGGTAGTAAGTAGCGACCAGGCCTGGCACACCCCGCTCCTATTCGGCCGCGGCTGGGCCGCCGGCGGCGGAGCTCACTTGGTAGGCTCCCTTGCCGATCTGCCCTACGTGCTCGCTCAAACCGAGCAGGATTTCATCGTCCCCGAAAACGTGCAGGCCCTTGTGTGGGAAGATCTTGTCCCGAGTCTGCTTACCAGCGCCGTACTTCCCCGCTGGTGGCGAGTCAGTCCAACTGAATTGCACGCCGTCACGCTTTACCAGCGCACTGGCGAAGAACTCCTTTCTGCAGCGGCCGCCAATGCAGACTTGCGCCAGCGCGTCTTGGAAATCCTTTCCGATCGAACTCTGCCTCAAAAGCAAGAGCTGATCGGAAATGACCTTCGTACCGGCGCCGTTCAGCACGTCCTGGCCGAAGTCACTCCGGCAGAGACGTTTTACCTCACAGCGGAATTCCGAAGGCGCTTCCCTGGTCAGAACACCTATTGGCGCTCATCAGGTACGGAGTTGGACTCTCTCGCTAGCCATTACGCCGATGAGGTCAGTCCCGAACGGCTTGCTGAAGACTTTGGTGTTCCTCATCCCGCCCTGGCGCAAACTTATGCTCGCGAATTGCTCAATGTGAAGCCCTTTCCCGCGATCATGGGCTATTCGAGCCGTCTTATGGCAGAATCCTGGGAGTCCAATAATCTCTATTGGGCGCGACTCGCGGATGAATTAGGCTATTCGCCGGTAATGTTGAATCGCTTGGTTCCTGAATTGACGCATCGAATGATTGAGAAGATCTTTGCTACGCATTTTGAGGATTGGCCGGCTGTGCTTCGGGCTATGCGACAAACCGGGGATGAATTCCGGCAAGGAAAAGTCACTCCGTTACCGAAGAGCGCGGTCGCTTCTGCCTTTTAGTAGATTAGCAAGGCCGTATCGACATTAAGATCGCCTGGTCAGCCCTGGCGCGTGGGAGTGATGATGAGAGGACACCACCTGGTCGCACAGTTCGTCGCTCTATTCTTGTTTCTGGCTCTCAGTCCTGCGATTCGCAGCCAGGAAAGCGCTCCGCCTCCGCGGGCTCCCGATAACGCTGCCGTCTCCGATACCGACAACGACACCGTGTTCCGCGTCAACGTCGATATGGTGCAGTTGAACGTGGCAGTGATCGACCGAAAAGGAAATTATGTAACCGGCTTGCGTCCCTCAGACTTCGAAATTGTGGAAGATACCATGCAGCAGAAGCTGGCCACTTTTGAAGAAGGGAACCAGGGTCCGATTATGCTGGTCAATCCTTCTCAGCTAGGCACAACCCCGTCCGGCGTTTCCGATTCGAAGCCCGGAACAACGTCAGGGGCGCCTCAGATCAGCTCCGCAGGTGCGAACGTTTTCATTCTTTTTGATACGAGCAATTATATGTACCGCGGGTTTGTCTACGCTCAGGATGCGATTTCTGATTTCGTTCGTTCGCTCGACGGCACCGCAAAAGTTGCGTTCTATTCCTACAGCCGGGACGTTGCGCGCGACGCTTTGCTCACTTCGGACCGCTCCCAGGTCCTGCGCGGTGTGCGTTCGACCGTGGCAGGCGCCGACGCCGCTCTCTATAACGCGCTTTTGCTCGTTCTCCGGGATGCAGGCCAGTACACCGGCCGGAAAGTAGTAGTGGTTTTCTCGAATGGACCGGATAACGCCAGCATGGTTCCTCCGGAAGGTGTGGGAGAGTTGGCGCAGTCGCAAGGCATCCCCATTTACATGATCAGTACGCGGGAAGCGAAACAGGATCCGGTTAGCACCGCCGTATTCGAGCGGATAAGCGCCAGTACAGGTGGTCAGGCCTACTTTGCTAAAAACTGGAACGAACAGCAGCAGGCTTTCGCTTCGGTCCGCGAGGATCTCTCGCACCTTTATGCTTTGAGCTATTATCCTCAGCCCAATCCTAATCGAGGCTGGCGCACAATTACCGTGAAACTGGTCGGGGAGAAGTCGAAAAACTTCCACATTCGCACGAGAAATGGATATCGGCCGCGGCCGACGGGCTTTACGCCAGACACCCCAGCCGATACGGCATCAGCGCGTTAGCCCAAGTACGCTATTAGCTGTCGTCTGGTTTGATTGAAAAATCCCGGCCTTATTTCTGCTGAACGTCGAGAGCCCGTGTCAGTTTAAAGTCGAGTTTCGTCTCTGCCGCAATCGTGATGTCTCGATTGCCTGTCATCGCCGCGCCTGCAACTCCCGCCCCGCCTCCGGCACCGGCGCCGATCGCAGCTCCTTTGCCGTGACCCGCGAGTGCGCCAATGAGTGCTCCTGCACCAGCGCCTATGGCCGCGCCTTCCGCGGTTCTCGTTCCGCGCCCCTTGGTCGTCTCGCTGTGGTTAGTGGTATGGATCGGATAACTGTGTCCGTCCACGTCAACCGAAATTAGCGTGATGCCTAGTTCGGCGCTGCCCTTGAATCTGCCTGCTGATTTCGCATCGATCACTTTAGCGGTTACCTTCGCTCCCCGCCGAATTACCCCGCGACCATCTACGATGATTGGATCGGCCAGGGAAGCTGCCACGTGTAGGTCAGGCTGGCTATCCTTTGAGCTGACAGATTGGTCGATGGTGACACTAAAGGTTGTTCCCGCTGGGATGACGACGGGCGGTGCCTCTTGTTGCGGCGCTGGCTGTGCCGCAGAGGCGGATGAACTGGTGGAGCCGTCCGCAGCGGTGCCGGAACTGCCGCTGTTCCGTGAGGAGCGGCATCCGCACAAAACGACCAGGGCCAAAGCACAAATCCACGGCGATAGTCTTGCTAAACGCATGTAATTGACCTCCGATAACATTCGGGGTGGTCCCTAGACCATATCAGGGTCATCCTGTAGGGAGTAGCGTAAAATCCGTACGAGGTGCCTAAGAATGCATGTAACCGCGTATCGACCTGGCGCTTGAGGGGTTACACTCTATTAAGTTGGCAAGTTATCAAGCTCCTAAGCCTGAGCCCGGAGGCGCAAAATGGCCCGCAAAATTATTTATATCGTCGGAGGAGTTGTCGTCGTTCTGTTGCTGGTGGTGATCCTGCTGCCATTTCTGATTGACGCCAATCGGTTCCGGCCAGAGATCGAATCCTCGCTGAATAGCGCCTTGAATCGCAAAGTCGACATCGGAAACATTCGCCTGTCGATCCTCTCGGGCGGCGTAACCGTCGAAAATGTCAGCATCTCCGACGATCCCTCCTTCAACACCGGTCCATTTCTCAAGGCCAAATCGCTCAGCGTAAATCTGGAACTGCTCCCATTGATCTTCTCGCGCGCTATTCACGTCACGGGTTTGACGATTGACGAGCCCAGTGTGACGTTACTTCGCTCGCAGTCTGGCTGGAACTTTTCTACGTTGGGCGCCAGCCAGACCCAAACCAAAAGTGCCAGCGCTGCAACCTCGAGCGGCGCTTCCAGCAGCTCCAGCCCGGACCTTTCTATCCGAAGTTTTTCTTTAAAGAATGGAACAATGGTCGTTGGCAATACGGGCGCTAACGCGAAATCCCACACCTACGACCAGGTAAACATCAAAGCCTCGGATCTTTCTTATACGACGCAATTCCCTTTCGAGCTCACCGCCAGAACTCCTGGTAACGGCTCGCTCAAACTCGCTGGCAAAGCCGGACCGCTGAATCCGCAGGACAGTGCCACCACTCCCGTGAATGCGAGCGTCGAGGTTAAGAATTT